>LDZU01010027.1_pt1 | contig 17608 bp, 13 predicted proteins | sample 615531 | NCBI WGS metagenome assembly LDZU01 (sample SAMN03408293, study PRJNA278302) | terrestrial metagenome | isolation source: oil reservoir sample SB2 | place: USA: Alaska, North Slope, Schrader Bluff formation | collected 2011-09 | reverse complement strand
CATAGGGACTCGGGGGGACCGTTTATCCATTTGGCAGGCGAATCACATCAAGCAATTGTTAAAGCATCATTATCCGGACATGAATATCCGGATGAAGATTATCAAGACCCGTGGAGATCAGTTAAGTGAATATCCTTTATCCAATCTTGATCGCAAAGGACTATTTACGGCCGAGCTTGAGCATCAGCTATTGAATAATCAGATTCAGATGGCTGTGCACAACGCGCTGAACATCGACATTTCGCTGGCACCCGGGCTTACTCTGGCCGGATATCCCAAACGCCAGTCCGCCGAAGAAGCTTTTGTCAGCTACAAATGGGCTGAGCTGGATGAGCTTCCTCCCTCCCCGGTTATTGCCACAAGCAATATTCTCCGTCGTATTCAATTCCATCAAAAATATCCCAAGACCCGTTTTGTCGGGTTGCAGGGACATTTCAACTCCCGGATTTTCAAATTAAAAAACCAGAAATGGGACGGATTGATTACGGAGTATGCAAATGTTGAACGGACATCCGTTCAGAAAGTTCATGTGATTACCTTTGATGTGGAATCCTTCGTTCCTTCGATAGGTCAGGGAGCCATTGGCATTGAGATCTCCACCTATAATGACGAAATCCGTGAGTTACTGGAACCGATCCTCGATAAAGAGACCAATATCTGCGTAAGCCTGGAGCGAAAAATTTATCGGGATTTGTTTCGTTTGAATGACCGGCTGATTATCGGAGCCAATGTCCGCATGGAAGATAATACCATAAAAATAGTGGTTTTTGTTGCTTCTCCCGAGGGGAAGCCTTCCCTGAAAAAAACAAAAAAAGGAAAACCGGAAGAAGCAGATAAACTGATCACCGCTCTGGTGGACGCATTTAAAGCGGAAAATGTTGCAGACTGGTAACTTATTTTAAAAACTAAAGTATACAAAAAAGGGCTTCATGTGAAGCCCTTTTTCTTGGTCATGACTAGTGTAAACCGTTAGAAAGGAAGAACCTTCGGCAGTGTATATTCCACACCCAGGCGGACATCCAGCCATTCCATGGTGCCATCGGCATTTTTGGAAGGGCCGGTCAGAATTTCATGACCACCCAGTTTTAAAACAACTCCCAGATTTTGAATGACATCATTCAGATCATATCCTGCCACCACGGCGCCATTGATACCGACACCCGCATAGCTGTCTGTCCGGGTTAAAAAGTAACCACCAATACCCAGTTCAACAGCCAGTTTCATGTTGGCAGGCATAAATTTGGACATATCCAAACCGCCATAGGGGGCTACTACGATACCACTCAGGTCATCGCCCACATCTGCTTCAGACATAAAATAACCCAGGTTCAGACCGGCATAGACACACAGATCCTGAATATTCGCCAGTTTGGGGACCTGAACATTCAAAGAAACAGGTATTCCCATTCCAAAGATATCTTTAATATTCTGACCAGCCGGAATCATAACTCCACCATTCAACCCCAGAACAAGGTCATGGCCCATTTTGACCTCGACCTCTTCTTCAACCGCTTCCACAACCTCTTCTACATCTTCAGCAACCAAATCCTGTGCTGACAGCAGCGTAAAGGATGCCAGAAGTACGCCAAGAAAAACTACAAGCATTCGTTTCATTTTATATACACCTCCATCTTTGAGTTACTGTTTTTCATGATTTTTTGCCATGATTTATAGAAACATATTGAATATTAAGAGTTCAGTCAACAGAAATTTTATATTTATGCTTCTTTTTTCCATCTTTTCTGTTATTCAGATCAAATCAGAGAGTCATCTCGCACATGAATGTCCGGGCAGACATCTTTTCACAGGAAAAAACAACCTGCGTGATTTTACTAATTTTGGCTTCATCAGCACCCGGTTTTGCCAGTGCGGTAAATTTGTTTTTCAGATCCTCTACTGTCATGGGTTCCCGGGGATCCCCCTTGGGATACTCCAGGTATTGTTCAAAAACACGTCCGTCTTTCAAAGTAATCTTCACTTTAGAGGGTTGTTTCGCCGGAAACATCTTTTCAAACTCAACCGAGGCTTCCCCTTTGATTTTGTCAATGACTTCCCACAGTCGGGGATCTTTCAATTTTTCATCGGAAAAACTCTCAGTTGTGATTTGCTTATCGATTAAAGCCCTGGCGATACAGTACGGCAGGCTGTGATCCGCCGTCTCTCGGCTTTCAGGCCTGTATTTATGGGGATCGAATAAGATATCACAAGCCCGGGCAATGGTCGTGATCACCACTTCACTGATTTGATCATACGAAATGTCATTTTCGGTGACAATCTTAATCGCAGCAGACAGGTGGGTATGGGTAAGTGCTTCGGTGGGAAAAGCTTTCATACTGCATTCCATGATCCGGTAAGACTCTCCAAGCCCTTCGGTTAGTACGGCATCATCCCAGTCCGGTCCATACACATCCTGAAACCCTTCCTTGCCTTCAAAAATTGCTTCAGTCCCTGTGTACCCTTTTTGAGCCATCAGAGCAGCAAAGACACCCGATTGTACAGCCATCGGGTCCACTGTATTTTTCATCATCGTCAGTTTACCCGCTGTTGGACATCCGATGGTATGGTTATGGCATCCGTTGATCCCTATGGCGTAAACCATTTGATCTTCGGTAAGCCCCAAAATTTTTCCTGCCACAATGGGAGATACAAGCTGAGTCAGTGTGGCATGATGCCATTTCCGTTCACGAATCCCCGGTTTGGCCCATTCACACAAACGTTGTTCAAATTCATAGGCCAGTACGATGGCCACAATAACATCCTTCATGGAGGCATTTTCCTTTTCCGCCAGTGCCAGGGCTGCGGGGATCAGATCTGACGGATGGGACGGATCCTCCTTCCAATAAATATCATTGAAATCCAGAGCCCGGATCATGAGTGAGTTGAGAAGGGTGCTGTTGACTGCCGGAAACTTATCTCCAAAACCCAACACCGTCGATTCCGGTTCTCCCTTCATTTCAAGAAAAAGATTCCGTATGATATTCACGTCAGGTGTTTTCATGCTTCCCAGTGCACATCCCACGGAGTCATAGATAAAACGTTTGGCCTGCCCGACAACTTCTTCCGGAAGGTCTTCATACGAAAGGTTTACGGCGAATCGTGCAATCCTGCGACTGATTACGTCGGTCATAGATAATACTCCCTTTTTTCAAAATTAATGTTTCTGTAAAAAATCCAATGTCCCATATCGTTCGATCATACCCGAAGGCAAAGGATATGCTTCAATTGCCTGATCCCGTTTGAGAACATCTGCACCAGGCCGAGTTGTATACAACGGGGATGCCGGCAGATTTTCTGTCAGAATTTTCTCAAGTGAACCGGTATCACCGCCTACAACCACCACAACCATCCGGTGGAGATCGATGGCATTCTTTATCATGTCCTGTCCTGTTTGATAATCCGTGGAATCCAGCCCTTGCCGGGCTGAAGCCGGAAAATCTTCAAGCCCATAGTAGGCATAATCCTGGGAAAAACTCAGGAAATCCGCCTGGTTTCGGGCATACAGGTTGATGTACGATATAAGGAAATCTTTCGTCTGAACATACGAAAGGCTGTCCAAACCATTTTTTCGGAAGTTTTCAAGGTCATGGAAAACCAGTCGGAGTGCAAAAGGGACATTCTGATTTTTCAGGGGACGAATCCAGATACTGAAGTACTGGTACAGGCGGGGATGCCCCGGCTGGGGAAACACAGAGTAGTGATTTTGCACAAAGTGCTCACCATAGGCATAATCCCCGTAGTTAAATCCCCGTTTCACACGGAGTTCTTTCATCAGGTGACCGTAAAAGGTCCTGTGTTCTCCCAGATAGGAACTAAATATCCAGGAAGGATAAAACTCCCTGTCGGACCGGTTAAAGGGCAGGTGCCATCCAAGGCAAACGGCCGATACATCCGATCCGTTATCGATCAGAATATAGTGAATCGTATCCGGAAGGTCTGGCTGGGGTAATTCAGGGAACGAAGGATGTGATCTGGGATGAAATTCCGAAAGGATTTCAATCAGTCTGTCCTGCTGATCCGGGCTGACCGGCCCTGAAACGGCAATATGCATATTGTTTACGGAAAACGATTGTTCCCACCACGCTTTTAAATCCTCACCGGACAATTTCTTCAGAGTGTAAGGATACCCGGCAGGTAAACCGGCATACGGATGCCCGCTGAAAAGTTTTTCTACCAGCACATCCCTGGAAAAATCCTCGCTGCGGTACAATATTTTATTCTCCAGTCTCTCTTTTTCTTGCCGGATGAGAAGGTCCACCTCATGTTCCGCAAAGGCCGGATGACAAAACCGTTGTTCAAGCAGTGAAAGCCATGCATCCACGTGATCCTTATGCAAACGGAAAAGAAAGGTTGATACATCGGTATCCACAATGATCTGTTCTGAAATAGCCCGGTCATTTAATTCTTTCAGAATCTCGCTTCTGGGCGTCTGTTTTGTTGAATGCTCCAACACCGACATCATGGTCAGGCGTGAAATGCCCTTTTTATCTTCCGGTTCGATGGCCGAACCCGTATCAAAACGGAGACTGACGGATACAACCGGGCTGCTTTCATGTGGGATATAAGTATACCACGCCGGAATTTCCCGGTCACAGCCGGCAATCAGGATAAGGAATAACCCGGAGATCAGGATTTTTTTCATCGTGCGAGCATCCATAGTTCGGATTGATTCCTCCGTGTCAGATAGTTTTCTTTGCACTGGCGGATATCCAGAATTTCAAGCCGTTCCAGGGCCAGAAAATAGTGGTTTATTTCCTGAGGGTCTCCCTTGATATGGGCATAATCCGCAAGTACTCTCAGGATAGATGAAGGCGAGCTCAATTGCATATGAGTCTTGTAAAACTGACGTTTTTTAAGACTTTCAAGTTCTCCGGCCTTCAGGGTGTACCGGCTGTCTTGTAAAATGCCGAGGACATAATCACCTATAGCTGCCCCCACCCCCTCTTCTGTCAGGACAAGATCCAGTGAAATCCAATAGGGATCAATCGTTAAGGGTACGCTGTAAGTTCCTGATGAAATCCACTTTTTCTCATCGCGGAGTTTAATCATCAGGGGAGAATTGTCCGAAAAATAGTGTTCCGCCAAGATACGGGCTGCGATGTGCCCCAGACGGTCCTGTGCATACCCGGGAATTTTCCAGGCGATTTTCACTCTCGGTGCTGGTATAGATGCATCATAGAGTGTGTCCTGGCAACTGACAGGCTTCAAAGAAGGCCGGATCGTCGGAAGAGGCGCCGGTTCATACGTCCATCCGGAAAAAAGATCCTCGATTTTTGATAACACATCTCCCGGTCTGTCAATTTTTCCTGCAATGAACATAATGGTTTTATCCGGCCGGTATTCCTTTTTGTAGAAATCCCGGATATACTCATAACCATCAGGCATATTCATCACGTCTTCACGGTATCCGATTACTGAATGTTCATAAGTGTGTCCCTGAAACATGCACGCCCGCAGGGCATTGTCCATGCGGTTGGAAGGATATTTTTCAGAAATTCCGAATTCACCGATGACAGCCCCTGTTTCGGCTTTAAAATCCTCCTTCTTCAGGGAGAGTCGCATCAGGCGGTCTGCTTCAAGAGCCAGAACTTCTTGCCAGCCGGCCGGGTCACAACTGACGGTATAACATGTATAATCCATGGATGTAAACGCATTGCTGTCACCCCCGTAACGGTATAAAAGATTCACACGGTCTTCGGTGGAATAATTCTCCGACCCCCGGAACATCATGTGTTCCAGCAGGTGGGCATACCCGGTATATCCATGATCTGTTTCATTCCTTGAGCCGGTCTGGACCAGGGTGGCAAAACTCACCGTTCGGGCATCCCGGATGGGAACTACAACTATCCGCATGTGATTCGGCAACTCTTTTTCATACATAAGATAGGGAAAAAAGGTGGCATTCAACGGAAGGACTGTGAAACAGAGTGCAAAAAGAATTGCGATACTTAGTTTGCGGCGTTTTTTCATCAACATAAAAATACAAGCTGTTGAAATAAAAAGAAAGTTTTTCCGGTTGGAAAATGAGCGATCAGATCCCTTTTTTGGAAAATCCGGGATTGAGTTGCCGGGCAATAATCTGCCGTTTGAGATTTGCAATATTCGCCGTGGGATCCACATTTTTCGGGCACACCGTCTGGCAGTTAAAAAGGGTATGGCACCGGAAAACACCGTGTTCATCACACACCAGGGCCAGCCGTTGTTCATCGGCCTTATCCCGTGAATCCATTAAAAAACGGTTTGTCTTGGCCAGAGCAGCCGGCCCAAGATATTCATCATCATAGCCGTTGACGGCGCAGGAAGCATAACAGGCACCACAGAGAATGCAATCAACAATATAGTCAAGATAAGCACGTTCATCCTGTGTCTGAATCCGTTCCGCCCCTTCATCTGGATCGCCAGGGATCAGATAAGGTTTGATGGCCTTAAGTTTTTCAAAAAAGGGTGTCATATCCACAACAAGGTCCCGAATAATATCCATGTGCGCCATGGGACGAATTGTGATGGAAGCACTTAAATGGCTTATCTGTGTTTCGCAGGCCAGGCGGTATTTTCCATTGATATGCATAGCGCAGGATCCGCAAATCCCTTCCCGGCAGGATGAACGGTAGGCCAGGGAACCGTCCAGATTCTCCTGAACATAGTTCAGAGCCTGCAAAACGGTCATACCCGGCCGGCAGGGAACCTTAAAAGTATCAAATCGGTGTTTTTTATCTGTTTGGGGATTAAAACGGAATACTTTAAATGTTTTTGTTTCAGCCATGCTCATCTCCGGTAAGATCTCTTAATAATGACGTTTTTTTGCCTTATACAGGGACAGGTCCACGGAGGTATAGCCAAGGTGGATCGTACCATCTTTCCACTTTGCCACGGTATGTTTCATCCAGTTTTTATCATCTCGCATGGGATAATCGGTCCGGAACTGTGCGCCGCGGCTTTCCTGACGGTTGATGGCGCCACGAAGAATCACTTCCGCCAGATCCAGGCTTCCTTTAAGCTGTATGGCCCATAATAAATCGAAATTTGCAATCCGGCCGCTGCTGTTCAACCCGATATGTTCATATCTTTCCTTGAGCTCTTTTACTTTTTCCAGTGACACATTCATAGTTCGGGCTTCACGAAAAATTCCGGCACCCAAATCCATGGCATTACCCAGTTCGTGCTTGATAGCAGAATGGTTCTCTTTTCCTTTGGATTCCAGCAGACGGATTATTTTATCTTCTTCTTCTTTGAGGATTTGATTTAAAAAACTCACGGGGACATCGGTTCCTCCCCCCTCCTTGAAATATGCGGAAGCATACTCGCCGGCAATTTTCCCGAATACAACCGTTTCCAGGAGTGAATTTCCTCCCAGTCGGTTAGATCCGTGGACGCTCACACAGGCACATTCACCGGCAGCAAAAAATCCCTTTACTTTTGATTCAGTATTCAGATTCACATCCAGTCCGCCCATGGTATAATGTTGTCCCGGTGCAACAGGAATGGGCTGGTCGATGGGATCCACACCGGCAAAATGGATGGCATGCATCCGGATACTCGGAAGCCTTTCAAGAATTTTCTTTTTCCCCAGGTGGCGGAGATCCAGGTGGATATATTTTCCTTCCACACCTCGGCCGGCCAGAATTTCCCGTTGCATGTTCCGGGCGACAATATCCCGGGGGGCCATCTCCATGGCTTTTGCCGAATCTTCATAATTTGCCAGAAATCGCTCTTGTCTATTATTCAGGAGGAAGCCTCCCTCACCCCGGGCACCTTCTGTGATAAGCACATTATTCGTGTAGAGTTCGGTAGGATGGAACTGAATAAATTCCATATCTTTCAGGGGAACCCCCTCATAAAAGGGGACACACATTCCCCAGCCGGTATTGATGTACGCATTGCTGGTCCGGCCGAAAACCCGGCCAGAACCGCCTGTCGCCCAGATCACGGCCTGGCCGGCAAAGATTTCAAGTTCACCGGTATTGATATTCAGGGCAATCACACCCTTTGCGGTACCCTTATACACGATCAAACGGGTAACAAACCATTCATCAAAAATCTGCATATCCGCCCGTTCACTGGCGGCTTCAAATTTCAAGGCCTGTTCATAAAGGGTATGAAGCAGAACATGACCGGTTTTATCTGTCGCGTAACAGGTTCGGGGAAAACCCGCACCCCCGAAAGGCCTTTGGGCGATACGCCCGTCTTCCGTCCGGCTGAATGGGGCCCCCCAGTGTTCCAGTTCGTAAATCCGTTCAATACCTTCCGTGGTCATCTTTAACACAGCTTTCTGATCGGCCAGATAATCACTGCCTTTAATGGTGTCGAAAGCATGGAGTTCAGGACTGTCAAACTTACCACGGGGATGGTTCCTCAGAGCGGCATTGATACCTCCCTGGGCAGCCACGCTATGGGAGCGGGCAGGGTGGACTTTAGTAACTACGGCGACTTTTACATTATGACGGTTCAATTCCAAAGCTGCCCGCAATCCTGCCAATCCGGCTCCAACCACAATCACATCCGATGTAATCATAACTCAGCTTCCTCCAAACAGGACTTTTAATTCGGGAATAAAGCGTAACAGGGAGGCCAATGCAATCAAACCACTTAAAATAAAGACCCAGAGGATAAGCACTTTTTGTTTATGGGAAAAACGAAGAAAATCTGTCACCGTAATACGGATTCCATTAAACATGTGCCATAAAACAGCCAGAAGAAGGAAATATTCCAGCACATGTCCGAACGGTGTATTGTATCCTTTCATCATCTGATTGAAAGAATCACCGCCTCCAAGGGAGTGTCCCACACTGTATATATGCAAAACAATATACAAAACCAGAGCCAGCCCAGTCACCCGGTGAAAGATAAAGGCAAGCATCCCCCAGTTGAAATTCAGCATCCACTCTTTCAGAAAACCCGGTTTCCGGTTGGACATCATACACCTCCCTGCCGTGTAAAGGGCAAGAGAGCCAATATGCCATATATCACGACGAGGGCACCCACAATGGTTAATGTCCAGGCAATGATTTTTTGAAAGACAGGCCGGGGATTATAATCGTTGATCACATTGTATAAACCGTTAAATGCATGGTATATGACGGCTATCAGCAGTACAACATCAAAAAAGACCCATCCGGGTGATAAGAGCCTGTCCTGCACTTTTTCAAACGTTACCGGTCTTTCAATGGCAAAATGCAGAACCCAGAAATGTACAAAGAGTCCCACCACCAGAATCATGGCGGTAATTCTTTGCATATACCAGTGAAAAGCCGGGCTGATGTTTCGAATGAGTTTCCCCACGTTTTTTCCCTCTTTGAGAACCGGTTCCAACTTTAATTCGCTGATTATAAAGTACGAAGTTTCCTTTAAAGAATCATAGAAAAGGTTTTAAACATAAAAATTCGGGGACAGAACACGTCATTCAAGGCAGGTAAAATGCACTTATTTTTCGTTTTTCAGCTGCTTCAGGCGATTCAGGAAATCACGGGGTTTTTCAAAGCCCAGTAGCCGGGCATCTCGGACTTCCTCCCCGTCAGGATCCAGGAACACAACGGTGGGAAATCCCTTGATGCCATACATATCAATAAGATCTTCACCACCACGTGTAAGATCCACCTTAATCAAGGTAAAGCCCTTTAACATGTCAACAACTTCCGGATCACGGAACGTTATGGCATCCAGCTCTTTACAGGGTACACAGCTATCGGAATAAAAATCGATCATTACATAGCGGTCTTCTTCATCAGCCTGTTGGAGAACAGCTTTTGAATAGGGTTGCCAATTCAGCATGGTTTGCATATCTGTTTCCGGTTTAATCATCCAGGTCCCGGCGATCACGGCGATCATACTGAGAACCAATTTAATTTTGCGGAATCCGGCAGATGATTCACCGGCGCGGTTAAAAACAGCATAGTAAAGGCCGGCCAGAATCAGGTATCCGGGCAGGAGAACCCTGGAAAAAGGCGGATTGAACAGGGGGTGAATAAACCAGATTGCCATTCCGACCAGAACCAGTCCGAAAAAAATGCGCACGCCGTTCAGCCACTCTCCGGACCTGGGGAGGGCATCCAGTTTAGCAGAAAACATGGCCAGGAAGATATAGGGAATTCCCAATCCAAGAGACATGGTAAAAAAGAGGAGAAATCCTGTCAGCACACTTCCAGAGGCTGCCACATAAGTCAGCAGGCTAATCACAAATGGACCGATACAGGGAGCTGCCACAATGCCCATGGTGAGTCCCATCATCAGAGAACCGGCATATCCGGAGCGGCTTCCACCGCCAAGCTGGGTCAAGGCATAGGGCAGCCTGAATTCATAGAGGCCGAACATGCTCAATGAAAGGGCCAGCATCAGAAGTGCCAGCAAAATCAGGACCAGGGGGCTGGTCATCAGGGAGCCGAACAGACTTCCGGAGAGAGCCGCCACAGTTCCCAGGACCGAGTATGTAACAGCCATTCCCAGCACATAAAGCATCGCCAGTATCAGGACGTTTCCTTTTGCCTTCTGGGACCCAAAATAACTGATTGTCACCGGTATGAGTGGATATACACAAGGAGTCAGGTTTAATGCCAGTCCACCCAAAAACACCAGGATCAAAACCCAGAAAAAATTCCGGTTTGCAAAGGGATTTTCCTCTTCAGGAGCCTGAAAATCACCTGCTGTAACAATTGATTCTGTGTTGGAAGCCTGTTCTTCAGAGTTTTGTACAGGTTCAGGACCTTTAACGGGAGTCTTTTCAACAGACTGGTATTGTAGTGGCTTTCCAGTCTCCTCCAGGGCAGCCGTTGACGGGTTATCCGTCTCCACCGGAACAGAAAAACCTGTTTCCATGGGGATAAGGCACACCTCATTATCACAGCCCTGGTAAGAAAGAGTTCCGCTTAGTGTAGTGCCGGTTGGCACAGGCTTCCTTTGCTTCAGGTGCAAGTCAATGATGACCGTTCCGTCGTAAACAGAGCTTTTTCCTCCCAGGGATTTGAGGTCAACCAGATGGGGTTCAGGATATTGCACCGTTTCTACAGAAAAATACGGATTATCATTTAGGGTGATGCGTGCCGGTATGGAATAATCATCCAACGGATCGTAGCTGTTGATATGCCAGCCCTGTTCAATCACAAAATGAAGCGCGATATGGATTTTCCCATTTTCCTGCTCTGAAAAGACTTCATATTTCTTCAGTCGGACCAGTTCATCCGGAACAGATGCAAACAGCAGTGCAGCCATGAGCAGAAGAGAAAATAATCTGTGAAAGATCCTATTCATGAAAACCTCGTTTTGGATTTTTTGTATGTTTCCGAAAAAAACGTTACAGAAAAAATGGGAGTCTCTTTTTGAGATTCATGTAAAAAGCATGTAGATTTTAAAAAGTTTGAGCCACACATGAAAGGATAGAAGAATGAAAGCTTCAAAAAAGGAAAACCCAAACCTTATACATTTTCTGAACGCATCGCCTACAGCCTCACATGCTGTCAATACATTGAAAACCATGGCAGAGCAAAAAGGGTACCGGGAAATCCGGGAAGATGAGCGCTGGTCTTTGGAACCCGGAGAGGGCTTTTATCTGGTTCGTGAAGATACAGGATTTATTGCAGGTTTATTGGGAAAAAGGGGAGTTGAAAAACAACGATGGAACATCGCCGCAGCCCACACGGATTCCCCGGGATTCAGACTCAAACCCAATGCGGTACATGTCAAACAGGGAACTGTTCTTTTGGGTGCAGAGGTCTACGGCAGTCCTTTATTGGCAAGCTGGACTGACCGGGATTTATCCCTGGCGGGAAGGATTCTTGTGAGGGAGCCATCCGGCAACATTGTCACCCGTTTATGGCAGTGCCCACGACCGGTGCTCCGCATTCCCCAGGCGGCCATTCACCTGAACCGCCAGGTAAATGAGGAGGGACTGAAGCTGAACAGGCAAACACAGCTTGTCCCCTTATTCAGAATGGAAAATCCGGACCGGCCATTTGATCAAGGGGCATTTCTTCGCTGGCTTGGCCGGGAAATCGGAGCAGATCCCCGGTTAATTGTGGATTTTCAGCTTGAATTATATGATACACAACCCGCCGCGTTGGGTGGACCGGAGGAGGAATTTCTCTTATCCGGGAGGATTGACAATCTGACCATGTGTTATGCCGCTGTTCAGGCGCTTCCGGATGCAGGGACGGTTCCGGATTACAATGCTCTTACCGTCTGTTTTGATCATGAAGAAACGGGTTCTAAGACACTCAAGGGCGGAGATTCATTTTTTCTGGGATCCGTCATGGAACGGGTTGGTCTAAGTCAGGGCATGGATCGTGAAATCTTTTTACGCAGCCTTTCAGAATCTGTTCTCTTTTCCGCCGACGGTGTGCATGCCACTCATCCCAATTATTCTGAACTGCATGAACCGGGTCATCCGGTGTACATAAACCGGGGACCCGCATTGAAAGTGAATGCCCAGAACCGTTATGCCACTTCATTGTATACATCCGCCCTTTTCAGAGAAATTGCCCGGAATGCAGGTGTGCCGATTCAAACCTATGTCCACCGTTCCGACCTCCCCTGCGGCTCAACCATCGGTCCTCTCGTTTCTGCCCAGCTTGGTTTGAAAACCCTGGATGCCGGAATCGGCATGTTTTCTATGCATTCTGTCCGGGAAATGGCCGGTATCGAAGATATCCACAATATCACAACAATCTTGTCAAAGTTTCTGATTTACGAAGGATAAACTGAATAGCCCGCTTTTTCATTGTTCTTTTAATCAGAATAATTTAAATTATTTAAGTGGAATAACATCTATATAAAAAGGGGCTTATTATGAAAGGCAGAACTGTTATCATCGCAAGTGTCATCCTGTCTGCACTTTTTGTTTTTGGTTGTTCCGGTCCGAAAAACCTGACAGATGAGGCCGCACATGAAAAAATTGATGCGCTTGCCAGGGATCTCGAACTGGTCAAAAGCAGAGTTGAAGGGCTTGAAACCGGCCCCGGCATGCCTGTTTCCCGAAGTGATCTGGAAACAGTGATCAAAGAGGTCAAAAAACTCAATTCACAAATTGAAGCCTTGAATATCCGTCAGAACTCTCTTGCATCGGAACTGAAACAGCTTAAATCAGGTGAGATGAATTTTCAGCAAAGCACAGCTTTCATCGACAGCATCAATTACAGCATCCTGGAAGATATTCAATACCTGAAAAATAAAATCAGTGAGTTAAATGAAACCTTGAAATCACTTCCTGCCGCCGGTTCTGCAGCTGCAAAAGTACACCCGGGACGACGAACCCCTGAAGCTTTTAAAGAAGAATATATAAAAAGCCTTGGATATTTTCAGAACAAAAAATACGACAAGGCGATCGAAAAATTCTCAGATTTGCTACGGACCAATCCGGACCATGAACTGGCAGATAATGCACAGTACTGGCTTGCAGAAGCGTATTACATGAAAGGCGACTACCAACGGGCTCTTGTGGAATTTGAAAAAGTATTCACCTTTACCCAAAAAGGAAAATATGACGATGCCCAGTTAAAATTGGGCTACTGCTACCTGAAGCTGGGACAGAAAGACAAGGCCAAAGAGGAATTTGAGAGGCTCATTTCCCATTATCCCTACAGTGAATACTACCAAAAAGCACAGGAAATGTTAACACAATTACGATAAGAGTGATTATGACATTACGCATTTATGCCTCGACACGAAAAATAACGCCTTTCACTGAGTCTTCACTGACCGGTGATTTTCTTCAGGCAGTATCAACCGTCTATAATGAGAACAAGATTGATATCCGCCTTTACATGCCAAAATACGGGTTTATTTCAGACAGGAAATATATCCTGCGGGAAGTGATCCGCCTGAAAGAAATCCCTGTCCCTTATAAGGATGGAGAGATTGTTCCCTCGGTGAAGTCGGCGTTCATCCCCGAAACCCGGGTTCAGGTTTATTTTTTGGTCTATCCCGAATTATTCAAAAAAATCACCCGGCCCATCGCCGAATCCCACGACCTGAGCCAGTACGAACAATGGGAAAGCTGCACTGCGATTTTCGACCATACGGCAATCCAAACCTTGGAATACCTTTACTGGCAACCGGATATCATGCTCTGTTGTAATACCGAATCAGCCCTTATCCCCTATCTGCTAAAAAAGTCCTACCATGATAAAGAATGGTACAAACCAACAAAACCCGTCCTTCTCCTTAGCCAGGATATGGTTTTTAAAGGCATCCGTCAAGAGATCCTTGATGAATACCATATCGATACCGGGGATGAGAATTTGAGTGACCCGCTCGAATTATTGAAATCCGCCATTACACATTCCCATGCCGTAATTTTGCTGGACCATCCTGACATGTCATATCTGAGTGACCTGTTGTCTGAAGCTTCTGTTGCGAAGTTGATGAAACAAAAAGGGGAACAATATCTGAAGCTTTCCATAGAAAACCCTGATGAAAACACGTGGAATGACATGGCGAAACAGGTATACCACTTTCTCGAAAGTATCTGATTATATTTTCAAAAACTCATGGTATATTCCCGGGTGGTTCTGACACCCCCGGGATTTTTTTTTGCAGGGAGGCTTATGCACAAACTTTGGTTCTTTCTAACGTTACTTATCCTGTTGGCATCATGCGAAAAGGATCAGGTACAGCTTCCGGTTGGACCGGGTACGGCAACGGTGGATTCTGTTCTGCTGGCACATGATGACTTCGATTCATTAACAGTAAAATACAATTCTTCTTCATCCTCATCTTCCATTTACAATTATGTTGGTGGTTACCGGGATGCCGATTGTAAAACCGTTATGATTTTTACTAATTTTACACCACTCCATGATACAGATACCGATGCAGATTCCCTTGTAGTCACGGATGCCCGCATCATTCTTAACGAATATCAAACATGGGGAAATCCGGAATCATTCACATTTCAAACCTTTCTAATTCCCCAGACGGAAGAATATACCTGGTCCGACACCAGCGATTTCGATACGTACTGGCAATCCGTCAGTCCTCAATTAACCCCGCTGAATACCTTCCCCTATACCTCCGATTCCCTTGTGATTCCTATAGACACAGATGTTGCCGACAGCTGGTGGAATCCGAAAGAAGATATCACAAACAACGGGATCGTCCTGAATTATGATCCTGCCGGAGAGGAAGGAATGGCCGGTTACTACTCTTCTGATTACAGTTCAGCTTCCAAATGGCCCCGTCTGGAACTCACCTGCACGGTTTTTGATTCCTCCGGCACAAAAGACAGCATATTCACAGTTTACGCGAACCGGGATTTTACCTATTCTGAACTCCGGAATACCGGTACCACTCCCCCTTTCTTTATTTCCCAGGGAGCCATTCGCCGGGCATTCATCACTTCATCACGTTTCCTACCTGCCATAGAAGGAAAATCCGTCAACTATGCCGAACTTTCCCTCACTGTGAATACACTGGAATCCCACTTTGATCATGATTCCCTCACGGTGTATATCGGCCTATTTACTTCAAAGGATTGGGAAACAAAAAATTTCCTCTTCAGCAGTTATCAAAATCCGGCAAAAATCTATAAAGACAAACCCGCTGTATCCATCCCCGTTACAGAAGTCCTGATGGATTTGCAGGATAACAGCGGAACAGCCGTTAGCGGACTCTTTATCCGGATGGGGAATGAATTGTACGGATTTAACCAAATTGCCTTTGATCCCGATTCGGTCCGGATGAAAATTGTAACCACTGAGTTTTAACAGGAGTCTCATGAGACGCAAATATCAAATTATATTTACTATTCTAATTGCTATGATATCAAGTCTAAATGCCGGCATCTTTGAGTTGTATGGCACCGGGACATACGGAACGGACTATTCTGCTTCGGCTTTCGGCCGGGGAGGGATATCCACCGCCTACACCGATACGCTGAGCGGAAATACAAACCCTGCCCAACTGGCCCATATACGGTTCACCGAACTGGAAACTGGGTTAAATAGCCGCTTTTCATATATCTCCGATTTTGGATACAATGAATCGTCCATCCGCTTTGATTATGCCAATCTGATGATTCCCATAGGCAGAAAAGGGGGACTGCAACTTGGCATCCATCCCATCTCATCGGCGCGGGCTGAATATCAAATAAAAACATCCTATATCACGGAAGTCATTGAAACCATAGGAGATATCTATTCCCTCTCCCTGGGATTCGGTTATCAGATTGCTCCCCGGTTTTATGGAGGATTTGCCTTTGAATTGATTACCGGAGGTTACACTTTCAGCAATGAGATCCGATTTTCAAACGATGCGTATTACAGCTCTGAAAAGTATTTTTCAAAAGGAATTGACGGCAGGCGACTCACGCTGGGAACTGTTGTGGATCTGAACAATCTGACGGTTGGAGTGCGCTATGCCTATCCTTACCGAATGAAATACAAGACACTGGAATATAACAGCTATATTGAATATGCATACAATGAACCGGTGGACACCACCCTGACACATCACATAATCATTCCCCGGGAACTTTCGGCCGGCATGGCCCTGAAAATCGGACGCCGACATTACCTGATGTCTGATTATACTCTGAGGTATCTTCAGGATGCCTCTCTGTTGAAATCCTTCAACCCGGTCAATCCAGATTACTCGTCCTCATCATCCCATCATCTGGCTGCCGGATATGAACGGCGGGGTTCCGTGGGTTTGTTTGTCCCCTTTTTTCAAAGCCTGACCTACCGAACCGGTGTTTTTTACGACAAACAGGGGTTGGGAACGGAATATCAACGTTATGGAATCAGTGCCGGACTGGGTATCCCTTTTAATAATTTTAAAAGTCGTATTGACGTTGGGTTACATTACGGTTTAAATTCAGGAGATATCTTTGACAATATTGAAATGAATGAATCATTTTTTCAAATAAAAATATCGGTAAATTCCATTGAGCGGTGGTTTAACACCCGGGGTAAATACCGGTAATAACAAAAATCAGGAGATATGATATGATGAAAAAGCATCAGAACCGCATCCTCATTCTTGGGGTATCTTTGTTATTGGGAGGAATCTTTTTGACCAACTGTGCCCCCCAGGAACAAAGATCTCCGGAAGAAATAGCTGCCATTCAGCGTGCCAAACGGGATTCCATCCGGAAAGCAAATTATAATCGCTGCCTGTTTAAAATGAGTAATGCAGACCAGTATAAAATTCAGGAGAACTGGCCCGCTGCCATCCGAAATTACAAGGATGTGATTGAACTTGGGTGTGTGGAAGATTTTGCTGATCCCTTATTTAAGGATTTGGCACATTGTTATTTCAGAAATAACCAGCCGGATTCGGCCGCCTGGGCGATTGAAGAAGGACTGATTTACAAGCCGACCGATCTTCACTTGCTGAAACTTATGGCTTATTACAACCGGAACAATCTGGACAAGACCATTGAAGCCTGGACACGCATCAACAACCTGTACCCGGGAAATACAGAATACATGTTTGAACTGGCGGATCTTTACTTCAAATCCGGTCACTATGACGAGCAAATTGCGCTTCTTGAAGAAATTCTGCAAATCGAGCCGGACAATAAAAAAGCCGAGCTCTCCATCATTGCAGCTTATGAAGCCAAGGGGGTTGATCCCATCGAACTCTATGCAAAGAATTTTGAGACAGATAAATCCAATCCCCAGTATGC
>LDZU01000087.1_pt1 | contig 17630 bp, 12 predicted proteins | sample 615531 | NCBI WGS metagenome assembly LDZU01 (sample SAMN03408293, study PRJNA278302) | terrestrial metagenome | isolation source: oil reservoir sample SB2 | place: USA: Alaska, North Slope, Schrader Bluff formation | collected 2011-09 | reverse complement strand
ATGTCTAAACGATTGACAAATTCTAAATCCACCGGTAGCGGGAATTTACAGCGGCGCATGCTTTGGCTCTTCCGCCTGGTCGTTGCGCTTATTTCAATTTCATTCGCCATCTTTCCCGTCGTGTGGATCATTTCTGCTTCCCTGAATCCCTCCAACACACTTGCCAATCAGCAGTTAATTCCTAAAAACATGTCTTTTCAGAATTACACGGATCTATTGAATGATCCCATCCATCCCTTCCTTTTATGGATGTGGAATTCCATTAAAGTGTCATCCATTTCCGCCATCCTGGCTGTCAGCATCACTTCCTTCAACGCTTTCGCCTTCTCCAGATTTCGCTTTAAGGGTCGCCAAAGCTTGCTCGTAACCATTCTCTTAGTTCAGGTTTTTCCTAATATGCTCTCCATGGTCGCGCTATTCCTTTTGTTGCAGCAAATTGGCAATTACATCCCCTGGCTGGGATTAAACAGCCAGGGCGGATTGATCCTCGTTTATCTGGGTGGCGCATTAGGGGTGAATACCTGGCTCATGAAGGGCTTTTTTGATTCCATTCCCCGCGATCTCGATGAATCTGCCAAGATTGATGGCGCTTCGCAGTGGCAAATATTTTGGAAGATTGTCTTTCCATTGGTACGCCCGATCTTGGCTGTAGTTACTGTGCTTACCTTCATCAGCAGCTACAGTGACGTGGTTCTCGCGCGCGTGCTGCTCCAATCCACCGATCAATTCACTTTAGGGGTTGGTTTATGGCTCTTCATTTCAGGGCAATACACCGAAAAATGGGGCTTGTTTGCCGCCGGGGCTTTGATGGGAGCGCTGCCCATCATGATCCTGTATATGTTCATGCAGGACCATATTGTAGGTGGATTGACACAGGGAGCCGTCAAAGGGTAAGAAGATGTAGTTGAAATTAACGCTGGAAAACTCTTCATGCTTTCGAATGATCTAACCATACTGAATATTAATTTTATTTAATGAAAAGAGCTTAAATCATGGATATTTCAACACCACAATGGGTAAAAGACGCGGTTTTTTATCAAATCTTTCCGGATCGCTTTGCGAAAAGCAATCGCTTGAATAAAGACAATCTCAATTTGGAAACCTGGGATTCTCCGCCCACCGTTTATGGGTTTAAGGGCGGTGACTTGCTTGGAATTGTTGAACACCTTGATCATCTCGTGGATCTGGGCGTAACTGCCATTTTTCTGAATCCCATCTTCACATCTGCTTCCAATCATCGCTACCATACCTATGATTATTTCAACGTCGACCCGATTCTCGGCGGCAACGAGGCGTTCCGAGAACTGCTTGATCAGGCGCACGCGCGCGGTTTACGTGTGTTGTTAGACGGTGTATTCAATCACGCCAGCCGTGGATTTTTACAGTTTAACCACACCCTCGAAAGTGGAATTAACTCTCCCTATGTGGATTGGTTTTATTTTCGCGATGAACAGTTGCAGCGTAAAGAGCCTTTCCTTGCTTATCCTACTGACCAGCAGTTCGAAGAATTGCGTTTGGTAAAACCAAGTATGGAAATTTTGGGATACAGGGGCTGGTATGACATGCCGGCTTTGCCAAAATTTAACATTCAAACTCCGGCTGTCAGAGAATTCTTATGGAGCGTTGCCGAATATTGGGTCAAATTTGGCATAGATGGTTGGCGCATTGATGTAGCCTTCGAAATTACCGATGACTCCTTCTGGCAGGAATTCCGCCGCCGGGTGAAAAATGCCAATCCCGAAGCCTATATTGTCGGTGAAATATGGTATGAAAGCCAGCCCTGGCTGCAAGGTGATCAGTTTGATGCTGTCATGAATTACATGCTTTCGGGTGCCATTCTGGGCTTTTTCATTGATGATATCGAAGAACAGATTTATTCCGTTGGGGATTATCACAAATATCTCCAGCCATTAACCAATGACCAGTTCATGGATCGCATTGCTTACTTGCAGAATCTGTATGATCCCGCAATAAACTCAGTGATGTTCAACCTTCTCAACAGTCACGATACACCTCGTTTTATCACCTCCGCTCGCGGAGATGAGAGTGCTTTTAGAATGGCTTTGCTCTTCCTTTTCACCTACCCAGGAGCACCCTGCATCTTCTATGGAGACGAGATTGGAATGAGTGGGCGCAATGACCCGGAGTGTCGTAAAAGCATGGTCTGGGATAAAAGTCGCTGGGACCTCCAGCGGCTGGATTATGTCAAAAGCTGCATAAATCTGCGCAAGCAATATGCGGCTCTTAGACATGGTAACTATATCCCCTTATATAATAACAACGGACTGCTTGCCATTGCACGCCAGCTTGATGAAGAATATCTGGTTGTAGTTTTTAACATTAATCACGATCAAGGAACAATGGAAATAGAAATTCCAGAAACCGTTCCCATACAGGAAAATCCACAAATATTATTTGGTGCGGTGGATATTGTTAAAGCTGAAAATAAACTCAAGGTTGGTGTAGAAGCGCGCACTGGTGCTGTAATAAAGATCAGTTAATTGGAGTTTTATTCTTGAATGGTGCGGCGATGAACCGCACCATTCCTCCCCTTTCCTCGCCATTATTCTGGAGCAACAAAGAACCTCACCCTAAGTGGTGGGGCGGATTTGGAAATCTGCTGCCAATTTTGATCTTGAGATCAAAATTAATTCCCTAAATTTCTCTTCTTGTCATCCCGAGAGCCGTAGGGCGGATTTGGAAATCCGCCGCCAATCTCGATCTTGAGATCAAAATTAATTTCGAGAATTTCTCTTCTTGTCATCCCGGAGAGCCGCGAGGGATCTCACCATAAGCAACACTAACCAGCCCACAATAGGGCATCCACTAACCTGATGAATACGTCAATTCCTCAGTCGTTTCACTCATTCGGACAGTGAAGGTTGGGGTGATAGATGGGGGAGAATTTTCGTCGGCGGGATATGAAATCCACCCAAACTACTCTGCCCCACCTTTTCCACTTCCTCCCTCGTAGGTACATTCAGTCCCCCAGTGCCTGTCCCATCGAGCCCCCAAAATGTGTTTTTCTAGATTCTCAATTTTGTTTAACATGGTTTCTTCATTCTTCCACTTATTCAACCTGTTCTTCCTGATCCGCATAAAACCACCAATCCTTCTGGCTGGCAAGTTTCAGCAAACTTGTGCTTCCATCCTCGATCACTACCGGGTATTTGGCGATCGCCAGCATTTCTATATCCCCTTCCCCATCACCGAAAGCCAGTAATGGCTTGGTTACCCCCACTTCACGCAGCGCCCACACTTTAGCTGGTCCCCATGGAAAGCGGGCGATTTCCCGACCGTTCCCTGTCACTTTCACCCCCAGTATATGTTGCGGCTCTATTTCGAATTTTTTTCCAACCAGCTCACACACCGCCTGCGGGCTGGCTGAGACAATCCACAGCCTGGCTCCCTGATCCCGGAAATTCCGCACTGCCTCGCGCAAGCCCGTTTTTATGTGCACGCCATAGCGGATATGGATATCCCGGGATTTGCCGTTGATGACTGCCCGGCAGGGGATACTGACCGGTTTGGCATGCGCTGCAAGCAGCCGCGCGATAAGAAGTTCTATATCCTCCCGCTGGTAGTTTTCCAGCCAGGTTGCCGTGCGGGTATAGGCTTTTTCAAAGGCTCGTTCAGAAAGATTGGTTTGATAATCCAACAGCAATTGCGCGCTTTGTTCGCACAATTGAATGGGAATTTTCGGATTATGCTCGCAGATAGGTATAAACCACTTTTCATCATCGGGAGTGTGGATGGATCCTGCCAGCAGGGTATGATAAAAAAGGGTTTCGCCGATGTCGCCTTCGATGAGCGTCCCATCCAGATCGAAAACGAGATCTTGTCCGTCGAGCGTCTCGCTCTTCAGGGATAATTGATTAAATGTTTTCATCCTTTGATCGCCCCGCTGGTGATATTTTTAATCAAGGTCTTGCGGGAAATGAGGAAAACGATCAGCATGGGGATGGTTGCCAGTGTGGAAGCTGCCATTAAGAGCTGCCACTGCCCCATGCCCTCCAGACTCTTGAAATGGCCGATGCCCAACGCCAGCGTGCGCATCTCATCCGTGGAGGTGACAACCAGCGGCCAGTAATAATCATTCCAGAAACCGATCATCGAAAAGACTGCCAAAGTGACAACAGAAGGAAAACAAAGCGGCAGGTAGAGGCTAAACAATCGCCGCATCAAACCCGCCCCATCGATTTGAGCCGCATCGTCCAGTTCCCTGGGCACCGTCAACATGAACTGACGCAGCAGGAATATACCAAATGCCCCACCTACGCGCGGGATGATCAAACCCGCATAGCTATCCAGCCAACCTAGGTCGTTCACCACCAGGTAGGAGGGAAGCATGAGCACCTGAGGAGGGATCATCATGGTGCCCATGATCAGAAAAAATACCAGATCCTTCCCGTAAAAATCCAGTCTTGCGAAAGCATAGGCTCCCAGAAAAGAGATGCTCACTTCGAGTGCCACGCCGATGGTGGTAACCAGCACCGAGTTGAGTACATAACGGCTGAATGATCCCGTGCGCAGCACCTCCACATAATTCTCAGGATGCCACTCGATTGGAAAAAATCGCATGTCTTTGGTGAAGATCTCATTGATCGGCTTGAAGGAGGTTAAAACCATCCAAAGATAAGGGAAAACAACAATCATGGCAAAAACACCCAGCACGATCAGTAAAATGATTTCTTCAGTTTGTTTTTTACTTTGCATGGCTGACTTCAATTTTGGATTTTTCTTATTGATAAAATACACTACGCTCTCCTAACTTCGATTGAAGCATATAGATGGCTAAAATGATCATGAATACAATCCAGGACGCAGCACTGGCAATTCCCGAATCAAAGAAACGGAATCCCTGCTGGTAGATGTAGTACAGCACTACATTCGTGCTGCCGAGTGGTCGCCCTTGTGTCATGATCGCCACAGCGCCAAATACCTGGAAGGAATTAATAATCAGCATGAAGATCACAAAGAACAGTACCGGGCTCAACAGGGGCATTGTGATTTTCCAGAAGCTTTTCCAGCGGCTTGCCCCATCCACCGCGGCGGCTTCATAATATGAAGATGGAATATTGCGCAGCCCAGCCAGAAGCAAGAGGGTGGTGAAACCCAACGACTGCCAGGTGCCGATGATCGCCAACGCTGGAACTGCCAGGTTGGGATCATTGAACCACTGCGGCAGAGATGCGCCCGCCACACCCAAATTTGCCAGAATTTTATTCAATGGTCCAATCTGCGGATTGAAGATCAGGGACCATACTACCGAGACAACAGAAATGGATGTAACCGATGGCACAAAGAATAAAGATTGAAATAAATTATTCAAAAATTTGACACGGTCTAAAGCCACTGCCAGCAATAATCCCCAGAAAAGGGAAGAAACGATATAGATGGCACCGTACTGCAGGGTGATCAGGATCGATTTCCAGAAATCACTGCCTTTTGCCAGTATCTCTTCATAATTACTTAATCCCACATAGGTCTGTTCCGGGCTGATCAGATCCCATTCGAAGAAACTGAGCCGCAGGATATACGCTGCCGGATAATAAACAAAGATTAATGAAATAATAAGTGCAGGGCAGACCAGTAAAAACGCTTGCAGGGTGCGTTTCCACTTCTTTCGAACGGTGGAATTTTGTTCTCCAAATAAGTCCCGTGAATGCCGGATGTTTCTAACCCTCATGCGAATCGCTCCTTCCATTTTTTGAATATTCGTTCATAGCCATCCTCAAATAGATCGGTGAATTTCCCCATCAACGCTGGTCCCAGGTAATCATCGTCTCCGTGACAATCACTCCCGGCAGTCATCAGCAATCCAAATTCCCCCGCCAGATTTTCGTAGAACCGGGTCTCCTCTTTGGAGTGCACCGGACAGCGGGTTTCGATACCGTCCAATCCCCATTCGATGTATTTTTGGATGGCGGCTCTATCATGCAGGTAGAAATCAAGCCGACGCATCACCGCATCGTTTTCTCCACCAGGGTGAGCTAGCACAGCGATCCCCTGTGCTGCATGGATAAGTTCGATAACATTTTTAACCTTCCAGGGTGCGTAATCCGCATAGAACAATCCAAGATCATTCTGGATTTCTATGAAAGCGCTCAAGGTGCGGGAGGGGTCGTTCTCAAATAATTCAGCCGCCGCTCGCTTGACAAGCTGCATGGAATAATAGGTATGCAGGGAGGAGGCTTGCAGGTCATCCATTCCAAATTGGGCGCCTCTATTTCGCAGCACATCAAGAATTTGCGTGCTGACAGTCCGGTCCGTATCCTGCGCCTTGTGGATATGCTCTTGCAGCTTTGGGCTGCTTTCATCCAAGAAGTAGCCCAGCACATGCACCGTTTTGTTTTGGTAGCACGCGGAAAATTCTGCTGCGGGGATATACGGCAGCGACCCGGCTGCATCTCGCGCGCGCTGCACCTGTTCTGGTGAAATGAAATCATGATCGGTAATGGTCGCGGCTTCATATCCCACATTTCGGATCATTGCGATCCGTTCTTCGATCGTGAGGCTGCCATCCGAACAATCCGTATGGCAATGAGCATCTAATTTAATGGTTACACCTTTTCCAAATTTAAGGGAGGGACTCCATGCCCCTCCCTCCTAATGTTAATTATCCTTAGTTACCAAGCAAGTCGATCAATTTCTGATTGGCGTTTCCCAGCGCTGTTTCTGCGCTTTCAGCGCCGAGCATGACTGCTTCAATGGCTTCCATGATGTACTGGTTTGCTTCCAGTGCATTCGTGCCAAACTGCGTCGGGGTAACGACATTATCGATTGCGTCAATAGCCACTTTATAGTTGTCGAAGTCCGCAATGAAATCCGCAATTGCTGCCAGGGCAGCGTTGCGGGTGGGCATATAACCGGAATTCATCGCCCAATCTGCATTCGCTTCTGCGCTAGTGAGGAATGTGATGAATGCTGCCGCCGCTTTACGCTCCGCGTCTGTATTGCCGAAGACATACAGCGAATTGCCGCCTGCCGGGATACGTGCAACTTCCCCTTCCGCTGCCGGCCAGGGCATCGCCATCACCAGCGGGGCAATATCTTTATAGATCAGCGTGCCATAGCTTGAGGTCGCAAACATGGCTACTTCTTGAGCGCCGAAGGTCTGTAATGTCTCATAAAAATCAGCATTATAGAGAATGGATCCATCTTGTGCGCCTGCTCCCCAATCTGCCAGCGATGCGATGGCGACATCGGAATCCAATACAGGTGTTCCATTTTCATCCAGGAATGCGCCGCCGTTGGAACGCACCGTGGTCTCAAATGTCCAGGGATCATCCAGTGCGAAAGCCGCCCCATAGATGCCAAGTTCTTCATGAATCACCCGTGCGGTTTCCAGGAATTCTGCCCAGGTGGTAGGTGGATCATTGGGATCTAATCCTGCTTTTTCAAACACATCGCTGTGATAGAAAACTTCCGCTACCGACAGCGCCAGAGGAACACCATAGGTATCTCCATCAAATGTGGTCACTTCGATCAACGAGGGGAAGAAATCACCCAGGAATGCTTCCGCTTCATCTCCCAACAGGTCATTGATGGGGGTTGCGATCCCACTGCTGACGATATACTCATCGAAACCATAACCGATCGTTGCCACACCCGGCAGGTTGCCTGCTGCGGAGGCACGCTGTAACGCTTCAATGATCGCGGTATAGGAATCATACGATTGACCCACCACCGTAATCAAAGGATTGGCTTCGTTGAATTCACTGATCTTTGTGGCAAGGAAATCCCCTGTCCATGAACCCTCTCCATAGGGGTACCAGAATGCGATCTCCACAGGCTCATCCTCGACAACCTCTGCCACCTCTTCCTCCACGACTTGTTCTGCAGCAGCAGGTTCTTCTACCGCCGTCGCAGTTTTACAGCCGGCAACGATGATCAAACTCAATAATAAAAACAAGGCTATTCTCTTGTTCATCTTGTTTTCTCCTTATTTTTCATTTTATGGGTCGATTTACTGATATTACAAGCATATATATTTTGTTTTTCCACCTCCTGCATTCATATTTTTTCATAACTCACCATTAAAAATATCTGGGGGCGCAATAAGAATAACGGATTGTTTTAATATATAATCATTGGTGAGTACATTCTAACATAATAATTCATATTTCGTCATTATTCGTTAATTACATGTAAATTATATGTTAAAATATGGTTATAATACATTATTTCGCTCATTTTTCGTCATTCTAAAGCGAGGGTAGCTATGTCAAAAAAAATGATCCCGGTAGAACGCCGCCAGCAAATCCTGAATTATCTGCTGCAGCATGGCGTGGCAAAATCTTCAACCCTGATGGAATTATTCGACTCTTCTGAGGCAACCATTCGGCGTGATCTGGAATGGCTGGAGCGTCACGGGATGATTGAAAAAACCCACGGCGGGGCGATATTGATCCAACGTATGCAGAAGGAAGCTATTTACAGTGCCAGTGCATCCGTCCATCAGCAGGAAAAGAAATGGATCGCCCGGGCAGCCGTCCAGCTGATTGAGGACGGTGATATGGTCTTTATCAATAATGGCACAACCACTACAGAGGCCTTGATCGCCCTCCAACATCGCACAGATGTGCACGATATCACCGTAGTCACAAACAATGTCAGTGCAGTAATGGCTTTACAGGATGCGGAATTTAAAATCATTCTACTCGGTGGGTTATTTAGGCCGCGTTCAACATCCATTGTAGGAAACTTCGCTACCAACAATTTACGTCAGATTTATGCCAATAAAGCCATACTGGGGGTAGATGGCATTGCGAATCGTTTTGGGTGCACTTCTCCAATTGCGGAAGAAGCAGAGATCGGTCGTTTAATGATCGATCAATGTTTTGGTCAGACCATCCTCGTTGCCGACCACAGTAAATGGGGAGTGATCGCCCAATATCGTATCGCCTCCATCGATGAACTGGACGTCTTCGTCTGTGATAACGCCCTGCCCCAGGAAGCCTTGGATTCCTTGCAGGATAACGAGACCGAGGTCATCCTAGCAGGTCCGGAGATCCTGCGCACTGTTAATACGAGTTCCTGACCCGCTTTTTTTTTTTTACTATTCTGAATGAGCGCGCAATAAAAGCATCAACCAAGTCGAGCCGTGGCGGCATTCCTATACCGTCGCAAAATCATATGCTATGACTTTCCAAAAAGACAAATTACTCTGATCTTCCACAGCGGACACTACGGCGAAGCCGAGCTGCCCACCACCGCGAAATTACATTCCTTTATTAAAGAAAATGGTTTTCGGAAAAGCGGCAAACAGCACGAGATCTATCTCAACAGTCCGCTCCGCACACAAGCGGATAAACTGCGCACCATCATCAGGCAGCCCGTTGCGGATTAGGAAAGGACTGTAACTTTTTATCAAAAGGTTTTAGTGTGAATTTCCAAATCCGCCATTTCTAAAATTTCCTCTCCTTCTCATTGGAAGGTCATCAGCAGTAGGGCACTTTTCCAAAAGCGCCACCCCTCATTGAGCAGCGCTTAGAGCATCCCATCAATTCCCGCACTTCCTCCCTTACTCCTTCGCCAGGAAGCGATAATACAGATTCTTGACAAATTCCGTGCTCAGGAAATACCCAATCACGATCAGCGCCAGCACCCCCAGATAATTCCAGCTTGGTTTCACGAAATGGAAGACCGTATCTCCAAAGGTGGTGAACGGTAATATCACTGCTGTGAGAAAAGCGACAGTTGTCATGGCAATGATCGTGCGGGAGGGAGCTGCCCCGGCTTTGAAAAATACCCGGTTGGTGCGGATGGAGAACAGCAGCACCAGTTCCGTTGCAACGCTGCCGATGAACCAGTAGGTCTGCAGGATGCTCTCACCGAAGCGCTGGAAGTAGCCAAAGATGATGAAGTCGAACAGCGTGCTCACCACCCCCAGCAGAGAGGCGATCAGGATGATCTCGCGCGTGTTGTAGTTTTTTGGATTTTGCAGGTCCTTCTCCGCCACATTGTCGGTAGAGATCGAGAACATTGGAAAATCCGAGAGCAGGTTCAGCGTCAACAGCTGCACCGGCAGCATCGGCAGATACGGGATGATCAGCGAGGCAAATGCCACCGCGTAAAAGTTGCCGAAGTTCGAGAGCAGCGTCGCGCGGATATAGTTGACCGTGTTGTGAAAGGCTTTACGCCCTTCGTAAATCCCTTTGATGATCACACCCAGGTCCTGCTTCAGCAGGATGATATCCGCCGTCTCGCGCGCGATATCCGAAGCGCTCTCCACCACCAGCGAGACGTGCGCGCTCTTCAGAGCCGGCGCGTCATTGATCCCCTCCCCCAGGAATCCGACCTGGTGTTTTTCCTTCAAGACCTGGATGATCTCGAATTTTTGGCTCGGCGATACGCGCGCGAAGACGCTGATCTTTTCCACAACTTCTTTTTTCTCTTCATCGCTCAGGTTGTCAAAAGCCGCTCCCGTCATCACATCTTCGCGCTTCTGGATGATGCCGGCTTCGAAACCCACCGCTCCCGCCACGATCGGGTCATCACCGGTCAGCACCACCAGCCGCACGCCCAGCGTGTGGGCACGCTCGACCACGCTCCGCGTGGTGGGCTTCAACGCATCCACAAAGGAGACGATCCCGCATATTTGGATGTGGCTTGCTTCCACTTTTTCATCGTAATCTTCACTTTGAAAATCTTCCGTGAGCGAGATGCCCAGCGTCCGCCTGCCCAGTTTGCCCTGTTCCACGATCCACTGTAAGATCTCCTGTTTCCTTGGCTCGCTCAAGTGGCTATCCAATGCCACCATTTCCTCCGGTGATCCGCGCACGATCAGCGTCCGTTTCCCTTCCCTCTCAACCACCACGCTGTTGCGCCGGCGCGTCGGGTCAAAGGGGATCTCATTCACTAGCCGGTATTCACGCAGGCTTGCTTTTTCCGCCGCACTCAGCCGCGCGATCAGGGAAAGGTCGAAGGCATTGTTTGGCAGGCTCTGTTCTTCAAAGACATTCGAGACCGCCAGGCTGCCGGCGAAGACCGGATCCATCGTTTCATCTATGCGCAGTATGTCTGCCACGCGCAGTTTATTCTCGGTGATCGTGCCCGTCTTATCCGTGCATAATACCTGGATGCTGCCCAGATCCTCCACGGAAGTGAGCCGTTTCACCACCACGCTGTCGTCTGCCAGCTTTTTCGCGCCGCTTGAGAGTGAGAAGGTGGTCACCAGCGGCAGCGCCTCCGGGATCACCCCTACCGTCAGTGCGATAGAAAAAATGATCAGGTCCGCGAACGATTTTGTATCGCCACTTTTCAATAGATAATGGGTAGCCAATAGAAGAAGCATGGTCACACCCACCATCCACATCACAAAGGTACTGATGCGGTTGATATTTTTCTGGAAGGCGCTTTCTTTTTTCGTTTCGGTGATGATGTGGCTGATCTTGCCGATCTCGCTGTCTTTCCCGGTCGCCACCACCACTCCCTCCGCCGAACCGCTCATCACAGAGGTCCCTTTGAACACAATATTGGTAGCTTGATAGGGCTGGCTCACCGCTCGTTCCAATTTTTCAGCAGTTTTGGTGATCTGGATGGATTCACCGGTCAGCACCGATTCATCAATAAGAAAGTTTTGTGTTTTCAATAAACGCATGTCGGCCGGGACAATGTCGCCTGTTTCCATGATGACGATATCCCCCTTCACCAGTTCGGTCGCGGCGATAGTGCGCTCCGTCCCATCGCGCCGCACACGCGCTTTCCCCACCGTGAATTTTTTCAGCGACTTGATGGTCATTTCCGAGCGGTATTCCTGAATGAACCCGATAGTCGAGTTGATCACAATGAACAGGGCTATGAGAATGGCATCCAGATGTTCGCCGAAGAACCACGAAACGATCGATGCCCCCAACAGCAGATATACAAAGGAGGACTTAAACTGCCGCAGCAGCACCTGCCACCACTGCACTTCCTGCCCCTGGATGTCATTTGCTCCTTGCAGCTGCAGCGCTTTTTCAACCTGTGTGGTCGACAGACCCTTCTTTTGATCGCTGTTGAAGGCGCTCAGAACCTCCTGTGTGGATTGGTTGCAGGTTTCCAATGACTTCATACTTCCTCCGTCCATGTGCTGTGAAAAATGGAAAAAATTTCTTGCGTTTCCTTGCCAAAATTATAAATGATGGTATCGGGTTTCCACCCATTGTGTATATTGTAAGCCCGCATGTTAGAGTGGTGGGGGTTCAACGTGCCTTCCGAAATGGGTTTTCAGGAAATGAGCAATGCTTGTCCCAGAAATTTTTTTGGTTATGGAGAGATTCGGTTGCGAGGCTTCTTCAGAATGACGCCCCCTCTTGGTCTCCCATGAATAAATTCACCAGCTCATTTCCCAACCCATAAGGCAACAAAAGGGAGTAGGGCATCCACTTACTCAATTTTCAACGTCATTCCGATGGAGCGTAGCGACCAAGGAATCTCTCCATTTTCAAGTCTATTCCCGAACAGGCCGCAAAGCAATAACTTGTGATCTTCCTGTAGGTTTCACATGCCACCGATCATCTTAATAGCAACAACGAAAAGCTCCCCTACAACTCATGTCTAATAAAAGCGTTGAGGTCAGGTAAGTGGATGCCCTATTGTAAGCTGGTTCTTTCTAGCCATGGAGAGATGGCTCGCTGTCGCTCAACATGACGTAGAGCGTGGTGGGTTCCCAAACCACCGCTACCTTCCTTCCTCATAAACAGGGGAGGTTGCCTTTGGCGGGTTTGGAATCCCGCTCTACTGCTTTTGATTTTTGTTAAAACAGGGAAGAATTTTATCGGCGGCTTTGGAAAGCGGCTCTACCAAAAAATATTTTTCAAGAAATGAGCAATGAGTGTTCCGGAATAGCCCTACAGAAAGGTGGCGGGGTTGGAATCCCGCCCTTGTACCATCAAAGGGGGAGGATTGCTTTGGTGGGATTGGAAAACCGCTCTACAGTGGGGGAGCATGCCATCCCCTTATGGTTTCAGCGCCCTGGTCGCAAAATAGGAGGGCATGTACTGTGCGATCGGATCATTCGCGCGGTAGGATTCATAAAATCCCGTGATCACAAAACCTGCTTCAATCTGTCCGCCGATCTGTTCCTCCAGTGTGTGGCTGAACTCCAGCGGCTCATCCTTCCCATAGATGCGCTCGCGTTCCGCCTGTGTGATGCTGATCAGGTCGGAATACGGCAGTGCATACTTCACCTGGAAGATGCCCTGTTTTTCCAATTCCGCATCAAAAACATACTCGATCGGATTCGACATACCCGCCAGCAGCACCCCGCCGTGTTTCAACACCCGGTAGGCTTCGCGCCACACCGGCAGCACATCCGGGATAAAGATATTGGAAACGGGATGAAAGACCAGATCAAAACGCGCTTCGGGAAAGACCGCCAGGTCACGCATATCCCCCTGCACAGTGATCAAGTCTAATCCCTCCCGCTCCGCCACCAGCCGATCGCGCTTGAGCTGTTCGGCAGAGAGGTCGAACGTGGTCACGCGCGCTCCCGCCGCTGCCAGAATGGGCCCCCGCTGCCCGCCCCCGCTTGCCAGGCATAATATCTCTACTCCATGCAGGTCTTGCGGGAACCACGCCTGCGGAACGGGCCTTGATTCGGTCAAAAGGACCTGCCAATTTCCCTTCCGGGCTGCAGCGATAACCTCCGCCGAGGCAGGGATGGACCATTCTATACCATTCTCCGCCAGTTTATCCCACGCCTTTTGGTTGTGGTCACTTACATTTGTCTTGTCATTCATTTTTTCGTTACACCATTTTCGGAGCATGATTTCCTTTACTGTAGTGATTTAAACAAAAATATCCAGCGTTGGACAAACTGTCACAGAGGACGAACAGCCCAAACCCATCAAGATAACCCGGGGAAATGCTTCAGCTATAGAGTTCTTTCTCAGGAGCATTTCCAGAAACAACGCAGTATAGGCAACATGCTTCTCAGCATTCCATATTCCTTGATATCGCAGCCTGATAGACCGTATCAAAGGAAACATTGTGTTCCTTTGCACATCGCGCCACATCCTCGTATTCGGGCTTTAATTTGACGAGCCCATACCCGCAAGAGGTTTTGATACGGATTTTGCCGTATGGCGTATCCTGCTGAACGATATCTGATTTCAATACGTATCGCCGGTAATTCAATTGACGAACACCGTTGGTAGAGGTATGCTTGAGCATCAGCAACGCCATTTCAGAGGCACGATCCAAATCGCACAGACAGACCAACATATGTGCAGGACGATTCTTTTTCATTTGAATTGGAATAATGAAAGCATCAAGCGCACCATTTTCGAGTAGAAGCTGCATCGCAAAACCAATGGCTTCGGGCGTCATATCGTCGAGATTGCAGCATATTTCCGCAATTTCCTCGTTGGGCGCGCTATCGGCCGTGCAGTCTCCCCAAAAGGCGCGAAGGCAATTAGCCGCTTTAAAATCCCTTTTACCCATGCCGTACGCCACTGCCGTTACCTGCATGACGGGCATGCCGGAAAAGCTGTCTGCAAAGTGCTTTAAGAGCGCAGCGCCTGTGGGCGTGCATAGCTCGCCCTGTATGCTGCCTGAATATACCGGAATCCCCTGCAGGATATAAGCAGTGGCTGGCGCGGGCACAGGCAATATACCATGAGAGGTTTTTACATGACCGCTCCCGACATGAATGGGGGAGACAATGATCCGCTCAGGGGCAAGCAGCTCCAGCAATAAACAGACGCCCACAATATCCGCAACAGCATCCAGAGTGCCTACCTCATGAAAATGGATCTCGTTTACCGGAACGCCATGGATATGAGATTCTGCCATGGCAATCAAATCGTATATTGCCAGCGCATGAGATTTAACAGACTTGGAAACGGAAAGTCCGTTAATCATCGCTGTGATTTCCTTCATTGTGGAATAGTTGTGGTCATGCGCGTGTTCATGATCGTGGTCGTGAGAATGTGTATGTTCGCTGTCGTGTTCGTGGCAATGTTCGTGTTCGTGATCATGGTTGGGCTGATGCGCGTGGATGTGAAGATCATCATGTTCATGAAGATAACCGTCGCCCTGCGGAACCAATCCGCTTTCCTCTTCAATTCCATATACCTTAACAGTAATACCCGTGCCTTTGATTCCGCATTTTTCAACAATGCTGCGATCGACACTGACGCCGGGGATACCAAGAGAATTCATGGTCTGTAAAAACTGATCAGGATGTGGGTAGAGCTCCAGCAACGCTGCCATCAACATATCGCCCGCTGCGCCCATATTACATTCAAGATAAAGCGTCTTCATTTTACGCCCTCCATTTGATTGATCATATTTGCCAGATACCCCGCGCCAAAGCCATTGTCGATGTTCACCACGCTAACGCCGCTGGCACAAGAATTTAGCATGGATAGCAGCGCAGCGACTCCACCAAAGCTGGCGCCATAGCCCACACTTGTGGGCACTGCAATGACAGGGCAATCGACCAATCCGCCGATCACGCTGGCAAGAGCACCCTCCATCCCAGCGACAGCCACAACAACCCGGCAGCTCATCAGCACGTCAAGCTGCGCCAACAGACGATGCATTCCTGATACGCCCACATCATACAAGCGGGTCACCTTGCTGCCCAGTGTTTCCGCCGTGAGAGCCGCTTCCTCGCTTACGCTCATGTCGCTGGTGCCGCCTGATGCTACGACGACAGAACCGGTCTGTAATTTTTTGCTGCTCCGTGCCGCGATCCCCATTTTCGGAACCGGATAATATTCGATCGGTATCAGTTCACACAAAGATTCCGCAGCTTCTGAAGATATCCGGGTAATGAGTATATCGGTGGCGCCGCCTTCTTCCAGGGATCTGATGATTCCGGCAATTTGCTCGGCCGTTTTATTCTGCCCGAAAATCACTTCGTGAGCGCCTTGTCGAATGGTGCGATGATGATCGACTTTTGCATAACCTAAATCTTCAAACGGCTGAAGCTTAAGTTTTAACATTGCGTCCTCAGGTGTTATGGAACCCGACTGTACGCTGCGTAGCAATGCCAATATTTCAGTTTTGTTCATATGTCCTCTTGCAGCTATCCTCTGCATTTTAAGTCCAATAAAACCTCGTCGAAATATAGGGAAAGGCCGTTCAGCAACTCATGCCGCATGGCGCATACCTGATTAAACTGAGTTTTTGGCAACTGTATTTTTGCAGCGCCGTGGAACACCCTCACGCGAAAATCGCTAAAGCCCAATCCAGCCAGAAAGTTTTCTGCCTGCTCCACTTTTTTTAATGTCTCTGCATCAATCACCGTTCCGGCAGGGATGCGTGTGGCCAGACAGGCGTATGCAGGTTTGTTCCACGTAAAAAGCCCAGCCTGGCGGGAAAGCTCCCGTATCTGAGACTTGGAAAGCCCACACTCCCGTAACGGAGAGCGCACTCCCAGTTCGCTTAATGCTTTCATGCCGGGTCTGCTATCGTAATCGTCCGAGGCATTTGTACCATCGATGATTATCTCGCAACCATCTGCGTCAGCGGCTTGCTGTATCAAGTTAAAGATGGCGTGCTTGCAGTGATAGCAACGGTCGCTTTCGTTGCGCACCACAGCAGGGAGGCTCAACACATCATATTCCAGAACTGTCAATGAAACCCCCATGGCAGCCGCCAGTTTCTGCGCATCATTAAGCTCAAACTGCGGTTGGAACGGCGTATTCACATAGTACGGACGAATGTCGCAGCCACTCTCCTTTGCCGCGTAAAGCAAAAACGCGGAGTCTGTACCGCCTGAAAAGGCCAGCGCCACTCTGTGTTTATCCTGAAAAAAATCCTGAATCGTCATCACTTTTTTCCAATGTCACCATTGTGAGAGCAAAAGCTCTGCTTCGCACCGCACTGGCTTGCTCGATAATATCTGTTCTGTGGGTCCGTTGCCACCATATGACCATATGCAAGGAGTATCACGCGTGAGCAGTTCTCCCGCCCAAACTCTAAATTGTGGGTCGTGATCAGCATCGTCCTGTTCCAAATGGTGTATGTGTACCGTTAATGTGTACCTGTTACGCGAATTCATCAATACAGTGGGCGCATCCAATTGTATCGGCTTGAGTTGCATTCCCCCCGTGGGCTATTGCCACGCTGGGTTCTTCCCGGTCCAAAAGCCGGTTGGGCGGTTTGAAGTCAAGATGTGTGATGTTCAGTTGTTCCAATATCTCAGCCGTTCTGTGGCTTATAACGTTTCCTTTCGAATCGTATCACCACACGAAAAACAATATCACTATATTCTATCGTAACTATTGAAAAATAGACAAATCCACCAAGGAATGAGAACAACAGAGCAGCGAGGGAACCCATATCGCAAAAACACTACATCAAGAGAGGGACAAACATTTTTGTGGAGAATATCTCTATAATCAGGCCCTCCCCATGGATAATTCTTTTTGAAAATTTATTTTTGATGCAAGACGATGCCCTGGGTATCCTGATACACGATTTCATAAGTCTGGCTCGCTAGCAACTTTTCGATCAGAGCAGGGTAATCCATTTCACCCTCCCCGAACCAATCCTTGCGAAACCCGACCACATAATCCGCCTGGCTTTCCCGGCTGACAGTATTGGTGAATCCGGCATCATACAGATAGAAAGGCAGTCCATTTTCCACCCACACCACCGCGTCATGCACGTTCTTCTGGATGTAATCGTAG
>LDZU01008791.1_pt1 | contig 17635 bp, 22 predicted proteins | sample 615531 | NCBI WGS metagenome assembly LDZU01 (sample SAMN03408293, study PRJNA278302) | terrestrial metagenome | isolation source: oil reservoir sample SB2 | place: USA: Alaska, North Slope, Schrader Bluff formation | collected 2011-09 | reverse complement strand
TACATTATCCCTGATTAAGGTTTTGAAAAAGCGACTGCCGAAGTAATTTTCGATTTTTTCCACAACTTCTTTATTAAGATTTTTTCTATGATCAAATCTGGTAGCAATAATGCCAGTGATTTCAATATCTTTATTCAGTCTTTTTTTGACAATATCAATGGTAGCAAGAAGCTTGCTCATGCCCTGTAAAGCCAGAAATTCGGTCTGTAAGGGAATATAAACCTCCTGAGTAGTAGTAAGGGCATTAAGGGTAAGTAATCCCAGGCTGGGTGGGCAGTCAATCAACATATAATCATAATGGTATATTCCCTCCAGGGCTTCTTTTAATAAAAATTCTCTACCTGCTATACCAGAAAACTCAATTTCTGCTCCGGAAAGTTCCAGAGAAGAGGGGATAAGGTCAATACCATTTCTATTTATAATAGCCTTCTGAGCCTTACAATTGCCTTTAAGCAGCTCATAAACAGTATTTTCAAGGTTGTGTGCCTCAATACCCAGGCTGTAGGTGAGATGGGCTTGGGGATCAAGATCAATCAATAAAACCTTTTTAGCCAAGATACACAACCCCGCACCGATATTCATGGTGCAGGTAGTTTTCCCCACTCCGCCTTTTTGATTAATAAAAGCAATTTTTTTCATAATAAATTTATATTTACCTACATCATTTTACATTGATAATATATTAGCATATAATAATTGATATTGGAAGATGTTTTATGGTTATTATAAAAAAATATTTTAACTTACGGGGTAATGTTTATGTATAAGTTAGATGAAGAAACGAAAAGTATTATAGAAAATGCTAAAACATTAATGATAAGAGAAGCTAAAAATATAAAATACCTTTTAGAAGAAATTGGAAATAAAAATGATACCACTGCTAAAGTTATAGGAGCAAATGTTTTTGCTGTAGGTTCTGAAATGTTAGTTTTACAAATATTAGAAAACCTTAGCAATAGTTTCTTGTTAATATCAACTATTGGCCTTAGAACTTTACTTGAAAATTATATAAATGTTCACTATATTTACCATCATCCAGACCATCCAAAGGATATAGAATGGGCAGAAAACCAATGTAAAGACTATATAAAAAGGTCCATAGATCCCCGTTCTCAAAAGAGTAGGCTTGGAGAAAAATCCCTTTATCAAAGAGCAAAAATAATACGGTTTGAAGAACTATATACACATGTTTATTCAGATTTATGTAATTATTCACATTTTTTAGCCGGCAGCCTTGATAGCACAGTCATTCCGTTTTACTTCAAAGGCAAAACAATAGAAACTGCTATTTATACAATTACATTCTACCAAGATATTTTAATAGCTATATCATCGTTTTACGGAACTTCCTTTGACATATTTATTGATGATCTTTTGCTTTTTAAAAGAAAAGGCCAAAACATTCTGTCAAATATAAATGGGAGGGAAGAATATAGAAAATTCAAAGAAAAAATTAAAAATCTATCAAAATAAAAATGGTACAGGAGTACTTTTTTTGCATTAAAAGCAGGATCTGATAAAAATTGCATCAATTTTCCTTATATGGCATCAGTTTTAGCAAATTTGCAAGATATAGAAGAAAAAAATATTACTGCAACAAAAATATATAAATGGGCATTATTTATTGCTGTAATATCAGTGATGATATCATTATGTTCTAATTATAAATATAATTTAAATGCCATCATTCAATGGGTAATAGGTAGCTCGATGTAAGTAGGCTAATGATTATTTGTTGTATTTGACATATTAATTTATTATCCTTAAAAAAGTTATAGTAATAATTGCTGCAGTAAATACTCTCTTTTTTGCCTGGAATGAAAGATAAACCCTAAAAAATAACTATCAGGAGGAAATTGGTGTCGGATATAAATAAACGAGATAGAGAACGAATTATTGAAATATTGGGAAAAGGAGACGAAGAGATCGGAGAGCCCTCTGATGAGAACAAAGCTAAATATAAAGCAGCTAAAAAACATTTTAATATACTCAATCAACAACAAAATGAAATTAAATACTTCTTTAACTTTTTAACACCAGAGGACTATGATTATTATTTTAATCATTTGAAGAATGGCAATTACAATTTTAGTTAAAAAATTGATGCAGAACTAGAAAAAAACGGAACGTGAGTACAGGGATAAAAAGTAGTTCTATTGGTATATTTTTTCATTATACATTTCCCTTTGATCTAATTTTTAGAATATCTAGATTATCTCCGTAATAAAGCGTGTTCATATCTTATTGCCTCTCCAAAAATAAGCCTATTTTTTATCTTCAAATAGTTTTTATATTCAAAGAAGAATACACAAACTACAGTACAAATCCATATATGCCAAGTTTGGCCCCAATCAAAAGGTTTGTGCAATATAATTGAATAATCACCACGCGCAAACCGGTCTGTTACACGACCTTCTCCTGGCCTAAAATGCTGGTATTCATTTGTGATATTATATGCAATACTTAAGGCAATAAAGAAAATTGCGAGTGGTACAATAATCGCTAAAAATATCTTCTGCTTTTTATTTATATTCCCGGGGAATTTATCCCATATACCCCTTGCCTTTTTAATAATTTTCTTTTTCTTTGATTCTTTCTTTTGCCTCTTTTCGTTATTCTTTTTTTCGGTTTTTACAATCGCTATCTCTTTATTTTGACTATTATTAGTAATATTATACAGAGGTTCATTACATTCTTTACAAAATCTGGCATCTTCTTCATTTTCAGTTTCACATAATGGACATATCTTTTTCATTTAAACACCCCTCATATTTATTTACCCACTCTGTATATGACAAAATAAGCCACTATTTAAAACATTTCTCTTTTTATGTCCCTCTTTATCCTTATAAACAAACTTTCTTTTCTATATTATTAATCTCTTCTTGGCTAATGCCGATATATCTTTTAGTGACAGCATTGGAGCTGTGGCCAAGTTTTTCGGAAATTAATTCTATAGGGATCCCGAAGTTTTTCCGGGAATGATAGCCCCAGGTTTTTCTTAAAGTATGAGTGCCGTAATTTGACGGATCAAGCCCCACTGCCTCTATCCATTTTTTGATCAAGGTCCATGCCCTGATCCGGTCTAACCTCTGTCCGGTCTGTGTCTTGAAGAGATAGTCTTCAGGATCCGGAAACTTCTCCTGCTCAAAATATTTTTCCAGTGCCTTTTTGACAGAGTCATTAATTAATATTTTTAATTCTCTTTTGGTTTTGCTGGTCCTGATTTTAAAATGGTCTTTTATTTCTCCTTGGGCATTTAATACATCTTTTACCCGGAGCGATAATAAATCGGAAATTCTTAAGGCGGAATTAATTCCGAAGACAAAAAGCAGGTAATCTCTTGCCCGATATTTTTCGTTATATTGATCGCCTAATATGTGTTGTTTGATGGCATAAATCTTTTGCTGGTTCCTGATCGGCTCTACATTATTCATTATTTCTCACAATCCTTATATAACATTTTTATCATAATATATCATATTGTTATGCAAATGTAAGTATTATTTTTAAATTATTTACATTAATTGAATAAAAGTGAAGATATAAAAGGGGTAGAAGGATTTTTACAGATTCTATCCAATGAATAACACAATACATATTGTGTTATGCGAATATAATGCCTTATTTCTTTATCCTGGATAAAATGAATGGTAATACCTTATTATCTATAAAATTTTTCAAATATGGGGATATATTGAGGCTGTTAATCATGAATTGGCTTTTTTCTTTTCCCTATTATCTATTTCTAATAAAAAATCAAGGAGGCGAGTCATATTCTCTGTAATTTCTATGGCATCCTTTTTAGATAATTTTTTTGAAAAATAAGGTTGTTAAGTTTTGATTGTGTGATTAATAAATTGTTCTGAATATTTAATCATGATATTTACTTAGTAAAAAATAATAATATTAATGGATTTTTATTTGAGATGATCGCTGGCAAATCTTTTTACCCATCCTATCATATCTTTAACGTCTGAGGTACTAAACTGATTGAAATTAGCATGATCAGCATTGTTGCGGATATCTGCCTTGGCAGTAATCTCTTTTTGTGTAAGTTTGGTGTATGCACTATCTTTTACTAAAAAGTCATTTAACATGTTTATGTTAGTTTTTACCGGGTAGGAAATATTACGTTTATCACACATTTTTCTTAGTGTGTCCTCTAATACAGCTCCGGTTAAAGAAGCAGCTGGAACATAATAACCTTCCTCTAATAGTACTTCGGCTTGTTCTATAAAATCACCTAACAAATCTGCTTGCAACATAGCTCGCATATCAAACAGAAAATCATCTGTAAAGTCTCGGTATGCTGCCTCCACTACTCCATAACATAAATTGAAATAAAAGCTATTATTAGCGGTGGTTTTATTTTCGGCTATACGTCTTAACTGCTGATAATGTTCGCTATCTTCGCCACACACTTTTTTTATCAGATTCAGACTTTCAGTACGAAATCGAAGATATTCATTACCTGGAGGAAATTTATGCCAACTATCACCAGTCCAGCCATATCTTTGAAAAACTTGTTTACCTTCTTCAAGTAGCTTTTTAAATTTATTATTGGTCTTTTCCTTTAAATCCATAAATCATTTCCTATAAAAGTTGTATGTTATTTCTTCTTTTCCTCATCTGCATTTTTCTGTGTTTCTATATGCCTAAATGGATTATTGTCTGATTGATCAGCATCAGCAGAATTTGCATTTGAATCTGCTTCATCAGCATCAGCAATATTTTGCATAAGAGGTTTTTGTTCACCTAAATGTTTTTCTAAATATTTTTTATTTTTTCCCATATATCATAAAACTCCTAATTTAGATAATAATAATGATAGAGATGATAAAATCAGCAAAATAAAAGATATTTTTGTAAATAAAGCTTTTTTATACAATAAACTTTTAGCACTGGAATAGCTCTCTTGTAAATGTAAATGTTTGTAATTAAGATATTTTCCCCAATTATTCGGCTCTTTAGTAACAAAAATTCTATGGAGATCAGTGTGAATATTTACTTGCTTGGCAGATATATTCCATAAAGCAATGCCTACTGATGATAGTAACAATAATATAAATGGATATATCTGCAAAAAAGAAAGTTTATCAATATAGTTAAAAGCTATTCCAAATAGTACTCCAGCAAACCCTATAACTAATGATGATTTAGTTGTTTCATTATCAATGCTTATTATAGTATCCCTGAGATCCTGTTCTTGGATCTTTATAGCGTCTTCTTCAATTTTTATTAAATCGTTGTTATTGGAATTATTCATCCTTTTTCAAATTTACTCTTTCAATATATAATTGTCAATATATAGCATTAACATTAAAGCACTTATCCACACAATAACCTGATATTGTGAATAAATCAGGAGTTATTAGGATTTATATAGGTTTAAAGATTGTTTTTTACCATTAAATGGCTGAATACTGGATATTTATGGGGAACATGGAAATCATCTTTAATTATAGCCCTTTTAAGCGCTTATTTTAGGCCAAGATGACCTATAACCCTTATTACCATAAATAAGCCTCATATTGGCAAAATTAGAAAGCCGGCCCCAAAGGCGCCGGTAAGGCTTATCTATTAAGACTTTCGGTTAGTGCTGGCCACATAAACCCGTAGATCATTGAGAGAATGATTGATTTCCTTGATCTCAGAGGTAATATTGCGGGAAAATTCCTTCTGATTCTTGACGATTTCATTAATAAAATACTCTAATTTGTAGACCAAATATATGGATAAAACCAAAGGAAAGCCGTTATTGGCAACGAGTTTTAAGATGTATTCGATATCCATCTGGCTACCCTTCCCACCTCGTATAATTATAACGGATATCCAAATGACAGAAAGTGTCATATAAGCCCAGCCCTAAAAACCCGACCTCTTCAGCATAGGCCAAAAGCTCAGCAGGTGCCACCCCTGGAACCCTCACATCGGCAGCCATACCATAGAGATGATAGCTTTCTGGAACTCCTCCTACCTTCTGGTTGTATTCCACGCAACGATAGCCGGAATTGACTATGATAGGCTTATCCCCTATCTTCTTACGCAGGATCTCCAGCATATCCACCAGCCGAAAATCGATCATTACCCGCTTACAGCAGGGGCATTCAAATTCAGACAATATAAAATTCCTCGATATCCTGATATGGTTTTTAGGGCTCTTTAACATCACTAAAACCCAAACAGAATACGTAGACACAAGACCAGAATATCATCCACTGGATTGGAAGTATGCTGGGCCCTCTCTTCCAGATCAGTCAAGAAGGCCTTGATCTGATTACGGATCTCTGGACTGGCCCCACTTATGACCTTTACTATCATTTGATAGACTATATTTAACATTACCATTTACCTCACTTTTATCTTTTGAATAATTCCGGTGGCCCACTGGCCGGAAGGAGGAAAAAATAAAAAAGCCATCCGCTTTAGTAGGCCACCGGGTATAAACTAAAATAAGAACAATAAATTAACCAACATCCATTACATCGGTACTGGAGTATTCCACAATACGGGCATTGACCTTCTCAACCAGATCATTACCTTTGTTGTGGAAGATATTTTTGGCTATAATGGTATCCATAACTGCCTCAATGGCGGCATCCTGAGCTGCCAAATCAACATAGTCACCATCCTCTAAATTCTTGGGATTGTTCAGTATGAAATTCTTTTTATTTCCTTCACTATCGGCAAACTGCAGATAGAGCCTCTTGTAACTGCTAACTTCACCCACCTCGGTTGCCATCTTTTTCACCACCTTTCTCTTTTAAATTGATTACCTTTAACTAGTTAACTCAAAGTTTTTGGTCAGTTCGATACTGTCCAGGCTGTCTTTTTGTAGGCTGACCAGCTGAGTAGCCACATCAAAGATATCCTGCTCGGCTGCTGATTCTTTCACATTGTTGAAATAGGTTCTCTTGATGATGGGCTTACCTGATTCCGGATCCGTTCCGGTAACCAGATTAAGCTGTAATCTGCTATCATAAGGAATAACAACAACTGGCATAACAAGACCCCCTTTCATAATAATTTACTTTAATAAGTATATCATATAATAACATTAATGTAAAGTAAACTATAATAGTATATTGTAAAATTACTAAATATTATTTATTGGATATTTAATATAATTTATAGATATAAACATAACGCAATATAATAAAACAAATTAGATTATAAAATGTAATAATAGTTTATAACACTACCTTACATTACAATAAATTTATATATACTACTATACCATATAATAAGATAGTATACCTTATTAAATGATAAAGAAATAATAAACCTTAATAGAACACAGGGGCAAGACAGCACTGATGTGCTGCCATCATATCTCCCGCATTACATATTACATAAGACAGTATTATCGCTGGCCTTTGGATAAGAACTATAAGCTCCAGCATTAATTAGATATATGGAGTAGTTGTATTCTTCTATATGGTTATGGTGGCCTGCGGGAGATATGATGCGTATAGGCAGGTAGCAGGTAAGCATACCTGCCTATACGCCTTGCCCCTGTAGTAGAAATGAGGGCTAAAAAAAGAATGACGATTGTGCGGATTTGGGCTTTTATTTCAAGCGGGAAAATACCCAGCTTCAAACTCAGGGCAAACGTTTGTTTTGGTCATGTAGTCGTGCACTACTTTATTCTTACCTTGTAGTTAAAATTGCGGGCAATATTATTACAAGGTCAGAAAAAAGAATGTGCACTCCGGGGAGTTGATATGTTGGCAAAAGCAAGAAAAGAACAGATAATATTTTTATCTTTATATAGATATTCCGTAAATATTGTTTTGATATTGTGGTTTTATATATATTGGTATGTTATATTAATATATAATACACTGAAGGAAACAAGGGGGCAACGGTTCTCTGTGTGATAACAAATATCAATAATAAATTAAAATTTTTGGAGGTTTCAAGTAATTATGAATAAAAAATTAATTAGCTCTTTTCTCATTTTGTTGTTTGCTTTATTGTTTATTGGATGTAGTGGTGTTCAGAAAACTGCGGATTTAGATCTTTCTTTTGATCCAAATCCTGCCCCATATGACTTTGGAACAAATAGCTGGCCCTTTACAATTACAGTGACTGAACAAAATGGAGTTGGTGTTACTTTAACCGAATTTACACTTAAAACATATAACAATAATAATCAGCTATTAAGCACAGATGTTTTTGATTCTGAGGAAATTATTGATAGGTTTGATACAAATTATGTTTCAGCATTTTCTTCCATAGATCATGATTTGGCCCGTAGCAATACTACCTCCGGTATCAAATATGCAATCATTTCAGTTGATGGTGTAGATGATAATAATGTTCCTGTTTCCGCAGAAGCTAGAATAGATTTTCTGCCTTTTCTTTAAAAAAACACTGTAAAACAGGCATAATTTATGGCAAGGGGGGATGAATTTTCCTCTTGCCATAAATTATGTACATCCTCTGATTGCATATCTTCAGGTAAAATAAATCAAAAATGGATTTCTTTTTGAGGTATTTTACTGAAGTTATGCTCCTGGTAAGTTTGTCTTTAACAAAGCATTTCTTTTTTCAAGTCAGGGTGTTTTCCTGTTTTGAAAAAAGTAATGCTCTTTCTCTTCGGCAATTCTCCCGTCAACCGGGTATTTCTGGCCTGGTAGGTGTATTGCCTCTTCTTTCTCTTTGGTTTTTCTTATTCCCGCTCCTATACCAAGCATGTCACTCAACTGCCCTTTACCATTTATACTTGAGTATCTTTTACAAAGGGCAGTTGATTGAGATGCGCACCATAAAAAACAATAAAATGAGATAAGACGAAAACATCATGCTCTGATATGATTTATTGAAAATAAATCATTTGAGAGCATGATTTGAAATGACGAAAGAGCAGAAGGCGAATCGATATTAACCTTCATAGTGGAGAAGCCTATCGGCGGAGAGAATAGGCACGCACTCTGTGGCGCCACACCGAATAGGTATGAGGTGTGCCTCACGCCACAGAGTATAATTTAGTTTACATAACTAAGCATTATCGTTGACCTTTTCTATGCCCTCCCCTATACTTGATAAAAGGTCCGATAGTGGCGAGTTATGTAAGCTAAATTATTCTTGCGTGCCGTCGTTCGTCTTGCAGTTATCATATAGAGATCAACTTGGATTGTAAAAATCGGCTCAAATGCAAAAGAGGGTTATGAGGATAAGATCGGTTCTCAGATAGAGAAAGAGAGACAATGAAAAGAAGATGGTACCATTTAAATGCCAATACCTAATCTAAGCCAGTATAGTAGTCGCCTTTTTCCTTCGGAAACCGTTGAAAAATATAAAATTTACCCCTTAAAAAGTGAAGGGTTTTTGGTACTTTTCAGTTATAGAGAGAATCATCAAGAATATCTTTTTCTTTTAATGCCTGAATTGCCTTTTTCACCGTATTATAATTCATCTTTGCCACATTTGCTATTCGATTTATGGAGGGATTTTCTCCATCAAAGACAGTTCCTAATAGACAGGCAATACCCCGTTGGGTGTTGGTTAACTCTGGCAATAACCTTAGGCTTCTAATGAGAATATTGCTATCTCCTAATCGACCGACTCTAAACCGATAGGAACAGTTTTCACAACAGACATAGAGAAGTTTCTCTCTGATACTACTACAACTATAATGATAAGCCTTGCGAAATATTTTATTTAATTCTCTCTCCGGTAAAGGATTGCTCAGGGAATTGTTCTTTCTGGTTACTATATTTTGGGCATGCTCTTTACTATTTTTATTTTGCAGCAAAAGATTATAAAGAATAAACAAGCTATTATCGCGCTCCCCCTCTTTGAGCTCTCTCCTTAGGATCTGACGGATACAGTCTACCTGGTATCCATGATATCTTGGTATCTTAAATGGGATAGCATTATGCTCAAAATTACCCTTATTACTTATCTCTCTAAGTAATATTTCAGGAATGGGCAATATTTTACTTAAGGGAACCTCATAGGTATAGCGATGATTTCTTATTACCGATGGGGGAGCGACAATATAATTACCGTTGCTCTTTAGCTCAATTCTCCTACCAAAGAGACTGCCAACACTTGTGGTATATTTCCCATTTCCATTTAGTTTAAAATAATAATGGTATCCCCTTCTGGTTTTTACTCGAGTGGTTTCCTTAAGTTGAGGTACTCTTTCTTTAAGCTTGGGCAAAAAACCAAGTTCATCAACATCAACCACTGCCAGTTGACTGATGTAGCCGGTAACAATCCCAATATTAGGGGTATTAAATTGAGCCTGCCACCTTACAATTTCATTGATGGTTGCTCTTTGGTACTGATATTGCTTCCAGTAGATATAAGGTCTTTTCTCATGATCAATCGGTATCAGGCTATACCCATTTTCTAAATATTCTTGGATAATATTGTTGTGAATATGACTCAAATCTTTGCTGGGCTCGGAAGAAAGCCCAGGCAAATGCAAAGACCCCAACCATGCCCTTACAGCCTTTCTGCTACATTTAATATTACAATTAATATTACAATCCTGCTGCGATGATAGTGCAATTTCAGGAAAATATGCAATTTGGTAATCACACTCCCACAAACAATATAAAGACATTATAACACAATAAATGGCTAAGACATAGAAAAACATATAAAAAGTTTATAGAAAGTTGAAATAAACTATCTAATTCGTTGAACCGTCCCCTGTTCTAGATGATTATAGCACCTTCATATTTTATTCAAAGTGACCTTGCTATACTTTTAATTTACTAAAAATGAAAAATAACTATTTTATCAATAATAAAGATTTGACCCCCTTTTCCCTTTCTGATGGCCCCTTTTGCTTTATTTATTTGTTTTACTATTAATTTTTACAGAAGGAGACTTTATTTTGTTAAACTTCAAAATAATACTGATTTTTTTTATTAAATTTTTAAGCCAGACATCTCCATAAAAATTATTTCAATAAATTCTTAAATACCTCAAGCACGGCCAATAAACTTTCTTCTCTTAAAGATTTATAGTATTCTGGTTTGTGTATTGGTTTATCAACTTTTCTTTCGCCCTCAAGCACGGTAATTATATTCAAATCAATATCAAAATATGAAAGCAAAGTATGTGTTGAAGGACTGCCATATTTAATATGGTTGGCAGTAGAGTAATCACCGCCAAGTTGACTTTCTAGTTGGAATAAGACAAAGGCAAGGTCGGGAAAAACTTGTTTGAATAGCGTAAAATCAACTAAAATTCTTTTTAACATCGCATTTTCTGTATATGCCTTACACTCCATCGCAATTTTAAATTTTCCATCAACATGTACATGAACATCTGTTCTCAAAGGATAGTAAAAATCCTTAATATGGTCCTTTATAAATTTCTTTACTTCTGGGCTTTTAACCCGCTCAATGTATTCTTTCTTAATCGGGATTTTTACTGTTTCTTTTCTAAGAGATAATTTAGCAGGGTTTCTTCCTAATTCCTTCCACGCTATTTCAATTAAACTTTTCGCCAAACTCTCAACAAGCATTCCCTTACCGGCTCTAATAACTCCGCCGTAAGCCCTATCTTCTGACTCTTTGGCTTTCGTATCAATACCTTTAACTAAAAGTTCGTAGGCATTGATAAGCGATTGTATGTCTTTTGAAAATTTTTTGTCCATAGCTTTTAAAATAAACTTGTATTAACTTGTGTATTTCTAATCCTGTCCTCTGCTTTTTTGCAGTATTCATCAGAAATATCTATCCCGATATAATTTCGTGATAATCTTTTAGCTACCGCAGTAGTCGTGCCAACTCCGTTAAATGGATCAAGTATTAAATCACCCTTAAAACTAAATAGTTTTAGAACTCGTTCTGTTAAAGGTTCTGGGAACATAGCCGGATGCCCGTATTTTTTCATATTGTATTCTGGCGGTATATCCCACCTTGCATAAACCCATTTTTTAAATTCGTCTCCGGTTATGTCCGCCATTTTCCAATTTCCCGTATGCTTTAAATCGCCTTTGCAAAAAATTTCAAGGAATTCCCAAGTATATTTTAAATAGGGATTACTCGGGCTTTTCCAGCTACCCCAAGCGGTATATTTGCAGTTATAGTTATGCTTGTCCCATAAAATTTCACCTTTCCAGATTAACTTATTTTTGATGAAAAAGTCGGAAAGAATATGGTGTATAGGAATATAATCAGAAAATAATGGCTGAACATTAACTACAATTCTGCCGCCATATTTTAATACTCTTATACATTCTTTAAATATCACAAACAATTTATTAAAATATTTATTCCAATCTATCCCGTCTTTATGGTTGTCATATTCAAGTCCAAAATTGTATGGTGGGGAAGTAAAAATTAAATCTATGCAGTTTTCTGGGAATTGTTTTAGGATTTCTTCGCTATCGCCGGTAATTATTTTATTGACAAACTGCTCTGGAATTTTATTATTCTGCCTAGAAAAAGTATTGTCTTTGGCGTAATAGTAAGTACCTCTTATTCTTTCTTTTTCTATCCTATTTTTTACTTTTCTTTCTTTGTCATAACCAACATATAATCTTTTTCTTCCTTTTAGGCCATAACTTTTTATTTTTTCAATATTGTAAAGTATTGAATTTAATAACTTAGCAGTATCAACATTTGAATTTTTAGCCAGCAATTGAATATTTCTTTTGAAATTAAAGAAATCCAATTCTCTTAGATACACCACTAAGCCATCATTAGTGAATTCAAAATAAATATCTTCTTTCGGATACAAGAAAAACAACCGATGAAGTGTAGCGTCATCTCGTTTTATATTATTCACATAAATTTTTACTGGTATGTAATTATCCATACTTATTTTATTAACTCATCTACTGTCATATTTAACGCCTTAGCATTTTTTGCCATAAATTGTTTTGCTATAATTCTACACAAGCACATGATAGCAAATGAAAGTAAAACAATCAAGAAACCAGTTGCCTCACCAAAAAAGTATTCCAAATATTATCGCTGCCTCAGATAAAAAAAGTACTCCAAAATCATTTCATTATAACCTAATCCTCTATATTTAAAGATAAAAAATTATCTTTATAAAGATACTTTTCCATTAAATCCCAATAAATCCTATTGAGATTTGTATATTCTTTTGTTTCTATAAAAATCTGAATGATATTTAAAACAGATGCTACACTGACACTATACTTGTCATGAGAAAACTTTTGATAAAACGATAAAACGTCAAAATAAGATTTATCAAGGTATCCCCGAAATTCTTCGCTGTTATAATTTATAATATTTTCTATCTGTTGATATATATATTTCTTAAAATCATCACTTTCAAATATTTCTATTGCCTGCATTGAGAAATCATAAGGCTCACTAAGCGCATTTCTAAACGCTTTATAATATTCATCTTCTTTATTTTTTTCTCTCCATTCCAGAGAAGTAAGAGGGATGGACATAGAAATTACTTTTTGGTTTTTTTCGTCCCAGCCAACCCAAAATTGTGGATCACTAATATCTTCTTTCTGTGAGAAAATTATTTGCTTGTAATCCCCTTCTTCCGAAAAAATTTCACTATATTTAAAATTCTTTCGGATAAAAAAATCCAATAAACTATCCTTATCGATTGGCAAAAATTCAGAAAAATGATTAAAATGATTGTCTTCAAATATCTTAATATATATTCTTCTTATTATTTTTTTTCCCAAACCCTTTAAATTGAGAATCATACATTTCATGTCTTTCCTCAGTATAGTTCCATTTATTTGCACGAAGTTCAGAAAGTAAAGTTCTTAACTGCCTTTCTCCTCTTTCTTCATCCCACTTATAACACTTGTCAGCCAAATATTTTGTTGTTTCAATAATCCAATTTTTGTTTTTTATATATTTTGAAACACGGTCTGAAATTTCTATACATTCATTATAGCGATCATCATTCTTTAACAAAGTGAAAAATTCTTCTTCGGTCATATCGCTAGAAAAAGCTATTACCTTTGAGGGATTTTTGTTTGAATCACTATCATTATTAATACTCTTTTGTATATTTTTATTAGGCTGTTCTTTTCCTAGAACATCATCTGGTGCAGTCATCCCAAAAAATATTAAACACACAAATAGAGTTAAACCGTAGTACAGTAAGACTTTTTTACGGGTTCTTATCCCTTTTAGCGGAACCCATTTTGGGTTAATAAGACCAATTAAAATTAATAAGAAAAGAAAAAATATCAGTAAAGATAAGAAAATGTACATGATACTCTCCTAAATAAATAAGATTTAAAATATATAATATATTTTTATAAGTCTATATTAATCTGGTTTTTGATAATCTCTCTTCTCTTCTCATCCAAAGCAGTCTGTAATATCTTTGATAATTTGCCTTTAGATCTTTGTTTATTCAACTGGGATTTCCAAAAATCATCTAGTCTGTTTTCTACTTCCCGGTCGATTTCTTTTTGTTTAACAGGATCAAGAGAATAATAGATCTGGTCTAATTTCTCTTTTTCCTCCCTTATTTCTTTATCCTTCCTTTCCTGCTTCTTTTTTTTAAGGATATTAGCTTTTTCTTGTTCCTCTTTAGCTCTGAATTCTTCTTTTCCCTTTAGGTATTCCTCGGGAAGTTGCCAATTTTCTCTTAGGGCCTTGACCAGATAGGCCGCCCTATCCTTAGCATCAGTATAATTAATGGCCTCCATCCATTCTTTTATCAATTCTTGGTCCTTGCTTTTTACCAGATTTTCTGCCGTTATCTTAGAAACATTTAATTTAACCAATTTATTAATTAAATTAACCTGCTCTTCAGAATATTTTTCCCCCTCCTCTTGGGGCTCGGGTAGATATTCTCTATCCTGGTGATTGATATTATTAATCCCCTTGAGCTTGGCTTTCTTTATCTCTTCCTTAGCCCTCTCTCCAGGCCAATAATGGATAAGCCAGTCCTTCTTTCCGTTTTCGCTCCATTCGTAATTAGAGATAAAGCCAGTATCTTTAAGCTCTTTGTGGGCTGGATTCAATTGCCGTTTAGCATCTGAAAAATATTTATAGGGGATTAAGGGAAGAAGTTGACATAAGGTAGTATATTTAAAATGTATATCACAATCTTTTTTATGCTGGATACCATAAAACATTACCCCTAATATCTCATAGAGCCGGGAGGCAATTTTGCTTTTAAGACTTTGCCAATAAGCATAATCAATCGGTTTGGTATAGCGGGAGTTTAGACTCCCCAGATAGAGATCACTTAAAAATAAAAGATTAATTTCTGCCAAAGAACCATCCTCTAATTGCTCCCCTCTAAAGATAACCCCATCATAGAGGCTAAAAATACTTGAGGTCCATTCCTTTTTATCTTTAAGATAAAAGGCCTTTTCTGACTTAATGGCCGTAACTTTAATTCGTTCTAAAGCTCTTTTTACTTCCCGATAATTTTTCCCCCCCGAGGTAGTAATCCCCATTCTGTCACATAGATCGTAGATAGAAAAAGGGATGGGATTTTCTATTTTCCCTTTTTCTTGAAAGATTTCACTTAGAATTTGTTCTATGGCTTTGTGAACTTCCCGATCAAAAGGACCAGGGTAGCCGTATTTAGGGTTAGCCGAGACATTCCAAATTTTTTCTTTTTTAAGACCTTCTTCTTGTTTTATCTCTCTATATTCGGTTTCTAATCTTTTATCTTTTCTTTCTAAGGTAAAAAAAGGGAGTAATAATAAATTTACTTCAGATCTTATTGTTTTTGCTAAATCAATTTTTTTATTATTTATAGCAATTTCGGTAGTGGATTTGCTCGTTTCAAAGTCCAGTATTTCTCGTTTCAAAGTCCAGTATTTCTCGTTTCAAAGTCCAGTATTTCTCGTTTCAAAGTCCAGTATTTCTCGTTTCAAACTACGGTATTTTGACCTAAAAAAATACTAATTAATTTTAATTACCCAACCTTCTTCTTTCCACTTGTTCCACTTTTTATCATCTATTCCGTCTACAAGCTTAATATCTTCTGGGGCTTTAAATCCCCCATGAGTTTCTCTATAATCAATTATATTTTGTGCAATTTTTTTACCTACTCCCCAAAGACAATCTAATTCTTCTAAAGAAGCAGCATTAATATTTATAATTTTATTACCTGATGAATTAGTACTTTCTGTGGTACTTTCTAATATTGGCGAGAATTCTTCTATATTTGCCTTACTAATTAATTCCTGGTATTTTTCTATACTATATTTATTATTCCATAAATTATTAAATTGGGTCTGATATTTTTCAATAACATTCTTATCATCTATTACTAATAAATTTTCATCATTCCTTTCTCCGGCAGAAGCAGTCCAATTATACGATCCTGTAATAACTATTTTGTTATCTATTACTGCAAATTTATTATGCATAATATAACTATTTGAACTTATTCTTACTTCTATGCCATTTTTTACAAAATAACGAGATTTACTATATTCAGCGGTAACTTGCGAATGATCCAAATATATTTTAATATCTACTCCTCTATCTTTTGCTCTAAGTATTGCCTGAGCTATTTCTCTATCAGTAAAGGTATACATCGCGATATTAATGGATTCTTTTGCATTATCTATATTTTCAATAATTATTGATTCTGGATCATCATAAAGAGAGAAATAAACCTCTACTTTAGCAAGAGCATTGAAAGAAAAAACAAATAATAAACTAATAAGTAATAGAAAGATGAAAGTAAATTTAGTTTGTTTTTTATAAATAAGAATATTCATAAAAAATCTCCCCTTTTAGTATATTTATAATTTTAATTAAGTGCTTCTTAATATTTAAAAAATTATTTTTTCTCTAGTATCGGATAATCTCCGCTTAAATATTTTTTAAGATTCTCTTCGGTGATATACCATCTGCCGGTAATTTTTTGCACTTTAATTTTCCCTTCTCTAAAATAAGCTCTTATAGTAAAACGCTAAAGCGTCAAATATGTTAGTATATTAAAATAAAATATACTATTGATCTTCCTAATAGAAAGAGCACAATAGATTCCCATCAATAATCTTCATTAATGAAACGTTTGAGATTTTCTTCTGTTATATGCCATTTACCATTTATTTTTCTTCCTTTTAGTTTGCCTTCTCTAAAATAGGCCCTTATGGTTGCTTCCGTACTTTTTAGCATATCAGCTACTTCTTTCACATCATACACTTTTACTCCACTCACTATTAAGGGCATAGTATTCCTCCTATTATATTTATATTTAAGAATTAAAATGACTTGATTGACGTTTTAGCGTCATGACGTCAAAGCGTTTTGACGCTTTAGCGTTTTGACGTCTTGACGCTTTGACGCTAAAACGCTTTGACGTCAAATATGTTCGTTAATTAATTTTTCTATTACTGCACTGAGCTGCATTTCATTTGCGGCAGCATAGACCCGTAGCTTCTTAGATTGTTCCAAAGTAAGATAAATAGTGTGTTTTTTCTTAATTGACGTCTTGACGCTTTGACGCTTTGACGCTTTAGCGTTTTGACGTCTTGACGCTTTGACGTCAAAACGCTTTGACGTCAAAGCGTCAACATCATCCTTTTTATCTTCTTTTTTCTTTTCCTTTCTGGTATCCTGAATCCAATCCAGCGAAGCATCCTGGAAAGGATCTGAACCCAACCTTTCTTTTTTTGTCATCTAATTAACCTCTTTTAATAATTTCCTGACAAAGGTTTAGATAATCTTTAGCA
>LDZU01006193.1_pt1 | contig 17675 bp, 19 predicted proteins | sample 615531 | NCBI WGS metagenome assembly LDZU01 (sample SAMN03408293, study PRJNA278302) | terrestrial metagenome | isolation source: oil reservoir sample SB2 | place: USA: Alaska, North Slope, Schrader Bluff formation | collected 2011-09 | reverse complement strand
AAGCTCTGGCAGATAATCAAGAACTGGGAGAGTATTCTTTCAATAGAAGCAGTTCTTGCATACAGGGCCCTGGAAGCAAGAAGGCCGAAGCATTCCGGGGAACAAATCGAAGATCTGTTCTCACAATTATCGGAGATCTTGCCCAAACATGAAGGAGATAGAGACTACGGGGAAGAGTTTGAGAGTGCTTTGAGACTCCTCAAGAAGCGCGCCTTACTGTAGTAAAAAAAGGGCCAACGGCCCCTGGTGCCGGAGGCGGGACTTGAACCCGCACAGGCGATATGCCCACATGAACCTGAATCATGCGCGTCTGCCAATTCCGCCACCCCGGCAAATCCAAGACAAGTTTACATTAGCACACTTGTGGTGTCAACTCTGTCAAACTCCGAGCTCCCACAAGCAAGACTGTTTTTCAGATTATCTCTCCTCTTTCCAGAAGCTCTCGGAGTTTCTTGATTTTATCAGCACTACCGAGTACTACCAGTTCGTGGCCAGGTTTGACGATAGTTGAAGCGCTCGGGTTGAACTTGCTTGTCGAACCGTCGTTCACTGCTATTACAATCAACCCCACTTTCTTGGGGATCTGCATCTGATCTAGCGCAATTCCTTCAGAAGGTATGTTGTCAGGAACCTTGAGCTGCTCGAAGACAATTTCTCCATGCTCCGCTTTCATTATCGAATCAAGGAAACCTATAATTGAAGGGTGAAAGAGCATCGAGACTATACGTCTTGCTCCTATGTCAGTTATCGGAACAACCTTGTCTGCACCTGCGTATTGAAGTTTACTGCTGTTATTGCGGTCATTCGCCTTTGAAATGATAGTAACTTCCGAAGAAACTCGTCGAGCTGTTAACACCACAAATACATTATCTGCGTCTTCCGGAAGCGTTGTTACAAGACCAACGGCCCTCTTTAACCCGGCCGACAGTAAGGTGCTTTCGTCTGTTGCATCTCCCTGCAAGAATAGCTCGTTATCTTCAGCTTGTTCTCTGAGCGCAGAAAGCCGAGCCTCATCTTTTTCGACAATCACAACTTTTCGGCCTGCTCGTGATATTTCTCGCGCCACCGTCTCACCAACGTCTCCTGCACCAACAATAATGTAATGGCCGCTCACTCGCTCAATATCCTTCAAAAGTCGTCGCCTCCTGACAACCTCATTCACTCTCCCCTCAACCAAGAAGGCAGTAATGTTGGAGATCGCGTAGATGCCACTACTAACCCCTGAGAGTATTATTATGCTGGTAAACACTTTCCCTGTCTCGGAAAGCTCCGTGGGTGTTCCGTATCCAACCGTTGATATGGTTATCACAATCATGTAGAAGGAGTCCAACAACCCCCATCCTTCAATTAGCACGTATCCTATGGTGCCGACAAGAAATACTGCTCCTAGCAACAGCAATGAACGCACTATCCCTCTCGTACCAACATCTTTTTGCATTGGCATCTCCTCTTCATACAATATAGCAGAATCTGACCTTCACCGTGAAAACTCTTGTGGTAGAATCGCATCTGGGAGGAAAATATGAAGCGATATACACTCAAAGCACACAAATTGCCTTCTCACATAGAAGACGCTCTGGATGAGGAGCAGCTGGATTCAGTGGTCAAGTCTTCGGGCAGATCGCTGATAGTAGCTGGTCCGGGTTCGGGCAAAACACGCGTTATCACTTATAAGATCGCCTACCTCGTCACCCAGGGAATTAAGCCAGAGAACATACTGCTTGTCACTTTTACACGTGCTGCTTCCAGGGAGATGATCGACAGGGCAAGACAGGCAAGTGGTTCCGATCTTAAGGGTATGCTTGCTGGCACATTTCATCATGTGTGTAACTACTTCATCAGGAAGTACTCGAAACTAGTAGGTGTGAACGAAGAATTCACGATTTTGGACCGGGAAGACTCAAAGGATCTCATAAAGCAATGCAGGACTTCACTAATTGATACGCTGGGCAAGAGAGATGCACCGGTCCTCCCCTCCGCAGGAGTTCTGCTTTCTATGTATTCTAACAGTGTGAACTGCATGGTGGATCTTGAAGATGCAGTTGTAAGGCAGAACAGGCGTTTTCTCGGCGTTTTCGAGCATATCGAGGAGATCTGGAAGAGATACGTTCAGGCAAAGCTGGACCAGAATTCCCTTGATTACGATGACCTTCTCTTGAAGGCTGTAGAGCTTTTTACAAACAATCCAGACGCTTTGCAAAGAGAATCCGAAAGATTCCGATGGATATTGTGCGATGAATTTCAGGATACAAACCTGCTCCAGTACAGGCTGCTTGAGCTTCTGGCGAAATGCCACGGCAACCTGATTGTTGTCGGAGACGATGCTCAGTCGATCTACTCGTTCAGAGGAGCTCGCTTTGAGAATGTGTACGACTTTCTCAACAAAAAAGAAACGAAGGTTTTCCGTATCCAGACCAATTACAGGTCCACACCGGAAGTCGTTAAGCTCACAAACGCGATCTTCCCCGAGAACTCAATAGAGAAGGAACTCGTAGCTGTAAGGTCCTCGGGCCCCATACCTGTTGTAGCTGACACATGGGATGTACTGGAAGAGGCTGCGTTTGTTGCGCAGAAGATCGAGGAACACGTGAACGACGGCATAAGCCCTGAAAGGATTGGTGTGCTCTATCGTTCTCATGCTCACTCGATGGATCTTCAGCTAGAGCTAGACAAGCGGCAGATTAGCTATATTGTTTTTTCTGGTCCGCGATTTGTTGAGAGCGCTCACGTGAAGGACTTGCTCGCATTCTTAAGGATCACCCAGAATCCTTATGAGCAACTGTCCTGGTCAAGGATCCTCAGACTATTCCCGGGCGTTGGAGCTTCAACCGCCATGAAAGTAACCGGGGCGATCAGGGCAGGTCTGGGTGATGGTGCTTCCCCCGCAGATATCGTCCGCAATTTCACGAGCAAACGGATAAGACTTGAGCCTCTGGTGAATACACTCAAAGCAATAGAGTCCGTGAAGAGTCCACGCACCCTCGTAGAGACTGTATACAACGTGTTCTACAACAATTACCTGGATAACGCTTATCAGGATGCATATAACAGACGAATGGACGTTGAGAGACTGATGGAGATCGCGGATAGATATAACTCGATCAACGCCATGCTGGAAGACATTCTGATCAGCGAGAAAGTTGATATGGAAAGAGAACAAACTGAAAGACGCGAGAAGGTGGTTCTGTCCACTGTTCATCAAGCAAAAGGCCTGGAGTGGGACGTTGTTTTCGTTCTTTCTGTTAATCCAGGCGACTTTCCCAGTTCACTAGCCATTATGGAAGGAAATCTGGATGAAGAAGAGAGGATATTCTACGTAGCTGTAACCCGTGCCAAGGACTATCTTTACATAATGAGACAGCGTGGAGGAAGAAATAGACCAGTGCTGGGCAACAGGTATGTCTTCCGCAGCGGACATGATTTCATATCGCGGATCAACCAGGATCTTGCAGAGCACTGGGATGTAAGCTGGGGTTAGATACAATAATCGTCGAAACAAGGGAGGGTAAAGGATGAATGTTTTGTACTTTCCACTGATTGCCGGAATAGTGTCTAGTGTTTTCGCATTCATCATGTACAGGAGAACGCTAAAATTCTCCCCAGGGAACGAGATGATGCAGCGCCTTTCCGGTCATATTCAAGAAGGAGCTTCTGCTTTTCTCTCCGCAGAAGCAAAGAAGATCTTTCTGGTCGCAATCTTGCTGGCAGTAGCCCTTGCGATAATATTTAATTCCTACAAGTATGCCGTTGCACTACTCTTCGGAGCACTGATGTCGGAGCTGGCAGGTGTGATGGGAATGGTTGCTGCAACAAAGGCGAATTCCAGGGTTGCAGAAGGAGCGAAGGGAGGCCTCTCAGAAGCATTTAAGGTGGCTTTTTCAGGTGGCTCGGTAATGGGCCTGGCAGTAGCAGGTTTCTCTCTCGTTGGACTGGTAATACTTCTTCTTGTCTATAGAAGCTCATTTCTATTTGAGAACCTGACAGATATCTCAAGGGCTTTTGACCGAATCTCGTATATTGACGGGGTCATCATAATCAGCGCCTACTCCCTTGGAGCAAGTATCATAGCTCTCTTTGACAGGGTCGGAGGTGGAATCTATACCAAAGCCGCTGACATGAGTGCAGACCTTGTCGGAAAGACTGAAGAACATATTCCAGAAGATGACCCAAGAAACCCCGCGACTATTGCAGACAACGTAGGGGACAATGTTGGGGATGTAGCAGGTCTTGGGGCAGATATTCTTGAATCTTACGTAGCTTCAATAGTTGCTTCAATCGTTTTGGCCATGTTCATGAAGCTTGCTGACGCATCTATGACGTCTGAACAATACTACGGTCTGATTCTTCTACCAGTTATGATAGCTGGTGCCGGTGTCGTTTCATCACTGATTGGAGTACTGGTTGTTGCAAAGATGAAGGCCAAGGATGCCAGGAAAGCCCTGGGGTTTGGGAATATCTTTACAGGCATACTTGTGCTTGCATCGGTAGCTTTGATTGTATGGCTTATTGCTCCTGATTACGGTTTCCAGGACCAGTTCCTTCTCAGTCCCGGCTTTGTCTCAAAATGGAGACTTTTCATTGCCGTGGCCTGTGGACTGATCGCAGGACTTGTCATAAGCAAGACCAGTGAATACTACACATCAGATGACTACGGGCCAACCAGAAAACTCGCAAAGAAGACCCAGACAGGTGTGGCCATAAACATTACTTCTGGACTTGCCCTTGGAATGGGTAGTACACTCTGGCCGGTCATAACGCTTGGCATGGCGATCATGGGCGCTTACTGGGCAGGAGGAGTATACGGTATATCGATCGCTTCATTGGGCATGCTCTCTTTTGTTGGATACATTGTGAGTGTCGACAGTTATGGTCCAATTGCAGATAACGCTGGTGGAATATCCGAGATGGCTAAGCTCGATCCTAAGGTCCGTAAGATAACCGACAGACTTGACTCTGTAGGAAACACTACGGCTGCCATTGGTAAAGGATTTGCTATAGGCTCTGCTGCTTTTGCGGCCCTTTCGTTGATCGTTGCGTATTTGTGGAGTGCTGCGGCAGATGTTGAAGAACTGGTGCTGAACCCGGTCATCAATCTTGTTGACCCGTACACAATAGTCGGAGCACTTATTGGTGCAATGGTACCGTTCTTCTTCACGTCATTGCTTATCAAGGGTGTTGCAGACACAGCTGATCTGATGATTATTGAGATAAGACGTCAATTCAAAGAAGACCCGAAGATACTCACGGGTGAATCTGAACCTGATTATAAGCGATGCATCGAGATTACTACAAAAGGTGCAGTGAGCAGAATGCTCCAACCAGGAATAGTCGCCATTGCAACGCCTTTCATAGTCGGATTCCTGTTCGGAAGGTCAGGTGTGGCCGGGCTGCTTGTTGGTGGCCTTGGTAGCGCAGTAATGATCGCACTGTTCTCGGCAAATGCAGGAGGAGCATGGGATAACGCCAAAAAGTACATTGAAAATGGAAACTACGGTGGTAAGAATACACCCGTGCACGACGCCGCAGTTGTTGGTGATACTGTTGGAGATCCTTTGAAGGACACAGTTGGTCCGTCAATGGATATACTGATCAAGCTGATGTCAGTGGTTTCGCTTGTCTTTGGTTCCCTGTTCCCCACCACACCGCTGATATAGCGACTTTATCAACCTAAAGAGGACACGCTCGTAGTGTCCTCTTTTTCTTTGATATGGTATCTGAGTGTATAATTATAACAGGCACTTCTCTGTGTGGAGGTGGAACCATGAAGAAGGCCATCGTTGCTATTGCATGTATATACCTGGTTCTGCTGCTTCTTACAGGCTGTCCGATGTTACAGCGACAGGCAGAACGCTCAAGTTTCATAGCTGACACCAACCTTGAAGATGCAATAAGAAAGGAACTGGGGATACGCTGGGGAAGAATAGAACCTGAGGATCTGGCGAGATTGACCGAGCTTTACGCCAGCTGGATCAACATCTCAGACATCTCTGGCCTGGAGTATGCTGTTAACCTCGAGATACTCTTCATGAGGGGAAACCGCATTACAGATATCTCCGCTCTCGAAGGTCTGACGAAACTCGAAATACTGTTTCTTCATAACAACAGGATTGTTGACATCTCGCCACTGGAAAACCTTACAAGCCTTCGAAAGGTTGATCTGTGGGGAAATGAGATAGTTGACATTTCGCCGCTTGCCCGAAACGAAGGACTGGGCGAGGGCTCATATGTCGATCTAAGAAGAAATGCATACTCGAGTTTTGGCACTGCTTCCTTGCATGATGAGACCCTTGATGATCTCGAGAGTCGCGGTGTTGTCGTCTTTACCGGAGACGGAATAGACCCGATTCATTGGGAAGACCTGCCCTGAAGTAGCAGATAGATGTTCTCCCGCTGCCACTTATTCAAGAACAATTGAGACGTGCTCAAAGAGAAATCGACCTGCGTCATAACGAGTATATTCTCTTGAGTAGCTTGCTCAGCTGTTCACATGCTTTATTGCCCAGTCTTGTTCTAACCTCTTCTAGAATGTGATCGCCTGAAGAGGGGTTAACCTTTTGCGCGAGGTTTGATGCTGTGAACCCATCTCTTTCAGTAACTTCAACCATCTGATGCCCCTTAATGTTCCAGACACTTAAAGGGTTGAGAAGCCCCAGATCATCTTCAGCATATACCTCAATCTCTGCGACACAGCCAATATCTGGAAACAGGTACTGATCTATGACCGCTTGATGCCTGGCTGACTCGCCTGTGATATAGCGGATCTTGACAACACATCTTTCGTCTGAAAGAACCGTGAAAGATGGAAGACACTCGTCATGATCGACCTGCCGTTCTCTTTCCTGTCTGATCATTCCACTGCCTTCTTTCTCGGTAACTGTCCATGACATTTCACCGGTCCGACTGATTGTCGCTCTTATGCGCACTTCCGGGTTACTCTGGATGTACCACTGAATCTGCAACACGGCTACTGAGCCATTCAAGTAACCTCCAATTGCGGAGCAATCGACGATAAATTTCCTTTCAATCTCCAGCACGATTCCAACACCCTTGTTAACCTTTACTTAAATGATGACAACACTCTTTCTGATACTATCAGAAGAAGTGCTATCTGTGGAGGTATTGACATGACTGAAGAGAAGAATGGTTTTGAAAACGAAGAAATGCTCGAGGAAGAATTGGAAGGTGTTGAAGAAGAGGATCTGCAGGTTTTCTCAATAACCGACGAAGATGATGAAGAGCATCACTTTGCCCTGGTAAATGAGTTTGAGCATGATGGCAAGAACTACTGGGTTTGTGAAGAGCTATTCTTTGACGAAGAGGATGAAATCAGTGTCGACGAAGAAGCCTACGTGATCTTCCGTGCGGAAGAGGAAGATGGAAACACTTTTCTTTTTTCTCTGGAAGAAGCAGAGTTTGACAACGCAAGCAAGAAGTGGGATGAACTCTGTGATGCAATGACAAAAGAAGAAGAGTAAACTGCCACCTGGAAAGATCGCTGGAGGGCCTATATAGGCCCTCCGGCTTTTTCGGTTTATAATGGTAATGAACTACAGGGTGGTGATCTCGTGATTCTTGTTATGGGTGTCTTCTCTCTTGAGATCAAACCGATTGTCGACAGTATGTTGCATCTCGAAGCCGGAGAACTCATAAACAGAGATTATGTGCGGGGCACAATCGGCAGAAACGAGCTCGTCGCGACCAGTGGCTTCATTGGGAAGGTTGAAACGGCAATAGTCACGCAGAAATTCATAGATGCGTTTTCGCCAGATCTGGCCATACTTGTTTCGGGGGCCGGTGGTCTGACGTCTGAGATCAAACCAGGTCAGTTAGTCATTGGTTCTGAATTCCAGGAGTATGATGTCAACCTTCCCCTGCGTTCTGGAAAAGTTTCGATTTCATCAGGAGAATCTATAGCCTATTCTCACTTTCGAAACTACATCAAAGACACGGTGACTGGTAAGATAATCTCAGGAGACCAGATAGTAGCAGACAGGCAGAAGCGAGACGAGCTTTATAAGCAATACCAGGGCCTGTGCCTTGATATGGATTCAGCTGCTTTTGCCAAGACAGCTCTGACAAATGAAGTTCCGTTTGCTGTAGTTAAGATTGTGCTTGATTTATGTGATGAGAACGCCGAAAGAGACTTCAACTACAATTTCGAGAGGTTCTGCAAATCAAGACTTCCCGCCCACAGAGTAGTTGAGGTACTGAAATCGCATATCATCGTCTAAACTGGAGGGATATGTTGTGGCATGCACTTTTTGTGAGATCGCCTCTGGGAACATCCCAGCTTCGATCGTGGCAGAGACCAGTAACTTCATTGCATTCAGAGACATAAACCCGATCTCCCCTACTCACATACTGGTGGTTCCCAAGAAACATCTTGAGTCACCCGCAGAGCTTGCTTCTTACAGCGGAGAGGCTGTCAAAGAGCTGTTTTCTCTATTGGACGAAGTTGCGGACAGAGAAGGTGTCAAAGAAACAGGGTACAGGATCGTCATGAACATCGGTGACGATGCCAAACAGGAAGTACTACATCTTCATTTCCACCTCCTCGGAGGAAGGCGGCTTGGTTCTATAGGATGAGCAAGAGGGCTGAACACTATTACACAGCGAGCCCCAATTCTCTTCTGAAAGTTAGCGAGGCTATTCTTAAGCTCCCTTCTGGAAGGACTTATCGTTTCAAGACTCCTTCAGGAGTCTTCTCTTTTGGAAGAGTAGACAGGGCAAGCAGGCTCCTGATAAACCATGCCATTCTACCAGAATCAGGAGCACTGCTGGATATTGGATCTGGATACGGTTGTGTGGGTATCACTCTGTGCAGAGAGCATCCCGGACTTTCGCTTCATATGAGTGATATCAACGAGAGAGCAGTAAGATTCACTGAGATAAACGCGAGGGATCACAACTTGCAGGCAGAGATACGCCTTGGTAACCTTTATGAACCCTGGGCTGATCGTTCTTTTGATGTGATCCTGAGTAACCCGCCTATCGCCGCAGGAAAGCTTGTGGTTGAGAGTCTTATCTCAGGCGCCAGAGACAGGCTAACAGACGGGGGCTATTTTGAGCTGGTCGCGTATCATAACAAGGGTGGGGCGCGTCTTGAATCCTTTATGAAGAGGGTATTTGGAAATGCTCTGACTGTCGTGAAGTCTGGAGGGATACGGGTCTATGTATCCCAGAAACTCTGATGATGGCGTCGCCCTTGGGCTGGAAAACCTGTGTGTGGGATATGGGACGAAGGCTGTTCTGTCTGATCTGAACCTGACAGTCAGAAACGGATCGATCGTGGCATTCATGGGACCAAACGGGACCGGCAAGACAACGCTTCTGCTTACCATAGCTGGAATGATCTCCCCTCTTTCTGGATCATTCAGACTAAGTGATCCCGAGAACATGGGTTTCGTGCTCCAGGATCCTCAGAACCAGGTCGTCGGCAACACGGTTGAAGAAGACATTGCATTTGGCCTGGAAAACAGGTCTTTCTCCAGGAACACGATCACTCGTATCATCGATGAGAACCTGGAGAGATTCTCAATATCACAGCTGCGAAGATCGGACCCTTCAACGCTTTCTGCTGGTCAACTCCAATTACTGGCACTTGCATCGGCTTGTGCGATGTCTCCAAAACTCTATCTTCTCGACGAACCATTCAGTATGATCGGAAGAGATTATGAGGCACGCATAGTGGAATCTGTTAAGAAGATTAGGAGTGATGGCGCAACTGTCATCGTAACAGCTTCAAGAGCATTTGATGTCATGTGGACAGATCGTGTTATCGGGCTGAAAGACCGAAGGATGATTTTTGATGGTAGCCCGGACGAGTTTTCCGCTCACTACGAGAAGCTGTTTGGCGAGCTATGCTTTTCACCAGAGTTTTTCAGGTTGTTGAGGAAATGCTGAACTTTCACGGCGTATCTCTCTACTACGGATTACACACACCACTGGAGGCAGTGGCATTAACCTACATAGACTTCTCACTTCCGCGCGAGTCGGTACTGCTGGTCAACGGACACGTGGGATCAGGCAAAACCTCCTTGCTTCTTCTTGCCTCGAAACTGATAAAACCAACAATTGGAGAAGTGCATCTCGAACCCGGAATAAGGTCTGCAGTTGTCTTTCAGCTCGCAGAACAGCAATTCTTCTGCGAGACCGTCAGGGAAGAGGTTCTCTACGGGCCCAGAAACTTCCGGCTTCCCGGGCTGGAAGACATCTACACTGAAACGATGAAAACTGTCGGTTTGGATCCAGCTGAGTTTTCAGAGCGATCACCCTTCAAACTATCGGGCGGAGAAAAGAGAAGGGTTGCTATCGCCTGCGCGCTTGCTCTCTCACCAGACATCCTTGTTCTCGACGAGCCTGAGACCAGCCTCGATGATCTGGGATTGTGTGATCTTCTTTCATTGCTCAGAGAAATCAGAAGGAATCGAACTCTTATTATCGCAACACACTGGCCAGAGTTCTATTTGGATATCACGACCCATATGCTTGTGCTTGACAGAGGGCTACAAGCTTTCTTCGGGACTTTTCAGGATTTCCTGCTTGATTATTCAGAAAAAGCGATACAAACAGTTACTCCGAAAAGCCCCATTCTTGAACGGGCAAGAGAAACACTTCAACAGACAGGGCAGCTGCCGAATAGCCTGGAGCAGGTTATAACAGATGGAAGAGGTGCCACGTGCTGAATATTGCTGTTGTTGTGAATACCCTGGCGGTCTTGATCGGTTCAACAGTGGGCTTCTTCACGGGAAAGAAGCTGCCAGATCGCTTCCGACAGATCCTCTTCACCGCAATCGGAGCACTGACAATCGGTCTAGGGGTACGACTCTTCCTTGATTACAGCAACGCACTGGTTGTATTAGGTAGCCTGGTGATTGGGGTTATCGTCGGTGAAGTTCTTGACATTGAGAAGCAGATCGGCAAACTTGCAGGCAAGCGAAGCAGTGAGACGTTTGTAAAGGGATTCATAACAGCCACGGTGCTTTTTCTTGCTGGTCCCATGACGATCATTGGGTCGATCAGCGCGGGACTCGAAGGGAACAATGAGATAATATTCGTCAAATCATTGATGGACGGGATTTCCTCAGTAATGCTGGCTGCTTCCTTTGGAGCAGGAGTCTTTCTTTCCGCAGGCTCTGTGTATGTAGTTCAGGGAAGCCTGGTCACACTCGCAGCTTACCTGTCCTTTCTCGGCGGTGAAGCATATATCGGTGATTTCTCAGCGGTTGGAGGACTCATCCTCCTGATGCTCGGAATCCGTTTGATGAACATAAAAGAAATACGGGTAGGAAACTTCCTACCCGCACTGGTGTTCTCTCCTGTTCTTTCTTACTTTGCAAAGCTCATCAGCGAAAGGCTTTGAGATCTTCCATAACATCAGCAGGCCTGTTATCCTGGCTCAGATTAAGCCCACTTTTCAGAACAGGGTTAAGCTCATGAAAAGAAAGTCTTGAGTTTCTGTAGATGATGCCCATCGGTATTCTCTCTCCCCACTCAAGGGATCTCTCGAATGCTTTCACCCTGTCATAAGGATCGTACTCAGAGTATTCTTCCTTGACATCATAGAGCCTTGAACGATACCATGCAAAGGTGTTGTGCTTGTTGAATGTAATACAGGGTTGCATTACATCCACCAGAGAAAAACCCTTATGATCAATCGCTTCCCTGACAACCCTCTTAAGGTGGTCTTTGTTTCCTGAGAAGCTTCTCGCCACGAAAGAAGCATTCATCGCAATAGCCATGGCAATCGGGTTCATCTGCTCACTGAGCATACCCCAATGCTGAACACTTGTCTTCATCCCGAGCTCTGTTGTAGGTGATCCCTGCCCTTTCGTCAGTCCGTAGATCTGGTTGTCGTGAACGATAACGGTTATATCAACATTCCTTCTCATTGCATGAATCATGTGGTTGCCGCCTTCACCGTACATGTCACCATCACCAGATTCGGCGATTACGACTAGTTCCGGATTAACGACTTTTGCTGCGAACGCTACCGGAATGGCCCTTCCATGCAGCCCATCAAAGAAGCTGACGTTGAGATAGTGAGGGAGTTTAGCCGCTTGCCCAATACCGCTGACCATGAGGATCTTGTCCTGATCAACATCAAGTTCTCCCAGAAGCTCTGCGACGGCAGCTCTTATTGCGAAATTCCCGCACCCCGGGCACCAGGCAATATCCGTATTTCTCTCAAAGCTCATATCATTCCCTCCTCAACAAGGCGGCTGAGGATCCACTGAGGAGTCATGGGCCGTCCGTCGTACTTTCCAATATGAGTTGTTTTCATGCCAGTGACCGATCTGAAATACTCTCCGAAAAGTCCTGAGTAATTCCCCTCAATAGTCACAAGCTTCTTTGAAGAGAGTTTGCTGACTTCATCGACACGCAACGGGAAGACCTCACTAAAGTGTAGATAGCCAAGGCTTCCGCCGTGTTCAGAAACGGCCTCATCGATAGCTCCCCAGGAGTCCCCCCAACCGATGATTATCGTATCGGCATCAGGATTTCTCCACAGGGGTTCCGCCGCTTCTTTGAGTATCGACGTCAGTTTTTTCATTCGCTTCTCTACCATCTTCTTGCGTAGCGAAAGGTCTTCACTGATGAAACCATACTCGTCGTGTTCGTCACTATCCGCCCTGATAATCGTTCCCGCACCTGGGATAACTCTGGGAGATATGCCTGACTCTGTCAGTGAGAAACGTTTGTAATCATCGATCTCCCTTCTTTCTATGAACCTCTGATCATGCTCCTTGTTTACAGAGGGCACTTCTATGGTAGCGGAGGAATCGACAAGCTGCTGCGAAAGAAGTATGAAGACAGGAACCTGATACTTGTCGGCGATGAAAAAGGCCTTTCGTGTGAGCTCAAAAGCTTCTCTTGCATTTCTTGGAGCAACAACATATCTTGCGAACTCGCCATGCCCAGATTTCATAACAAAAGAGAGGTCCTCCTGTGCCGTTCGCGTCGGAAGTCCAGTAGCAGGAGCGGGTCTTTGAGCTACCACCGCAACAATTGGCGTCTCAGTCATACCCGCAAGACTCACACCTTCTTGCATAAGGGCAAAGCCCCCGCCTGAAGTCGTTACCATAGATCTGACACCTGCAAAGGCTGCTCCAATCGCCATGTTTATTGCAGCTATCTCGTCTTCAGCCTGCTCGACAACGATGCTGTGCTTCTCAGAATTGGCAGCAAGGACGTTCATTACGCCCGTTCCGGGGGTCATAGGATAAGCAGAAAGAAATCTACAACCCGCAGAGATTGCACCATAGCCTGCAGCTTCTGTTCCTGTCATCAACAAAAAGGACTTATTATCACGTCTTGGGATGTCGGGAAGGTCATACCCCAGAGCAATCTCGTATCCCTTCCTGAGAGCTCTTATATTCGCTTTCAGTACATCTTCTTTGTCACCAAAGGTATCTTCAAGCAACTTCTGCGGGACCTCTTGTTCGACGCTCATTAGAGACATGAGTGCACCAAGCATAACCGTATTCACCGCGCGTTTTTCACCCGCATCTTCTGCCATCTTGGAAAAGCTGAATCTCTTCACTGTTGCTTTTTCGAGGTCCTTGTGGTCTTCATCAGCAACAACGTAGACCTTGTCGGTCGCTTTTTCAAGCAGTTTCTCAGTCGTCTCTTCGCTCATCGAAAGCACCAGATCATATCCGTCTCTAATACAGAATGGTCGTCGGTCGGCGATTCTGATCGAGTAGATGTATTCGCCACCACGAATCCTCGAATGGTAACTCTTGTCTGTGAATACGTTGTATCCTGCACGAAACAAGGCCTTGGCAACTGCATCACCAAAAGTCTGTATCCCCTGACCTGCTTCTCCTGCAATTCCAATCATTATGTCGTTCACATTCTCTGCCTCCTAAGATCCCTACTCAAAAACACTGGCAAAGAAAAAGCGGGAGGATTCCTCCCGCTCCTCTTTCTCAATCAACTGGTTCGAAATCTTCCTTGCTCGCACCACACAAAGGACAGACCCAGTCGTCACTAATGTCCTCAAAAGCTGTTCCGGGCTCTACTCCATTGTCTGGATCTCCAATCTCCGGATCGTAAATGTACCCACAAATCAGACACCTGTACTTCTTCATTAACAGCCCCCCTTACATCTAGAGATCTATCGAGTTTTCCCAAAGTCCATGAATATTGCAGTGCTCTACAGCTATCAGTTTCCCGGATTTCTCCAGTTTGAGAGTAATACTCGCTCGCGGTTGAGTGGTAACAGGAGTGAATTCGAAGTGTGCCAGATGAACTACGAACTTGCTGTCTTCGGGTTTCAGATAAAGGTCAATCCATTTGATATGATGCTCGATCGTGTTTGGATGAGGAATCTCCTTTCCTACTGAGATCTCAACACGAAATTCTTTTCCCGGTTCAAACTCGTCAAAAAGCTCGATCACAGGTACGTGCTTTTCACCTTTCCAGTCAGCGCTCTGAATCCATTCACCTAGAGCCATCTTTCCCCTCCTTTCGTTCCTATACGATCCAATAAGCCATCCAGCAAGAATTTCAGAGATTGGCGTTTAATCACATTATATCATCAGTGCAGACTGTATATGATAATCTTGACTCGTTATAATTTGCAGATCGCTTTCAAAAGGGTGTATACTATACCCGGGAGGGGTATCATGTTTGTTGCAACTGTTTCGACTGTAGGCAATGCACTTGGTGGATCTCAGCCGTTGCTGGGCACCTCAGTGAGTTATACGGCAGCTCTTGGAGGCGGTATTCTGTCATTCTTCTCGCCCTGCATACTGCCCCTCATCCCTGTGTTTTTCGGGGTCTTGATGGCTGGAGCGACGAGCAGTATGGTTCGCTTCATGCGGGGTGTATTCTTCACGCTGGGAATGTCACTTTTCTTCTTTTTGATTGGGCTCGGTGCCGGAGGCCTTGGTAGCTTCGTTCAGCAGAACATGACAATAATGAACATAGTATCAGGATCGCTGTTCATTCTCTTTGGCTTCCTTTACTTTTTTGAAGTCGGCTTCAAGGGTCTGAAGATTGACCTCTGGAAGTTTGGAGGGAGTGCTGCCAGCGGGTTTGTTATTGGTGCACTGCTTGGTATAGTTTGGGTCCCCTGCGCAGGTCCAGTCCTGGGGTCTATCCTGGTACTTGCTGCCAATCAGCCAATAGCATCTCAAGGGGGGCTTCTCTTGCTTGTTTACTCCCTGGGCTTGAGCATACCTTTTCTCACGTTGAGCGGTTTTGTGAGCAAACTGACCTCAAAAATCTCTTTTGCACGAGAAAGCAAGGCAAGAAAGGTTGTTCGTGTAAGTGTGTTCGTGTTACTGGTTGGAGCAGGTATTCTTACGATGTTTGATGTACTGAATCTTTTACAGATATTCAGTTAGGAGGTTTTGTTGTGAAACGGATAATCGTTATTTCTGCACTTTTCTTGATCATGGTCACCTCAGTACTGGCTTCCGAGATTGTGCTGACAGATCTGAGCGTCGCTTTGAGATTGGCTGATCTGGAACACAAGCAGCTGATCGTTATGTTTTCTGATAAGAACTGCTACTACTGCGTGAAATTCATCGATGAGACGATTCCAGATGAACGAGTGAGGGAGCTTCTCAGGGCTGGTTATGTGTTTGTGGAGATCCAGAAGACTGAAGATACTGTTGAAATGAATCTCGAAGGGGAAAGCAAACAGTACAGATACACTGAACTCTATTCAGTCTTTGGAGTTCGTGGTACACCGACGTTCTGGTTCTTCTCCGAAGAGGGCCATCCACTGACAAATCTTGTAGGTTATGTTCCAGCTGAGAATTTCGTAGGTGTGCTTCAGTTTCTCGGCACCAAAGTGTATCTTGATGGAATCAGCTTTCAGGACTTCTTGAAAGAAGACCAGGACTTCATTGGCAAACAGATGATCATTACACTGGAAAAAGAAGACGCTGAGTACATTCTGGCAAACGACAGCAATGCCCGTGTCTATTCCGGTGAAGTTGATCCGAATCCTTTTTCTGTATGGGTTACAGAAGACGCTCAAATCGCCGAATCTCTTCTCGAAAATGGCATATATCGCGTTGTGTTGATTTCTGGGGAATAACTGCGTCAAAAGGACGGCTGAACCTGATAGAGGGCTATCACTTCAATCGCTGATATCGCCGTAAGATGTATCTTGAATAGTACTGTATAATCTTCTGAAAGCTTTATTCATGGAGGACACTATGGAGAGCAAAAGCCCGAATATCCATTTCAGAGAGATCGATGCAGAGACCGTTATTGACGTGTGCAGACTGAGTGACACGCTCAAAGATCATCAGAAGAGGCATGTGGCTTCAAATGCGGTATCGATCGCACAAGCTCACTTTGATAACGATGCATGGTTTCGTGCAATCTATGCCGACGATGCCCTTGTTGGTTTCATAATGCTTGACTTCGGTTCAGACGATGACAAAGACGTCGATCGCCCGGCTGCTTTCTTGTGGAGATTCATGATCGGTGGAGAGTTTCAAGGCAAGAACTACGGGAAACTGGCCATGGAAAGGCTCTTTGAGCAGCTCAGGCAACAGGGTTACTCTGAGCTGAAGACTTCGTGCAGTACCGACGATAATGGCCCACTGAATTTCTACAAAGGACTTGGCTTTGTCGAAGATGGCGAGTGGTATGACGATGAAATCGGGCTTTCCAGGAAACTCCAGTAATCCCGGTCATCCAGTGCTTGCCAGGACTCCTTTGACAAACCTGGTCGCAGCCCTTGCACTGGCCTGAGGATTGTATCCGCCTTCATGAACGATCAATGTCTCTAGGTTCAATGACATAATTAGCATTGCGACATCTTCATAATCTTCGTCAACAAGTGAGAAGGCTCCTATGGGGTCTTCTGCATGAGTGTCCGTACCGAGCGAAATAATCAACAGCTCTGGACCGAAGTTCTCTATCGCAAGAAGTGCTCTCTCGAGTGCTTCCTTGTACTCTTTCCCTTCAGTACCTGTAGGAAGCGGGATGTTCATCGTATAGCCCTTGCCTTCGCCTTCACCAGTTTCCTTTTCAAAGCCGCTTATCCATGGGTAGTGCACTTTTGGATCGCCATGCAATGAAACACAGAACACCGTTGGATCATCGTAGAAAATGTCCTGGGTACCATTGAAATGGTGAAAGTCCAGATCGAGTATGCTCACTCTCGCAGCGGTTGTTCCTTGAAAGTACCTCGCCGCTATCGCTGCGTTATTGAAGTAGCAGTAGCCACCGCCAATCCCCTTCGAGGCATGGTGACCAGGTGGGCGAGACAAAGCATATGCAACTCTGTTACCATTTACCACGTCCTCCAGAGCTGAGAGCGCTGTCGAAACAGAATCCAATGCTGCTGATAGCGAATTCTTCATCAAAGGTGTTCCTGTATCAAACATGCGGTCGTAGCCAAAGACTTCAGGAAAATATTCCTTATCCGGGGCAAGGGCATCGCACCTCATCCTCATCCAGCCCAGGTACTCCGAATCGTGCACGAGCAGAAGGGTTGATTCATCAAAATCTCTTGGATGAACGATTTCTATACCATCAAGTTCCGAAAGGCTCTGTTTAAGCAGTTCGATACGATCAGGTTTATCGGGGTTTTCGACCCATTCACCGTCTTCAAGTTCTCGTCTGGGCAGATGTAGCAGGTGTCTGTTATGACAGAATACATTCATTAGCATATCCCCTTCCTCATTGCACCGTATGCTATCTAG
>LDZU01000086.1_pt1 | contig 17758 bp, 12 predicted proteins | sample 615531 | NCBI WGS metagenome assembly LDZU01 (sample SAMN03408293, study PRJNA278302) | terrestrial metagenome | isolation source: oil reservoir sample SB2 | place: USA: Alaska, North Slope, Schrader Bluff formation | collected 2011-09 | reverse complement strand
GAAGAGGTATCTATAAGTGAAATAGTTACAGATATCTCTGAAGAAAATTACGACAAAATTATTCTAAAAGATGATATGGTTCTTTTAGAAACAGGAGAGGACAGAGAGATTTCACAAAAATATGCTCTCTTACCTCCTGAAGCAGATTTTTACCAGATTCTCTCAGATGCGGGAATAAATATAAAAGACTTAGGAAATGACTTTTATGAGCCTAAATTAGGAATAACTTTTGGGGATGTAATAACCTTTATTTTCTTTGGTGCCTCATTAGTTTTGGTATACATAATGCTTAAGAATATGCAGGGATCTGGTGGAAAGATTCTAGATTTTGGGCAGAGTAAGGCAAGATTGCTTATGGGAAAGAAAACGGGGATTACTTTTGAAGATGTAGCTGGAATAGAAGAGGCTAAAGAAGAATTAACGGAGATTGTAGACTTTCTACAGCATCCAAAGAAATATAGGAATTTAGGAGCAAGAATACCAAGAGGTGTCCTTTTAACGGGAGAGCCAGGAACGGGGAAGACACTACTTGCAAAAGCAGTAGCAGGAGAAGCAGGGGTTCCCTTCTTTCATACCTCTGGTTCAGAATTTGAAGAGATGTTAGTAGGAGCGGGAGCTTCTAGGGTTAGAGATCTTTTTAATAAAGCAAGAAGAGTCTCCCCCTGTATTATCTTTATAGACGAGATAGATGCTGTTGCTAAAAAGAGGGGAACAGTTTTACACTCTGGAGCGGGGGAACAGACCCTAAACCAGATTCTTGTAGAAATGGATGGCTTAGAGGAAAGAGAAAATGTTATTGTTCTAGCTGCAACTAATAGACCAGATGTTTTAGATCCAGCAATTTTAAGACCAGGAAGGTTTGACAGGTCTGTTTATGTCCCTATGCCAGATTACAAGGAGAGGAAGGCGATTTTAGAGGTTCACTCAAAGAACAAAAAATTTGAAGATAATGTAGATATAGATGGCGTTGCTAAGAAAACAATAGGTTACTCAGGGGCAGATTTAGAGAACTTGTTAAATGAGGCAGCAATTATGGCGGCCAAGGAGGAGAGGAAGAAGATTAGCCAAGAAGATTTAATGGAGGCCTATCTGAAAGTTAAGCTTGGAAGAAAGAAGAAGGGAGATAAAGAAGAGGATGACATAAAGAAGACTGCGTATCACGAGGCTGGACATGCTATTGTAGCAAAGTTTACAGAAGGTTCGGATCCAGTAGAACAGATCTCTGTTATTTCTAGAGGAGCAACAGGTGGAGTGACTGTTTATTTGCCGGAAAAAGAGAGAAAGTTTCTTTACAAGAAGCAGATGCTGGCGTGGTTAAGAACTGGGGTTGGAGGAAGGGCAGCTGAAGAAATCTTTTTAGACGATGTTTCTTCTGGTGCGTCCAATGACATTCAGCAAGTTACTGAAATAGCAAAGAAGATGATAATGGACTATGGAATGAGTGATAAGTTAGGACTTATTAAATATGGGGATTTGGAAGAAACAAAACATCTAGGTTATATCTATGGCGGGGGAAGAGAATATAGTGAAGATGTCGCAAAACTAATAGACCAAGAGGTGAGAGACTTGGTAGATAATGCATATACAGATGCAAAGAAGATTCTTAATGAGAAAAAGGATTATGTAGAGAAACTGGTCAAGAAATTATTAGAACAAGAGGTTGTGTCAGGAGAAGAGTTTGAAGAGATGTTTAAGGAGTAACCCTCTTAAATTTGGGAATCATTTTCTTGACAGAAGGGTAGGGTGTTCATAGAATGTGAGTATATTACTGCCTCTTAAATTTTTATTATCCATAATCATGGCAAACATTTTTACAGAAGGATCTTCTATTGAAAATTCCGCGGAGCAAAAAGATCTACAGGAATATGTTGTTCTGTTTACACCCGAGGATGAGGAGTTAGCTCATAACCTAGAAGTTTTAGAAAATATCTCTGAGACAGGGGCTGTCCTGGAGGATAAAATCTTAAAGGGTGTCCGGATTGGCACAGATTCTTACAATATTAAGCCAACAGAAGTTTACACAATAAGTAGTGATGGTAGGAAGGTTTTTGTTACTGGTGAACCTGGTTCTGCAAATAGGATGGCTTTTTACGCATACCCAAACTCTCCACAAGAGCCCTTTGATGGTATAGAAGCTTCCCCTTATCTTTGGGGGGTCTACAAGGTAGAGCTTATTATGAGAAGAAAAACAGCTAAGAAACATCTAGATCTGAACAATTCTCCTAAATTTACCCATAGTTATCCTCAAATAAATATGGATGTTCTTTTTGTAGATTGGGGTTACCATGATATCCCTGACACATATTTTCTTAATCCAACTGGTGGGAGTATAGATACCGTTGGGTGGCAGGAAGAAGATCTTCATTTTGTAGAATATGGAGACCATCCTGTGGTTGCAATAGGTAGGAGAAACAGAGAGGAATTCTATGGTGACAGAATGGCATATATAAGATTGTTGAGGTCAATTGAGAGATTCTCAAGCCTTCACGGAGGGTTGCGACCAAAAGATGCTTACCTTCAGCTTGCACTTACAGAGGATGAGGAGTATGAGAGCAATCTTGTCATTTCTATTTAACAATACTCTCTAGTATAATCAAGGTATGACATTACCTACTAACGGAAAGGATAGGTTCCTTGCAATAGATGCTAATGCTATTGTTCACAGAGCCTTCCATGCTTACCCCCCAACTCTTACAACAGAGAATGGGGTTCAAGTTAATGCAGTATATGGCTTCACCGTTATGCTTCTGTCAGCACTTAAATCTTTTGAACCAAAATATGTTCTCTGTGCCTTTGACACCCACGAACCAACTTTTAGACATGTAGAGTACCCAGATTACAAAGGAACTAGGGCTCCTACAGATCAATCCTTAATAGATCAATTTCCTCTAGTAGAGGAAATTTTGAAAGCTTTTAATATCCCAATAATCAAGAAAGAAGGATTTGAGGCAGATGACATCCTAGGCACTATAGCCAAGTATGTATCCGAAAAGAAATGGAGCAATGAAAACCTAGATCTTTACATCCTAAGCGGAGATAGAGACCTATTACAACTTGTAAATGAAAACGTTAGGGTTTGTTTGCCAAGCGGAAGCTTTAAAGACCTAGTAGCTTACGATAGAGAGAAAACATACAAATACATGAACCTTTATCCAGAGCAAATCGTAGACTTCAAGGCAATAGCTGGAGACCCTTCAGATAATATCCCTGGAATAAAGGGAATAGGAAAGAAAACTGCAACGGAACTATTAGAGAAATATGGGAATCTAGATACCATCTATCATAACCTCAAAGAGGTAAAAACAAGGCAGGCCAATCTCCTAAGAGAAGGAGTAGAACAGGCAGAAATGAGTAGAAAACTTGCCAAGATAGAACAGGAAGTAGATATAACTGTTCATCTGGAGGATTGTCTCCTCAGAGATTTTGACAAGAAGAAGGTTTTGGAATTGTTTAAAGAATTCTCTTTTAAGTCCTTAATTGCAAGACTAGAGGAAATAGAGTCTAGCGAAAATAGCAATCCAACTAGTCAACTAGATATCTTCTCAACAAATTCTGAAGTAGAGTGGACCAGTATAGAAGACTTTAAATCCAAGTTGGACAAGGCCAAAAGCCTTGTATTAGCAAAGATTCCTGCAGAGGAGTCTGTGACGGAGTCCGAATACTGCATGGCCAGGATTGTGGATAAGAAGGGGACAAAAGAGGATATATTATGCAAGGAAGTGTGTTCCACGGGGGTACACAAATGTGAAACCACCGTCTACCGACCAGAAGGGGAAGTTTCACAAAGGCTTGTCCTAGAAGGGTCGCAGATTCTAGATGTTGTCCTTTTTGCCCATCTAATAAACTCAGAAAGAAGAGGCTACACCTTAAAAGATCTTTCCTTTGATTATTCATCCCAAATACTCCCAGAAAAGATAAGCCCTAATGACCTTGAGAAGGTTTTAGATGCCCTAGAAGAGATTAGAGAGGATCAGATAAAGAGAGCTAATGAGATAGAGCTTTACGACTATACAAGAAAAAGTATAGAGCAGGAGTTGAAAATAAAGGAGAGATATCTTCTTAATGTATTAAGGCAGATAGAGCTTCCAATAGCTAGAATTCTTTCTAAGATGGAGGATAGGGGAATAGGTGTTGATATTAACCACCTTTCAGGAATGAATGAAAACCTTGATAAACAAGTAAAAACCCTTACTCAGGAGATCTATGATACTGTCGGTCACGAATTTAATATAAATTCTCCAAAACAATTGTCAGATGTTCTTTTTAATGAACTAGATCTCCCAAATAAAAGTAAAGGTTCTACCAAGGAGTCTGTATTACAAGAGCTTAAAGGAGTACACCCAATGGTTGAAAAATTACTAGAGTACAGGGAATTAAACAAGATGCTTACCACTTACACGAAGCCTCTTCTAGAGATGGCTTCGGAGAACGAGGAAGACGGTATGGGTTCAATACATACAAGTTTCAAACAAACGGGGACTACTTCTGGCAGATTCTCTTCGTCTAATCCTAATATGCAAAATCTTCCTCTTAAAGGAGAATGGGCAGAGGAACTCAGGGAGTCTTTTGTCCCAAGAAAAGGTTTTAAATTTGTAGGTATAGACTATTCACAGATAGAGCTGAGAATAATGGCAGATATCTCTAAAGATGATCTTTTAATTAAGGACTTTAATGACCATCTAGATATACATAAAGCAACTGCGGCAAGGCTTTTAAACAAGGAAGTAGAGGAAGTTACAAAGAAAGAAAGAAGTATTGGAAAAACAGTGAATTTTGGAATCCTCTTCGGTCAAACTGCCTATGGTCTAGCCAGCATGTTGGGAATAGATAGCGATGTCGCAGCAGAGTACATACAGAGCTATTTTGAGCACTACAAAGGGGTAGAGGAGTATATTAGAAGTCTTGAAAAAGAAGCTTACAAAAAAGGTTATGTACAAAGTATGTTTGGAACAACAAGACATATTAAAGGTCTAAGGTCCAAAAATATTAGAATGATGAGAGCAGCACAGAGAGAGGCTGTGAATATGCCAATACAGGGGAGTGAGGCAGATATTATGAAGCTTGCAATGATAAAACTGGACGAAATGATAGATGAGAAATTCAAGGAAAAAGCTTATATATTACTACAAATCCATGATGAGCTAATATTCGAAGTCCAAGAGGATAAAGTAGAAGAATTTATAAAGAATGCAGAATCCCTAATGGAAGGAATTGTTTCCTTAGAAGTCCCTCTTGTGGTTCACTCTTCTACTGGTGATAACATGGCCGAATTGAAATAGTTTTCTGGTTAAAGACCCTTTAATAGTCCGAAATGTTAATATAAAGTGCTTCTTAGGGCTCTTTCTTCTCTTTTTAACACTCAGGACTTCTCTCTGTTTAACAAAATCTGCAAATAGATATATAATTTGTTATGAATTCAGAACATAAAAAAGACAATTCCCTACTGTTCAATTTAATAACTCTCCTCACTTTTGGATTGACCCTCCTTTTGATCATCTTTTTAAAGCAGGAGAAGGGTAAAAAAACTGAACACCATCTCAAGGAAAAACCTGAGGAAGGGAGTAGGGTAAAAAATAGTGTTCAAGGGGGGATCGAAGAAAAAGAGAAGATTCGAGGAGAGGCCCCATTTCCCAAGGACTTAAATACAAGACAGAAGAAGATCCTTCGGGAGATAGAGAGGAGGGGCATCATGGAACCAAGTGAGATATATGAACTTGTTCCAAGGGTTTCAACTCGGACAGTTAGGCGAGATATGGACAAGTTAGTAGAAGCTGGTCTTGTTCTTCAGCGAGGAGCAACAAAGTCCACGCAGTATATATATAAGAGTTAAGAATATGAGTAAGGTTAGTTTTTCCCGTGTTTGTGACATTTTTAATACCCTTGAGGGTACAGGTTCTAGGAATGAAATGACAGAGGTTTTGTCTAATTTCTATAAAGAGTTGGACCCTCTAGATTCCCAGATGTTATCTTACTTAACCTTAGGTAGAGTTGCCCCTCTTTTTGTTAATAGCGAATTCAACTATTCTGAAAAGAGCTTTATATTCTTGCTTAAAGAGATATCTAAATTTAGAAATTTAGATGAGGATATAGATAAAAAGATGGAAGAATTAGGGGATATTGGGGATGTACTGGAATATTTTACAAAAAAAATGGGTTCTAAAAGCTCTGAACTAACTCTTCAGGAGGTCTATGATATCCTTTGGGAGGTAGTTAACGCAAAGGGAAGAGGCTCTGTAGAGAGTAAAAATAAGATAATAGTAGATACACTTAATAAAATTTCTCCTTTGGAAGCTAAATATTTTGCAAGAATTGTGTGTGGAGATCTTAGGTTTGGTCTCAATACTAAAACTCTCTTGGATGTTTTCTCTGTTATGGTAGTTGGGGATAAAAGCTTAAAAGACGAACTAGATAGGGCATATGGTGCTCATGCAGATGTTGGCTACATATGTTCTTTGGTCTCAGGAGTAAATGAAGAGAAAGCAAGGGAGAAGCTCTCTTCGGTGAAAGTTCAACCTGGAATTCCTGTTATGTCAAGGTTGGTTGAGAGGGTAGGAGATTTTGAGGAAGTTTTTGACAGATTAGGGGACGAATTTTTAGTGCAAGCCAAGTATGATGGTCTAAGGTGTCAAATTCACAAATTTAAAGAATGGGATTTCTCAGATAAAGAGACTATTTGGTTTAGATATATAAAGAAAGAAGAAGATGGTTCTCTCTTTGAGAGGAAGGAGGAGAAATCTAATATTAGGTTATTTACAAGGAATCTGGAGGATGTGACAGATATGTTCCCAGAGGTTGTTGAAGCAGCAGAGAAAATAGATAAAGAGTCTTTTATATTAGATTCTGAGGTATTAGGTTGGGATGAGGAGAATCAGAAGTTCCTATCATTCCAAGATACTATGCAAAGGAGAAGGAAATATGAAGTCATAGACCTAAAGAAACGGGTTCCTGTGAGGGCGATGGTCTTTGACATCCTTTACTTAAATGGGGAGTCACTTATGGCCGAAGATACTATTGAGAGAATAGCAAAACTTAATGACATAGATACCGAGGGGGGTATAGCAATTACGGAAACAATTACTGTTGATAATGTTGACAAACTGAAGAAGATTTTCAATGAGAAAGTAGGAGAGGGACACGAGGGTTTAATCGCTAAACAAAAGGGTGGGGGATATCTTCCAGGGACAAGAAATTATGAATGGATCAAGCTTAAAAAATCTATGATGGAGGGACTTGTTGACACTATAGATCTTGTAGCAGTTGGATATAACTTTGGTTCTGGGAGAAGAAAGGATCTTGGAATGGGTTCGGTTTTAGGTGCAATTTATGACGAGAGGGAAGATATGTTTATTGGAATATGTAAAGTAGGAACAGGTTTTAGTGATGAACAACTTAAAGATATCTCTGAACAGTTGAAGGAGAATTTCCTAAAGGATAAGCCTAAGAATGTTGTTGTAGAGAAGACTCTAGAGCCAGATGTATGGGTAGAACCTAAGATTGTTTTTACAGTAGAGGCAGATGAGATAACAAAGAAAAAAGATAGTAAATATCTTTCTTTAAGGTTTCCTAGATTAGTAGAGTGGGGTAGAGATAAACAAGCAGTACAGGCTACAACTGTTAAAGAGTTGGAAGAGATGTATGGGGGGTAGGGGCTTCTCATATTACTATACATTTGGCATTAGGGTAGGTAATTCCAGACTATTAAAAAACCTGATTAAATCCTCCTTTCCGACATCTTTTTTATAACTAACTGTATCTCCTTGCTCTGAGATCTCGTTTAAAGCAAAATTTAAATTTTCAGTAACGTTCTTTTTCGAAAAAGGTTTACGAATTTCTTTCTGAGGTATTAGAGAAATAACATCTTTTAAGTCTAGATCAAGAGTTTTTATCATCATATATAGGTCATAAAAGTCTCTATATCTAAATCTGTCATTGCAAGCACGTAGCTTTTCAGCACAGATTTCAGTAGGATCCATAACATTAGCACTGAAGGACATTTCCCAAGCATTTTTGTATTCTTTCTTAACTCCAGGGAGAACAACATTCTGAAAATGGTCAACTTCAAATTTGATGCTATTAGGTGTGTCAAGAACTCCATAATATTTTAATTTTTCGATCTTGAGTGTTTGCTCCGATTTATATTCTTTTTTCACTTCAAAAAGATTATCCTTTGTCAAAATCTTCCTGATATCTTTGACTTGAATATTTTTATCAAGAGATGTGAAATCAAGATCTTCGGAAAATCGCAGTTGATCTAAATAACAGTGATATATTGCAGTTCCACCTTTAAAAACAAGTTTCTCTGACAAGGAAGACTGCGAGACTAACTTCATTGCAAGTGCAAGAAAATAATCCTTCTCGGCATCATGAAGGGGGTAGTGTAGTACTTTTTTAGCAACGTATTCTAATTTCTCTCGTGAGAGTAGTTGAGTCATACTTTTTGATTTTCTAATATTGAATTATAATACAGCCTCCATTTGTTGCTAAACTTTTCAGAGAAATTTAACATACGGGAAGTTGAATTTCTTTTTACATGTTTTTCTAACTCCTTACTGTTAATCTGGCCAATGTCAAGCAGTAATCCCAATATCTTTATCGTGGTTTGAGAATAGTTTAAAGCATATTCTATTAGTAGCTGAAAATCAATTTCAGTAGTATGCTCAATTAATTTTTCTAAAACAAGGCTTACTGTGTTAATAGACCTTTTGTATTCTAGTAAATCAAGCAAAGCTCTTTCCTTTGATGCTATCCTGGTATTTCCTCTATCTACTTTTTCAAGGTTGAAACCAAAATATTGATCTTCCTTAACTTTTACGTATTCGTAAGTTATTTCTTCAAGTGTTTTGGTTAGATACTGTTTTAATGATATAGATCTGTATTTTTTTAAACCTTGATCAAACAATCCGTGGTATTTTAATGCAGCCTCAAAAGAAACAAAGGATTGTTCACCGATTATGTTAGCGATTTTGTAATTTGATATAGAGATATAACCTAGACTACCTATTTTTGATATAAAGTAAGTACCCCTTTTTAGTTTAACTAAGAGGCCTTTATCTATGAGTGTTGATATTTTCTTGTTTTTATCTTTGTATTCAGTTAGGTATGAGCTTAATTGGGCAGTTGTTATAATTCTGCCTTCGTTTATTAATATTTTTTCAATAAGTTTTAAATCCTCCATGTGTATATTATATTAGATAATCACCATAAATGTCAATTATGTGGTTTAAGGTAAACCCCTTTGGGTTGGAAGGGACAAGATGGTTACAGAGGCTACTACTTTAAAGGAACGAGATGAGATGTACAAGGAAAGAAAAAGATCCTAGTATATTTTTTGTGTTTCAGGACAGGGGTATATTGAAGAAAGCCTGTTATAAGGGTATAATGGGCGATTGAACACAAATTTTTAATATATGAAAAACTCGGAAATAGAATTAAAATGCCCAGAAGAGATAAAAGAGAATAAGGGAGTCAGCAGAGAGGAGAAATTCTTCAGGTTTATTTTTGCTAGTAGCATTTTGTTAGTTGCAACTCGCTCAGATTATGTTCCAGCAGAAGCAGAAGCTTCCAGGGTAGAGGGAGGACTTTGGCTTATTCCCAGACTTGCTAATACCTCCAGAAGAGACTATTGCGGAGGAGGATATAGTGGAAACGGTAGTAGTTGAGGGGGTATTAAAAAATCCCTTTCTGGTAATAGAAAAAAGATTAAGTCCGGAGGTCAAGGACATACTTTCTTTACAGCCAGAGTTGAATTTTGATGAGAATGGGCAGTTGTATTACGAGGAGGAAGGGGATCCTAGGGTCCAGTTTTGTGTAGATTCTTACCCAGTTAATGACGAATTTGAACGAGGTGAGGGGTAAGGTAGTAAGGTAGGGGGATAAGTTAATGCTTCTTAGGATGATGTTAGATAAAAATAATGTTTTACTTTAGATGAACATACTAGAAGTTTAGGTGTTATATTTAATTCTGTAACAAGATAAGCGTGTTTATGATAGAAAGTTTTTAAAAGAGGTATGTGACAAGGTATATGAGTTAAATGTGGGCAATTGAGGAAATACTTTTTTATTGGTATAATGATCCCAACTAAATTTATGATCCTAAGTTATGAGTGAAAAAAGTGTTGGAAGCATAGAGGGTGGGAATACATACCCCAAAACGGAGGATATGGATAAGAATATTGGAATGAATATGTTAGAACCTACAGACTATTCTTATCAAGAGGAGGAGGAAGGACTAGGTCAGAATACTCCACAGGTAGAAGAAATATCTCCTAAACAAGAGGTTAGAGATGATTTAAGAGGGTCTGACAAGGGCTTGGAAGGTGTAAGACAAAAAGGGGGAATAAATAAGGGAGTTTTAGCTAGGGGTGCTGTTGCTCTTGGTTTGCTAGGGGGATTAATGGATGGAGCATCTGCTGCTAAGACACAAAAAAATGCAGAAAAAAATGTTGATACTACAACTCCAATTTCAGAGCAGTATCATGAGAATATTCAGGAAGGGTTTGTTGCAGAAAATAATGCTCCGGGATTTAGTTCTCTAGATTCTAGTATAGAATCTGGATTAGATAGTGAGAGATTGTCTGGAAACTTACCTCTAGAAACATCTACTCCAGACTGGTTAATAAGTAATGAGGTGGATGATTTGAAAGATGTGGATGATTGGGAAAAGAACTTAATGAGCTGGACAGAAGAATTTCGGGAACTTAAGGATTTGAAATACTTAAAAACCACAGTTCCTATCTCTGGTCCGGGTTATTTTTCTGCCCCTGATGATTGGGAGCTTTTTTCATGTAATGCTTTGCCAGAAGAACTAGCTAAGTATCATAAGCTTCCATATATAAGAGAAGATAATGACCTTGTGATAATGTCAGCAGGCCCTCAGTGGTTAGAAAGGGTTAATAGGGGCAATTATCTTTATGTCCCATTCGAACTTTATACTGAGATGAAAAAAGTTGAAGAAGAGCCAAAATGTGTTTTCTTTACTCCTTCTCCCAAAGAAGGTTTAGATAGCGAAGAGTCTGGGAAAGAAGGGGAGATGTTAAGTGAAAAGGAGGGACCACTTGGGGACTTTATAGATATAAACATAGTGAATACTCTGGACATAACGAATTGGAATATGTATGAATTGGCATCCATTACCGAGAATATAAAGCCTGAGAGTTATCTCCCGAGGCTTGTTTCTTATATTTATTATGATGAAAATGGGAAGGGTGGGGTTTTGAGTCCTTCACTATATGTCATTCCAACACAAAAAGAAGGAGCCGAAGTTAATAGAGAACTTCCTGTTTTGCAGTATAATTTAGTTCCAGCTTTGTTTCGTCCTTTAGAAATAGCTAAGGAGTATAAGGTAGTTACTCCGAAAGGGGACGAGATCATTTTGGGAGCACCGAAGGAATCTGAGGGAGAGATTTTTAATGGAAAATTTCTTGTACTTATGGAGATAACAACTTCTGAGGGAGAAACTGTCGAATTCATGAATCCCGAAATAAGTCCCGAAGAAACACAGTCTCTTCAAAGGAGTCTCTGGAAATCTCATGGTCCTTTTGGTTTAGATTTCACTTTCTGGGGGGAGAAGGTTATCCTTTCCGAAGATTCGGAAACAAAAGATTTTGAGCAATTAATGAATTCTTATGATCCAGAGTCATTGAGGATTGGGGAAAAATACAATTCTTCTGAAATCGCTTCCTTTTTAAAGGTGTTTGAATCCGAAATTTTGAGATAGTCTTCTCTTTTTATAGGTATCTTGCAATTCTTATCTGCGACTGTATATAATAGATATAGAAACTGCTCTTATCCCTAGTGGTTTTTGAGTTTTGTGGGATAAAGAATACAAACAATGAAAATTAAACCTTTGTTTAAAATACTGCTTATTATTGTTTTTTCTCTGTTTGCCTTACTCTTGTTATTCTATTTGTATGAAAGATTTTTAATGGCCGATGACTACGATAATATCCTCCAGGAGTCTAGGGCTCTATTTAAGACCGAGGAGGAAATTGTTTTCACATCTGTTCCAATACAAATTGTAGACTTGGACGAAGAAGATTGTAAGCCAAACTACTGTATTTTTAATAATTGTACTTACACTTTTGAATTTACATGCAAAACTTTTGAGGGAGAATACAATGGCCCTGGGGAATATATTGTAGTTGTGGAGTTTGAAAATAGAAAGCCCTCCTTGTTAAATAACAAGAAAAAATTAAAGAGTTGGAGATTAGAGAAAATAGAATCAAAGGATTTGGCAGTGGATGCTTATTTATTAGGTTTACAGAATTTATTAAAAGATGAATATCTATGGAGGGTTTTCTCGTCACCTTTGCCTCCAAGCCTATCTCCTATTAAAAGTTGGTTTAAATCAGACAAAGTCCTTTTAAGGGGAGATTATCTTAAGTCAGTATATCTTTTAGCAAATTTGTCAGAGCAACTCGGAGATGAGGGACTACATGCTTCCTTAGAGAAAGAGATAGCATATCTCAATTCGAATAAAGACCAAATTCTCAGAGAGACTAAGTCTTTGACATATCCAGATGCATATATTCTTGAGCTTATAGAACTTGGTTTAAGTGAAGATTATCGGTCTCTTATTGACGGCTTCGTTATCCAAGAAAATAAAGAACCTGTTTTTACATTCGATTCGAATAAACAGCCATTATTATTAAATGAGAATACAGTTTATACAAAAGAATACCTTGATATGGTTAGGTATTCAGACTATTATAGAATATTCAGAAAATATGAGGAAGAGGATTTAGCCAACTATTCACTCAGTAAGATGATAGAAATATATAATGATTCTGAATTTGTTATATATGGTTTATGTTCTTTTGCATATGCTGATGAAGAATTGGTTAAACCTGTTGGGTTAGAAGAAAGGTTAGAGGAAATGTTTTCTAATGATAAAAAAGAATTAATAGAGGGAAATATCTATGAGTTGCTAATGTGCAATTTATATGCTAAAAAGGCCAATATAGAGATAAACGGCTTAGACAATAAGATACTCGAAGCCTTGGAATCCAACACAATTAATGTAGATGGGAATTCATTCATAGTTCGAAAACTCTCTGTGGTGGATGATGGGGATGCAACTTCGAACTTAGATCTTGTTGTTTATAATTTGTTAGATAACTTAATGTACTTGCTGTATGAAGCACAGGATTAATATTAAATTTATACTCCTTATTCTATTTATCACTTTTTCTTTGATTGGGATAGGTTATAGAAAGGAAACTTTTGCACTCTGCGGTCGAACTTACTATTGTGCTTGTGCTTCTGATGGTTCTTACTTTTGTTATGATTGCCCTATGTGCAGTCCACCACTATCGTGCAGCGATAATCCTAGTTGTGTAGAGATACTAAGGGGACCCGAAGAGACAACATGTTTTGGTGGTGTCTGTTCTACATATAATCTCTATAATTGTTGCTGTAACTATACTGAATGGGAAAATAATTCTCCTATTTGTAACCCTTGTACTGGTTGTTCTTGTACTCCAACATGTGGTGGAGACTACCCCCTTTCTTCTTGCTCTGGACTTGGTTGTTCAAGTGGAGATAGATGCTGTAATAAGGTGGATTCTTGTGGGGATTCTTGTGGAGGGCAGAGTTGTAAGACTTGCTATGTCTGTAACGAACCGGCAGCTCCTGCAACTCCAACAAGTGTTTCCTTAAGAGTGGGTACTACGGATTATAATCTCTCTACCAATTCTTCAAGCCCAACCATTATAGATTATAGAAATGGTGGAACAATTAAAGTCTTTTCAAACTCCACAACAACAAATTACAAATACGATGTATACAATGCATATACTGGAGGAACTTCCTTGCTAGATTACTCTGGTACTACACAGATTCAACCTGCTTCTGGAAGTCTTGCATATTCTCCAATTGGAAGATTCGAAGCAAGGCATTACAATCTCAAATGTCCAGATAATTCTAGGAACTACTCAGGAACAAGAACAGGCTATTACTGTATGGAAAGAAATGTCAAACCACCTACCACACCAACAGGAATGAATATGACAATAGATGGACAGACTTATGCACTCTCTACATCTGCAGTTGAGCCTGCGGTTGTTAAATACCCAAGCACAAATGCAACAGAAACAAATACAAAATTACATATTTTGCCTACAAGAAGTACACCTTCTACTGCGAGTGCATCTGGTTATCGTGTAGAAGCAAACAACTATGGTTTGGGAGAGTGGACGAGTTTTGGCTGTGCTAGAGGGGAAGATTTTTGTAATGAGGGAGCAACTAATGAACATAACTTCAGTCCTAATACCGAAACTTTACTAGATGTCCTGAGACAAGGTGCCGAAGGTAAGATAGATGGGAAATATTATGATGTTAATGAATGTGATACTACTAAGGTATACTCAGATCCAGAGGATTTCTATTATAGGGTGAATAATAATCCCAATCTAGAGCCAGGAGATCCAGAGCCAGGAGATCCTGATCCCAATTGTCCTAATATAGTCAACGATGAGAATGATAGAATCTCAACAAGAGATTGTGTTAGTGCAACCCATACAGGAATAGAGGTGAATAACCCTCTGAAGTTCGAACTTATAGGAAGTGATCCAGATGGAGTAGATGAAATAAAGGGTGCAATTGTATGGTTAAGTAAGGATGGGACCATTGGACAAATACCAGACTTCCCAACAATTACAGGAACATATCAGCACTCAGATCCTAATCATATAGCAGTTATGATTATGCAAAGAGATGGCTCGTGGGACAACGACTCTCCCCTTATCTATGCTCCTGATTCTGCAAATGGATATAACTGGGGTAATATTACGTCTCATGGAGAAATAAGGACAACAGATGGGGTTATGGCTAGGGTTGAAAATGTAGATGTCAATGTAAATGGCGAGAATGTTAATTTTTATATAGAATTGTCTTTTAATGGGGTAACTTCGGGTCAAACAGTATATCCAGAGGGGAGTTATGATATAAGTGGGCTGGTATTTGATGAGCATATGCTTTTGGCAGGTGGAACAGTAGTAGATCAGTTCTATATGTCCACGGACTGTAGGGCAGGGGGTTGGAATATAGATTTGAGAAGCCCTGTTTTTGTATCAGATGATTATCCTGAGAGCGAGACCATCTTCGCTAGGGTTCTAAGATTACTTTGGAATTTCAATGGGACAGGTTCTTACGCAACAGATGTGGTTGTTAATGGATATAGCTATACAGGAACGGAAGACCTTATTTTAGAGAGTCCACTGGGGTATTCGAATATTACTTTGAGTCCGCCTCCTCTTGAGGCTCAGATAGGAGTGAAAGGCAATACCAGTGATACCAATGCTTGGAATATTATAAATTCAGTTGCCAGTGAGACTTACAACTCTTACGCTCGTATAAATATAGGAAGTAATGAGGAAGAGACCTTGATTCTCTATGTTACTGGTTTTGACCAAGCATGTAACTATGTTATGGGTTCGGTTACAATAGACTTTAATCCCTGGCTTGCATCTAAAGGAGGGCTTGTATATTCGGGAGGGGATGTAGGAGCACATGCGAAGGACTATACCGCATATTCGTCATTCATAAACTCTGTTCTTAGAAAAGTTACAGCAGACGAGCTAGATATTGGCACAGAAGTTGTTACCTCTCGGTCAGATACTATTCATAACTTTATACGCTCTGGATCGCAGGCAGTTAGGGCAAGTGGTATATACAACTCCAATAGTCAAAGGAGTAGTTGGTATGAATATTTCTCTGCAAGGTTAGCAGATCAGAAGGTAGCTTTAGGTGAGAATAATTTTAGACTTTTTGGTTTTCCTCCAGAAGGGATTTCGAGCAACAGAATTTCTGACTACTGTGTTACTCCTTTTCTTCCACAACCAGAGAGGGAGTATTGTTATATGAATATTCAAGGTGATTTGAATGTTGTTCCTGCCTACCTAAAGGTTGTAGGGGGAGAGAGACGGCGGGAGTTAATCTGTGATAAGAAAACCCTAATTATGGCAAGTGGAGACATACACATAGAGCCGGACATAATAAATGGAGGAGATGACAACATCAATGGTTGTATATTTGTAGCTGGGGGAAGTATAACGGTTGGTGCAGGGGATTGGGTTACGCAGAATGTTAGTGAGATGGAAGATACCAAATATGATTATCTAGATGCGTATTTGGTAGCGGATGATATTATAGACATACAGTTAGTAGATGTGTATGACTCTCTAGGAAATGTAATCTATACCAGAGATGGTTTAGAAATATATGGTGGGCTTGTAGCCTTTGGTCAGAATATTCCCTCAGGAACCTCTGCAGTCCAAGCTAACAGAAGTTTTGGTCTTTGGAACGCATATATACCTGTAACGACAATTACATGGGATCCTAGATATGCTAAGCTCTCAGAAGCATTCTTTGGTTCTATGGCACCTCTATATAAGAGAGAGGTAGGATTTAAACCATATTAGTCAACAGATATATGAATAACAGAAATGCAAAATATGAAGCACAAGCATTAGCCATGACAATGGTAGTTTTGGTTGTTTCTGCAATCTTAGGACTCTCTCTATATTCCAGATCCATGAAGGATAAACTTCTTACCGTGGAAGAGAGGGCATCTGCAGAGGCACTTGAGGTAGCAGATCTTACATTAGATAGATTGACTTCTAAGCCTGTTGATGATGTGGTGAATGCTATTAGTATACTTGGGTTAGAAGCAAACCCTGCAGCAACACTTGAGACAACGGGTTTTATTCTAACAGAGAATGACAGTGGAGATAACTACATAACAAGACTTTTTTCAAATGATGGGGGAAGTAGAGAATATTTTAATAATCCTATCATCGAAATAGGGGAGACTTATTCCGAGTTGCTTTCTCCTATATGTCCAATAGATGTTGCAGGTAATGAATACCAAATAACCCTCCAAGGTGCAAAGGAGAATTATGAAATAAGGTCTGGCCATTCTTGGAGCTTACCTGCCAGAGATGTTCTTAAGTCAAAGAGTAACTGTCAGTTGGATTTAAATATTGAGATGGCAGGAGACAGTAGGGTGGGGTTTGTTATTTCGAAGTTCTATTGTGATTACGATGCGAATGGTATTGCTGTAGATTGCGAGGAGTACCAAGTCTCCAGTAACTTTGTAGACAAGTATTGCTTCTCTGATGATGGTATGAATTGTAATGATATACCTAGGTTTTATGATCCAGGAAGTCCGTGGCAGAAGGTTCCAACGAAGGGAAATGTAATAGGGTACCAAATGAGTCTGACAGATTCCCCAACGGAGATTAGAGTTACTGCAATCGGAGGGACAGTATCTGTGGGTTACACTCTTTATAACCCTGATGATTTGGCTTCGACCGAGTGTACTCAGGGACTACAGATGTACCAGCTAAGAGCTACCGCTAATTGTAATGGTGTATATAGGGGGAAAGAGATCCTTATACCAGAAGAAAAATGGCATGATTCTATCTTTGACTATGTAATATTTAACAACGAGGGACCAATCTAAAAATATTTAGGTAAAAACCCTTGCATACTACTGTTTAGTATGTTAAAATCCTCTCGAGTTTGGGATACTAAGAAGATACTGGCTTCCTCTTAGAGAGTCTTTTCTCTAACGAAAACCTGATACAAAGATATTGATTTATCTTCTGTATGTAACCTCATTCAGCTCCTTAAAAGTTGAAGAGTGACAGGAAGTCAAAAATTTTATGACTTTCTATATTAGTGTGATTGGGTTCACACAATTCATTTAGTCAAGACAATAAATATCAAATCCAACTTATAATGCTGGTTGGTCATATTA
>LDZU01006143.1_pt1 | contig 17773 bp, 12 predicted proteins | sample 615531 | NCBI WGS metagenome assembly LDZU01 (sample SAMN03408293, study PRJNA278302) | terrestrial metagenome | isolation source: oil reservoir sample SB2 | place: USA: Alaska, North Slope, Schrader Bluff formation | collected 2011-09 | reverse complement strand
GAGATTATAGAATAGTCGTTAGTTATTTATCTGGGTTAGCTAGTTAATTGGTTTGTTAGTTAGTTAAGCATTAATTCTTTAACCAGATAACCAGCTAACGAGCTAACTAAATATGAGATATGAGAATAATAAGCAAAGTGTAGGGGTTGGATTTTTCCAGCTCTGGTTATATAGGGGCGTGTAACCATACGCCCCTACCTATTTATTTAAGTGTATCAGAATTTTAAAAAATTCCAATAATAAAAGGTAAATTATTTTTAAAAAGAAACATATTTTGACAAGATTGTCAGGAAAAGTATTGTATAAAACCGAAATAAAATAATAAAAAGCATAGGGGTTTCAGGGGAATTCACTCCCCTGACAATCTTGTAATATTGTATTTTGTTTCTTGTAGAGCAATACATGATACGAAAATCCTTGACAGTAGATAGAAAGTGTGGTAGATTTATTTTCGTGTAAATTTATTTTTATCATAGGAGATTTATTTAATGAGACAGAGAATAGTTTTAGCTTGTAGTCAGTGTAAAAATAGGAATTATAATAAATACAAGAATAAAAAAAATACTCCCGAAAGAATAGAACTCAAAAAATATTGTAAGTTTTGCAAATCTCATACTTTACATAGAGAGATAAAATAAGGAATTTGTTTATTATATAAAATGTTATAAAAATTTTAAAATAAAAGATATTCAAGCACATTATTCCTTGCTTGTTTTTAGTGAGGAGGATTAGATTAAGAAGGTCCGTAGCTCTAACGGCTAGAGCACTGGACTCCAAATCCAGGGGTTGCAGGTTCAAATCCTGCCGGGCCTGCCATTTTTTTGTAAAAGGAAAAAAATTAATAATAGGAAATAAAATGCAAAATAAAAAGTTTTTTGGAAAAGTAATTAATTTTATAAAGGAAGCTATTACAGAATTAAAAAAAGTAGTTTGGCCAAATCGCAAAGATTTAAAAAATAGTACAATTGTAGTTATTTCCACTATAATAATTTCTTCAGTTTTTGTTGGAGTAATAGATTTGGTCTTTGTTAGGTTATTAACTTTTATAATAAAATAAAGTTAACTCAGCATTATGTTATATATATTAAAATTAGTAAATGATAGGAAGTGGGTTAATCGGTTATAATGGCTTTAAATGAAAAAAAATGGTATGTAGTTCATACTTATTCAGGTTACGAAAATAAAGTAAAAGCAAATTTAGAGCAAAGAGTTAAATCCATGGGAATGCAGAACCAAATTTTTCAAGTATTAATACCGACTGAAAAAGTTTTAGAAGCAAAAGCGGGGAGAAGAAGGTTTGTGCAAAAAAAAGTATTTCCAGGATACGTAGTAGTAGAAATGATATTAAATAATGAATCCTGGCAGGTAGTTAGAAATACTCCAGGTGTTACCCGATTTGTCGGTTCAGGCGGCAAGCCAGTTCCGTTAAAAGAAAGTGAGATAAATAATATTTTAAAACAGATGGGGAAAGGCGAAAAACCACCTAAGCTAGAGATCGAATTAGGTGAAAGTGTTAGAATTGTCGTTGGACCCTTTACTGGATATACTGGAAAAGTTAAAGAGATAGATTATGAGAAAAGCAAATTAAAGGTTTTTCTATCTATTTTTGGACGAGAAACAGCTGTTGAGTTAGACTTTAAAGATGTAGAGAAATATTAAATTAATCATTAGTGAATAGTGAATAGTCGTTAGTATATTGTATCGCGTAAATTAGTTATTTAGTTATTTAGTTAGTTGGTTAGCTAACCAAATACTAACGACTATTCACTAAAGACTAGTTATGGGAGGAATTTAATGGCAAAAAAAGTGGTTTCAGTAATAAAATTACAAATACCAGCTGGAAATGCTAATCCTGCACCCCCAGTTGGACCTGCTTTAGGTCAACATGGTCTAAACATCATGGAATTTTGTAAGGCCTTTAATGAGAAAACAAAGCAGGATGTTGGAACTATTGTACCGGTAATTATTAATGTACATGAAGATAGAACTTTTTCTTTTATATGCAAAAAACCTCCTGTAGCATTTTTACTGAAAGAAGCTGCAGGAATAGAAAAAGGTTCAAGTACCCCTAATAAAGAGAAAGTTGCAAAATTATCTCGGGCAAAAGTTGAGGAGATTGCCAAGAGAAAAATGCCTGATCTAAATACGAAAAATTTAGAAAGCGCAATAAAAATAGTCGAGGGTACTGCAAGGAGTATGGGAATAGAAATAGAGAAAGAATAACCTAGACATTAAGTGGGAGGAAAATCCATTAGAACCACAAGGAGGAAAATACATGGCAAAAGAAAGAGGTAAAAAATATTTAGAAAGTGCTGAAAAGTTTCAAAGGGATAAATTTTATGAACCGGAGGAAGCTTTTGATTTAGTTAAAGAACTCCACTGGGCAAAATTTGACGAATCTATTGATGTTGCTATTAAATTAGGAGTTGATACCCGTCGTGCCGAAGAACAGGTAAGAGGGGCAGTAGATTTGCCTTATGGTACAGGAAGGACTGTCAGAATTGTAGTCTTTGCCCAGGGCGAAAAAGTAAAAGAAGCAGAAGAAGCAGGGGCAGATTTTGTCGGAGGTGAAGATTTAGCTGAAAAGATACAAAAAGGATGGACAGATTTTGATGCTACTATTGCTACCCCAGATATGATGAAAGTAGTTGCTAAATTAGGACGAATTTTGGGACCCCGGGGTTTAATGCCCAACCCAAAGATAGGGACAGTTACTTTTGACTTAAAGAATGCAATAGAATCTGTAAAAGCTGGGAAAGTAGAATATCGAGCTGACAAATTTGGTATAGTCCATGCTCCTTTAGGAAAATTGAGCTTTGATAAAGAAAAGTTGATAGAAAATTTCATAACCTTTGTTGAAGCAATTATTAAAGCTAAGCCATCAGCTGCGAAAGGAAGATATATACAGAGTATTACTATCTCATCAACTATGGGACCTGGAATCCGTATAGATCCTCTAAAAATAAGTACATGGATTGAAAAATACAAGAAGTAAATATAATGATTGTGACCCAAAAAGTAGACAAAGTAGTAGGGTAGTGGGCACGACGCATCGTGCCCACAGGGGAAATTAGGTAATAATATTAAGAGGACACAATTCATTGTGCTCCTACAACTTAATTATGACTAAAATTATAATTTACTATGAAATTATCTGCATGGTATCCTATATATAATCTGTTGAAAATTTTTTGGCTTTTTGGGAAATAGCCATATAATATATAAATATTTATTTATACCTTAGACAGCAGGAGTTGTTACAAGATAGTTAGGCAAACGTTGATTTATAACTCTAAAAAAACGAAATTTTAAGGTTTCAGGGGGATTTCCTCTTGACTATCTTGGATTAACTTAATAGATATTTTGTTAGAATATCATCCTGCCGAGGTGGAAGAATGATACAGTAAATAGAAATTATTAATTTCACCTTCCCAGGGATTAAAGTCTAAGGGAAGGTTTTTTATTGTAAAAATTATTAAGTTAGAAAGGAGGGTAAATATTGGCTTTAACTAAAGATTCAAAAAAGAAGATAGTTGAAAAACTTATAGAAGAGCTGAAAAATTCCAAAGGAATAATTTTAACTGATTATAAAGGGATGAATGTATCTCAGATTACTAGTCTGAGAGAGGAACTCAAAGAGAAGAAAGTCCTATTTAAAGTAGTTAAAAATTCTTTAATGGAAAAAGCCAGCGAAGAATTGGGGATAAAAGATATAACTAAAGATTTAGCAGGGTGTACAGCAATTGCTTTTAGCAGTGAAGATGCTATAGAGCCAGCTCGGTTACTTAAAGAATATACTAAAAAGAATAAAATTGATCTAAAAATAAAATCTGGTTTAGTTGAAGGGCGATTTTTAAGCCCCGAAAAGGTAATAGAGATAGCTTCTCTACCTACAAAGAATATTCTTATGGCTCAGATGATTGCGGGAGTTAAAGCCCCACTTTATTCTTTGGTTTTTGTTATGCAAGGACCACTGAGGGGGTTAATCTATACTTTAGAAGCTGTGAAAAAGCAAAAAGAAACTGAAGTTTTATAAAATATCGTGGTAAAAGTATTGCATAAAGTATTGCATATCGTAAAAATAGGTTGAGATAAAAGTTTTTTTAATATGCAAGATACGAAAAATGGTATTGAAAGGAGGTGAAATAGATGGTAGAAAAGAAGGTAGCTTCAAAAGAAAAAGAAGTAGATAGTAAGAAAACTAAAAAAATTGAGGTGAAAGAGAAAGAAACTACCTCAAAATGTGCAGTAGATGAAATATTAGAAAAGATTGAAAAAATGACTGTATTAGAATTGGCTGATTTGGTTAAAGCCTTGGAAGATAAGTTTGGGGTAACAGCAGCTATGCCCGCTGTTATGCCTTCTAATACTGGAAGTGCAGCTGCACCCGCTGAAACTGTGGAGGCAGAAGAAAAAACTGATTTTGAAGTAGTATTAAAAGAGATAGGACCGAATAAGATTAAAGTTATAAAAGAAATTAGAGCTATTACAGCTTTAGGTTTAAAAGAATCTAAAGATTTAGTAGAAGGTGCACCAAAAACAGTAAAAGAGCACGTTGATAAAAAAACAGCTGATGAAATAAAAGAAAAATTAGAAGCAGTAGGCGCAGTTGTTGAAATAAAATAAAATTAGATTATTTTTAAATCAAGAAGATATCTTTTTTAAAAATATTAAAAGATATCTTCTTGATTTTTTATAAAAAAAATGATACTATAAATGTTTACGAATAAAAGCAAATATAAAATAAGGTTGGTGTTTTGTGGTGTACAAAAAAAATATCCAGAAAATTAAAAATTTTTCCAAAATACCTGAATTATGTCCATTACCTAATCTATTAGATATACAAAAAAAGTCTTTTGATGAATTTTTACAAAGATTTATTCCACCTGAACAAAGGAAAAAACAAGGACTACAAGAAGTTTTTTTGAATATTTTCCCTATCCAGGACTTTACTGGTAATTATATTTTGGAGTTTAAAAGTTATTCGATTGGCGAATGTAAAGAATCTGCTTATGGATGTTGGGAAAAAGGAACGACTTATTCGGCTCCTTTAGAAGTAAAGATAAATTTAATTAACAAAAAAACGGGTGAAATAAAAGAACAAGACGTTTTTATAGGAGACTTACCCCTTATGACCGAAAATGGGAGTTTTATTATTAATGGGGCTGAAAGAGTAGTGGTAAATCAATTAATAAGATCTCCTGGAATATATTTTGATGAAGAAAGAAGCGAGGGTAGCAATGGATTATTTAAGTTTAAAATTATCCCTAATAGAGGTTCCTGGTTAGAATTTGGTTTTGACTCTTCAAATATGATTTATGTTCGAATAGATAAAAGGAGAAAAATTCCTGCAACAACATTATTAAGGGCTTTAGGATATGAGACTGATGAAGAGATTATGGAACTTTTTGATGGCGAAGAGATTATAAAGGCAACTCTAGAAAAAGATAATACTTCTAATGAAAGAGAAGCTTTAACAGAAATATTTAGGAGGTTGAGACCGAGTGAACCTCCTACTGAAAGAAATACTCGGCAATTAATCCAGAGATTACTTTTTGACCCCAGAAGATATGACTTAGCCAAAGTAGGCAGATATAAGATAAATAGAAAATTAAATCTTAAAGAGAGAATTTTAGATAAAATTGTTGCTCAAGATATCATAAATCCAAAAAATAATGAAATAATTATTAAAGCAGAGGAAAAAATTAATCAAAAAATAATTAACGCGATACAGAGTGCAGGAATTAAAAAAGTCAAAGTATTAAACATTGAAAATGAGATAGTAACTGTATTTAATGAAGAAGATGAATCCCTACTACCTGTTATGGATAAGATTAGTGGTGAGATTGATGAAAAGATTATCGGAATGGTTATAGCAGAAGATGTGATTAACCAAGAAACAGGCGAAGTAATTTGCAGTGCAGGTAGTGAATTAGACAACGATTTGTTAATTAAAATAAAAGAATATAAGGAAGAAATAAGAGTAAAAAAGGGTACATCTCTAACCAAAGAAGATATTGTAGCTTCTTTAAGATATTTAGTTAATTTATATAGAGGAATTGGGTATATAGATGATATTGATCATCTTGGGAATAGGAGAGTAAAGACAGTAGGAGAATTACTTCAAGATCAATTTTATATTGGATTAAGTAGGATGGAAAGAGTAATTCGGGAGCGTATGACTATACAGCCCGATGTTTCAGCTATAACGCCCCAAGGTTTGATTAATGCTCGCCCTTTATTAGCAACTATTAGACAGTTTTTTGGAAGTAGTCAACTTTCTCAATTTATGGACCAGACTAATCCTTTATCTGAAATTACTCATAAAAGAAGGCTCTCTGCTTTGGGGCCAGGAGGTTTGACTAGGGAAAGAGCAGGCTTTGAAGTAAGGGATGTACATCACACTCATTATGGCAGAATTTGTCCTATTGAAACTCCTGAAGGACCAAATATTGGACTAATTGGTTCACTATGTATCTATGCAAGGGTTAATGAATTAGGGTTTATTGAGACTCCCTATTTTAAAGTAGTAGATGGAAAAATTACCAATGAAATTATATTTCTTTCTGCCGACGAAGAGGATAATTATAAGATTGCTCAAATAAATGTTAAAGTATATGATAAAAATAAGAAAATTTTACAGAATGAAACAGCTTGTCGATACAGAGGAGAAATTATCGAGTGCTCTCCAGATGAAATAGACTTTATCGATGTATCACCAAAACAAATTACGAGTATTTCTGCAAGTTTAATACCTTTTTTAGAACATAATGATGCTAATAGAGCCCTTATGGGTACAAATATGCAAAGACAGTCTGTGCCTCTGATAAGAACTGAAGCACCTTTTGTAGGAACGGGAATGGAAAGTAAAGTAGCAATTGATTCGGGGGCGGTTATTGTTTCTCAAGATGATGGTGTAGTGGATAAAGTAGACGCAAACAAGATAATTATCCAAAGCACAAACAATGTTAAAAAAGAATATCTATTAAAGAAATTCGTTCGTTCTAATCAGGGAACTTGTATCAATCAAATACCTATAGTAGATGAAGGAATGTCGGTTAAGAAGGGCGAGGTAATTGCTGATGGACCATTAACCTCTGAGGGTGATCTCTCTTTAGGAAGAAATGTTTTGGTAGCTTATATGCCTTGGGAGGGGTATAATTTTGAAGATGCCATCTTAATTAGTGACAGATTAGTAAGGGATGATGTTTTTACTTCCATCCATATTAGCGAACATGAATGTGAGGCTCGGGATACTAAATTAGGACCAGAAGAAATAACTTGTGACATTCCTAATATAGGTGAGGGTAGTTTGGCCAATTTAGACGAAAGGGGAATAGTCCGCATTGGAGCAGAAGTGGATTCAGGTGATATTTTAGTAGGAAAAGTTACCCCTAAAGGTGAAACTGATTTAGGACCTGAAGAGAGATTGCTAAGAGCTATTTTTGGAGAAAAAGCTCGAGAGGTGAGAGATACATCTCTTAGGGTACCTCATGGTGAAAAAGGGAAAGTTATCGATGTAAAAATATTTTCCCGGGAAAATAATGACGAGCTTCCCCCAGGTGTAAATAAATTAGTAAGGGTGTTTATCGCTCAAATAAGGAAGATTTCAGAAGGCGATAAAATTTCAGGGAGACATGGCAACAAAGGAGTTATTGCTAAGATTCTACCGGAGAATGATATGCCCTTTATGTCAGATGGTACCCCAATAGATATAGTGCTAAATCCTTTAGGAGTCCCTTCTCGAATGAATATGGGACAAATTTTAGAAATTCATTTAGGTTGGGTAGCCAAGACATTAGGATTAAGAATTATTACTCCTATTTTTAATGGAGCTACTGAAGAAGAAATCGAAAATGCTTTAGTAGAATCGGGACTACCAAAAGATGGCAAAGCAATACTTTTTGATGGAAGAACAGGTCGACCATTTGATCAAAAGGTAACAGTAGGGTATACTTATATTTTAAAATTGATCCATTTGGTGGATGATAAAATTCACGCTCGGTCTACGGGACCATATTCTTTGGTTACTCAGCAACCTTTAGGTGGAAAAGCTCAATTTGGAGGACAAAGGTTTGGCGAAATGGAAGTATGGGCATTAGAAGGATATGGCGCTGCTTATAATCTTCAGGAACTTTTAACCATAAAGTCAGATGATGTAATGGGAAGAATTAAAACTTATGAATCTATTGTTAAGGGTGAAGATATACCAGTACCTGGAATGCCTGAATCGTTTAAGGTATTGGTGAAAGAATTACGTAGTTTATGTTTGGATGTGAAAGTTTTAAATGAAGAAGGCAAAGAAGTTGAGATTAAAGAAGATATCGAATCTAAAGATGAAATTGGTGAAAATTTAATAAAGGAAATAACTTAAATTAGTATATAGTGAATAGTATTTAGTAATGAAATGAAAAATGAAAAGCAAAGTTGAATTCGTATCTAGTATCTTGTATCTCGTATTTAGTTAGCTCGTTAGTTAGTTACCTAGTTAACTAGTTAAAGAATTAATGCTTAACTAACCAACCAACAAACCAATTAAATAGCTAACCAGATAACTAACTAACGACTATTCACTAATGACTAAAATAGGGGGTAATAATATTGGCAAATTCGGGGAATTTTAACTCGATTAAAATTGGTCTAGCTTCACCAGAGGAAATAAGGAAATGGTCTCATGGTGAAGTAAAAAAACCAGAAACTATTAATTATCGAACTTTGAAACCAGAAAAAGATGGTTTGTTTTGTGAAAAAATATTTGGACCAGTTAAAGATTGGGAATGTAGTTGCGGAAAATATAAAAGAATAAGATATAAAGGCGTAATATGTGATAGGTGTGGTGTTGAAGTAACTAAATCTATCACCAGGAGAGAAAGGATGGGGCATATTGAATTAGCTTCTCCAGTTTCTCATATATGGTATTTTAAAGCTATTCCCAGTCCATTATCTTTGCTCTTAGATATTTCACCTCGCAACTTAGAGAAGATTTTATATTTTGCACCGGAACGAAAGAGAGAGCAACTATATGAAGTTATTGAAACTGATGAATCTGGTTTAGAAAAAGGCGATATAATTTTAGATGTAGAATACCAGATTCATAAAAAATATAATGAAAGATTAGTGGCAGAACCTGTTTATCAAGTTAACAAATTAAAAATATTTCCTTATAAAGTTGGCAATATAATTTCAGAAAAAGATGACCAAAAATTGCGAAAGAAATTTGGTGAAATATTCTACCAGAAGGAGTTAGTATTTCCAGCTACAAAAGAAGAAAATGAAACAGATAAAATAACTGAAGGTGAAGAGGAAGAAGTTAAAAAAAAGATTGTAAAAGATAATGAAAAAAAATACCGAATTATTAAAATAGTTGGGTTAATTTCTGCATCTAATTTGAACAAAATTGAAAATGAAGAGAGTTTATCTTTGCACGCAAAAGCAGCTATTCAAAATATTGAGGAATCTTGTTACATTGTAATAGATCCAGGTAGAACTTTTCATAAAAGAGGAGAAATTATTTTAGAGATAGAGAAGAACCTTTTAGAACGTTATGACCCAGAGTTTAAGGCTGGAATCGGAGCCGCAGCAATTAAAGAACTATTAAAAGGAATAAATTTAGATAAATTAGCCTTAGAACTTAGGGAAGAATTGAAAAGATCCAGTGGCCAAAAAATGAAGAAGATTATCAAAAGATTGCAAATTGTAGAGGCATTTCGTGTATCTAATTGTAAGCCAGAATGGATGATATTAGATATAATTCCAGTTATTCCTCCAGATTTAAGACCTATGGTGCAATTAGAGGGGGGACGTTTTGCTACTTCGGATTTAAATGATTTATATAGAAGAGTAATAAATCGAAATAATAGGTTAAAAAGATTACTGGAATTAGGCGCACCCGAGATTATTATAAAAAATGAGAAGCGAATGTTACAGGAGGCAGTAGATGCCCTGATAGATAACGGGAGAAGAGGAAGAGCAGTATTGGGTGCTGGAAATAGACCTCTTAAATCTTTAAGTGATATGCTAAAAGGCAAGAAGGGAAGGTTTAGACAAAATCTATTGGGTAAAAGGGTAGATTATTCAGGAAGATCAGTAATTGTAGCAGGTCCTGATTTAAAGTTTTATCAATGTGGATTACCGAGAAAAATGGCATTAGAATTATTTAAACCTTATGTAATGAGAGAATTAGTAACCCGAGATTTAGCTCATAATATTAAAACAGCTAAGAAAATAGTAGAGAAAGAAAGACCTGAAGTTTGGAGTATATTAAAGGATATCACTGAAGAACATCCTGTTTTGCTAAACAGAGCTCCTACCTTACATCGTTTAGGTATTCAGGCTTTTAAACCTGTTTTGGTAGAGGGGAATGCAATTCAAATTCATCCCCTGGTTTGTGCTGCCTTTAATGCAGATTTTGACGGGGATCAAATGGCTGTACATATTCCCCTTTCATCAGAGGCACAAGCTGAAGCGGAAATTCTAATGTTGTCCTCAAATAATATACTTTCTCCAGCTAATGGTTTGCCTATAGCTTTACCTAGTCAAGATATAATTTTAGGATGTTATTATCTGACTATGCGAGAAAGTGGTAAAAAGGGTGAAGGTAAAATATTTGCTAATTATGATGAAATAGTAAGGGCTTATGATGAAGGAATTATAGATTTACACGCAAAAGTAAAATGTCGAATACAAAATTCTTTAAAAGATACTACAGTGGGCAGAGTAATTTTCAATGGAGTTTTACCTGATGATATGGATTTTGTTAATTTGACCATAAATAAGAAATCTTTAGAGAAGATCATATCTTTTATATATCGTAAATATGGAAAGAAAGTAACAGTTGAAACTTTAGATAAAATTAAAAAATTAGGTTTTAATTTTGCTACTTCTTCTGGAATTTCCATAGGGGTAGTAGACCTAGAAATTCCTTCCGAGAAAGTTAAAATATTAGAAAAAGCTGAAAAAGAAGTCGATAAAATTCAGGAGCAATATAATTATGGTCTGATTATGGAGGATGAGAGAGAACAGAAAATTATAAATGCCTGGACTAAAGCATCCAATGAAGTTGTTGATGCAATTTTAAAAAATTTAAGTAAGTTTAATCCTTTATATATTATGGCTGATTCTGGGGCTCGAGGTAGTAAGCGGCAAATTGGTCAACTAGCGGGTATGAGAGGGTTAATGGCTGATCCATCAGGAAAAATAATTGAATTTCCAATTAGATCTAATTTTAGAGATGGATTATCTGTGTTAGAGTATTTTATTTCTACTCACGGAGCCCGAAAGGGATTAGCAGATACGGCTCTTAGGACTTCGAAATCAGGGTATTTAACCAGAAGATTAGTTGATGTAGCCCAAGATGTAATAGTAAGAGAGGTAGATTGTGGTACTACTGATGGAATAATAATCCGTGCTTTCCAGGAAGATGGTAATATAATTGAAAGCCTATCAGAAAGATTGGTAGGTCGGATTGTTCAGGAAGATGTGATAGAACCGAAGACTGGAAAAGTGTTAGCTAAAATAGGAGAAGAAATTGATGAAGAAAAGGCTAAGAAAATTTCGGAAGCTGGAATAAAAGAAGTAAAAGTTAGGTCGGTTTTAACTTGTATGGCAGAACATGGAGTATGTGCTAAATGTTATGGGAAAGATATGGCTACTGGGGAACTAGTAAATATTGGAGAAGCGGTTGGAGTTATTGCTGCTCAATCAATTGGGGAGCCGGGAACCCAGTTAACTTTAAGAACTTTTCATACTGGAGGAATTAAAATAACTGGTGAAGATATTACCTTAGGCCTTCCTCGAGTAGAACAACTTTTTGAAGTAAGAAAACCAAGAAAACAAGCTGTAATCAGCGAGATAAATGGAAGGGTAGATGAAATTGTTAAAGAAAATGATGACCGGAAGAAAGTAGTGATTAGCCCTGAATCTTCAAAAGTGAATCTAAACAGTAGCGATGAAAAAAAGAAAATATATTATATTCCTCCTGATTTAAGAATAATAGTGGAAAAGGGACAAAAAGTAAAGGCTGGAGAGAAACTAACAGTAGGATTTATTGACCCACATGAAATTTTGAAAATTCAAGGGATTAAAGCTGTTCAAGAATACTTGTTAAAAGAAATACAGGCAGTTTATAGATCGCAAGGAGTTAATATTAATGACAAACATATCGAGACAATAATTCGTCAGATTGCACGATTGAATATGATTTATATCAGATCGGCTCGTGATTCTGAATTATTATCTGGAGAATTAGTTTATGTATCTGATTTTGAGAAAGCTAACAAAAAGGTAATAGAGGATAATAAAAAAATTATTGATAAAAATAAAGAAATATTAGAAAATAGAAAAGTTATTTCTCCGCTGATAAATATCAAAACAGGAGAAGTAATAGTAAAAGAAGGAGAAGTTATCGATAGCAAAATTATCCCTAAAATTGAAGTTGCAGAGTTTAATGAGCTTCATATCATAGATCAAGAAAATAAAAAATATACCATTTTAAAGGGAGAAAATTCTTTTATCGAAAGAATAATGGGTAATATTTTGGTAGATGAAATTAAGGAACATATTCAGGACGAGTCAGTTATAAGTGACCAAAATAGTTATAATATTAAAACTAATGAGGTTATTAATAATGAAATTGCAGTAAGTATTGTTAATAATGATATTAGATTAATAAATTGCATCAGACCAGATATTTATGAAAAGTTAGAAGGAAGAATAGTTGCAGAAGATATTAATAATCCTGAAAATGGTCAAGTTATAGTAAGTAAGAATAAGCAACTGTATTCTTCAGATATCGATAAAATTATACAAGCCAAAATAAATGAAATAAAAGTATGGGAGGAAATTAAGGAAATATCTATCAGAGATGGTCTTATTAAACTACTTAAAGATGAGATTATTGGCCAACCAATTGGTGAGGATTTTATTGACCCAGTAAGCGGGAATGTAATTGCAACCAAAGGCCAACCTATAAGTAAGAATTTAATTAAAAAGGCATTATCGGCTAAAATAAGTGATATACCTTTAGAAGACGGAAGATATTTTTCTTTGGAAGGTAGAATTTTAGAATTTATTTATAAGAACATAGTGGGTAAAGTTGCAGCCCTGGATATTATAGATCCAGATTCAGGTAATGTCATTGTAAATGCAGGTAAAAAAATAAACCAAAATGATGCTACAGAAATTTGTGAAAAACATATAAATTTGATAAATGTTAGGGAAGACGATAAAAAAATATCTATAAATATAATTGAGAATATTGGATTTATTAGAAGGAAAAAACTTCCGGCTATAGGAATGCCTATAATTCAGGGAATTACACAAGCTTCTCTTTCTACGGAAAGTTTTCTTTCTGCAGCATCGTTCCAAAGAACTACCCATGTGTTAACTAATGCTTCTATTAAGGGGAAAGAGGACAAGCTTTATGGTTTAAAGGAGAATGTTATAATTGGTAATATTATTCCTGCAGGTACAGGATTAAATATGTATAATAAAATAGATATTGATTTTCCTCAAGAAGAAGAAAAAGTGGAAGAAATTTTTAAAGATATAGATAAAGGACAGAAGGAAAAAGAAGTGGATATCTTCGAAAAAGCCGATGCTCTTACAGGGATACTTTTACCCGTTTTCACGGGCACAAGTTTAAAAAACAATATATTCTAACAAGATTGTTAGGAAAAGTTTTATATAAAATTGAAATGGAGTAAAAAGTAGATAGAGAGAGGTTTTGCGGGGAGTTCACTCCTCTGACCATCTTGAAAAATAATATAACCCTATAATCTAAAATAATTCTGAATGTTGGATTCTTTCTTCCGGCTTCTATCTCATTTGCGAGATACTATTCACGAGATACGAGATACGAATATAGTTTTGGGCTTTTAATTTTGCGTTTTTTTTATTGCTATATATTATTTACTTATATACTAAATTTAACTTGACATCGAATGTTGATGCTGTTAGAATATAAAAGCATTTTTATAGAAAATGTGTAAAATATTAATAAATTTAGGTAAAGGATGGTTAAATATGCCTACCATAAATCAATTGGTTAGAAAAGGTAGAGAGAAGGTATTTAAAAAATCTAATACTCCAGCACTACAAGGCAGTCCATTAAAAAGAGGAGTTTGTACGAGGGTGTGGACTATAACTCCCAAGAAACCAAATTCCGCTTTGAGAAAAGTTGCACGTGTAAGATTAACTAATAATATGGAAGTAACTGCTTATATTCCTGGGATAGGACATAATCTTCAGGAACATTCAATTGTCCTCTTAAGAGGTGGTCGAGTAAAAGATTTGCCTGGAGTACGATATCATATCGTAAGAGGAGTTATGGATGCTACTGGAGTAGAAAAAAGGGCACAAGGACGTTCAAAATATGGTGCTAAGGCGCCAAAAAAGACAGTTAAATAGTAGTTATTAGTACTAATGAATAGCAATTCGTATCGCGTATTGCGTATTAAATATCGCGTGAAGCGAAACAGAATTCAGGAATTAGTAGCCAGGAGTCAGAAGAAAATAATTTCGAATACTGGATTCTGTCTACCGGTTTCTATCTCATTTGCGAGATACAATTCACGAGATACGAATGTAGTTTTGTGCTTTTCATTTTTGTTTTATTAATAAATATTATTCGCTATATATTAAACATTAATTTAAACAGATAAGAGAGGGATAGATGATGTCCAGAAGGAGAAGAGCCGAAAAAAGAGAAATTATGCCAGACCCAATATATCATGACAAGAATGTTTCTGCTTTTATAAATAAACTTATGTATGATGGGAAAAAAAGCAAGGCCGAAAAGATATTTTATCAAGCTATAAATAAAGCAGCCGAAAAAACTAAAAAAGAGCCATTAGAAGTATTTAATCAAGCATTAAAAAATGTTATGCCTGTATTGGAAGTAAAATCAAGAAGAGTAGGGGGAGCAAGCTACCAAGTACCAGTTGAGGTAAGCCCTGATAGAAGAATTACTCTGGGAATGAGATGGATAATTAGTTTTGCAAGAAAAAGAACTGGTAAACCAATGTATGAAAAATTAGCTTTAGAATTAATAGATGCAGCTAATGGTATGGGGATGGCGGTTAAAAAGAAAGAAGATACACATAAAATGGCAGAAGCAAATAAAGCATTTGCCCATTATAGATGGTAAATAAAATAGTCGTTAATTAGTTATCTGGTTAGCAAGTTAACCGGTTTGTTGGTTAGTTAAGCATTAATTCTTTAACCAGCTAACGATATAACTACGAGATACGAATTCAATTTTGATTTTCTTTTTTCGTTTTGTTAGTCATATAACTATGAAGTTTTAAAATAAAAAATGTGTTTAAAGAAGTAAAATTAGGTTTTTAAATTATGGATACGAAAATTGCCCTAAATAAAATTAGAAATATTGGAATAATGGCCCATATAGATGCTGGAAAGACCACGGTTACCGAGAGAATTTTATACTATACGGGAAGAGTTCACAGGATGGGTGAAGTACATGAGGGGTCTGCAGCTATGGATTGGATGCCTCAAGAAAAAGAAAGAGGTATCACCATTACTTCAGCAGCAACTACTCTATATTGGAAAAATCATCGTATTAATCTTATTGATACGCCTGGACACGTAGATTTTACAGTAGAAGTAGAACGTTGCTTAAGAGTACTTGATGGGGCAGTGGCGATTTTCTGTGCAGTTGGAGGAGTTGAACCGCAATCAGAAACTGTATGGCATCAAGCAGATAAATATGGTATTCCTCGGGTAATTTTCATTAATAAAATGGATAGAATGGGAGCAGATTTTTATTATGTGGTAAAAATGATTCAGGATAGATTAGCTGCAAACCCAATCATTATTCAATTGCCCTGGGGAAAGGAAGATAACTTTAAGGGTATTATTGACTTGATAAAAATGAAGGCTTATTCTTATACCCTGGATAATTTAGGAACAAACTATAAAGAAATACATATTCCTGAAGGTTTTCAAGAATTAGCTAATAAATATCATCATGAAATGATAGAAAAATTAGCTGAAATTGACGAAAACATTACAGATAAATATCTTGAAGGTAAAGAAATTACTATTAATGAAATAAAATCAGCAATTCGTAAATTGACTTTAAAAAATATGGTAACTCCAGTATTGTGTGGGACAGCTTTAAAGAATAAGGGCATTCAATTGCTTTTAGACACAATAATCGACTATTTACCATCTCCTTTAGATGTTCCGCCAGTTAAAGGAATAGATCCTTTAACCAATAAAGGAATATATAGATTAGCTGAAGATAAAGAACCTTTAGCTTCTTTAGTTTTTAAAATTATGACTGATCCTTATATAGGAAAATTAAGTTTTGTTAGAGTTTATTCTGGAACATTAAAATCTGGTTCTTATGTGTATAATCCACTTAAAGGCATTAAAGAAAGAATAAATAGATTAGTTTTGATTCATGCTGATCACAAGAAGGATGTTTCTGAAATACAGACGGGGAATTTAGGAGCAATTATAGGTTTAAAAAAATCGGTGACCGGTGATACTTTGTGTGACCCACAACATCCTATAATTTTGGAATCGATGGAATTTCCAGAGCCAGTAATTTCTATAGCCATAGAACCAAAAAGTCAAGCTGAACAAGATAAGATGGCTTTGGCTTTAGATAAATTATCGGAAGAAGATCCTACTTTTAAGAGGACATTTAATTCTGAAACTGGCCAAACTATTATATCAGGTATGGGAGAACTTCATTTGGAAATAATTATAGATCGTTTACTTAGAGAATTTAAAGTAGAAGCAAATATTGGAAGACCACAAGTAGCTTATAGAGAAGCAATTGAAAAATCTGCTCAGGCTAGAGGGAAATTTATTAGACAAACTGGGGGTAGAGGACAATATGGGGATGTTTTGTTAGAAATAGAGCCCTATAAAGAAAATAAATTTAAATTTATTAACCGAATAGTTGGGGGTGTAATTCCGAAAGAATATATCCCGGCAATAGAAGAGGGCATAAAAGAAGCTATGTCAAGAGGAGTATTGGCTAATTATCCAGTTACTAATATAAAAGTAACTTTATTGGATGGTTCTTATCATCCGGTGGATTCATCAGAGATTGCTTTTAAAATTGCTGCTTCAATGGCCTTTCAAGAATGTATGAGGAAGGCTAAACCAGTGCTTTTAGAACCGATAATGGAAGTGGAAATTGTAACGCCGGAAGAATATCTTGGGAATTTAGTAAGTGATATAAGTAGTAGAAGAGCAAAAATAGAAGGCATTGAAACAAAAGCTAAAACAAAAGTTATCATTGCTTATGTACCATTGGTGGAAATGTTTGGTTATGCCACTAGTTTAAGGTCAATTTCTCAAGGTAGAGCAACTTATACTATGCAATTTTTATATTATGATAAAATACCAGATAATATTACTAAAGAAATATTAGGAAAATTTTAAAAATATAAAAAATTGATTCATTATAAAAAACTTAAAAAGACAAGATATCCAAGGGCAATATTTGCCATTCAGCCAAATAAAAAGGACAAGGCTGAGACAGAAATAAGGGGATTTTCAAAGGGAAAGAAATTCTATTTTAGATAAGAAATGAATTTTAACAAATTTGTCAGGAAAAGTATTGTATAAAACCGAAATAAAATAATAAAAAGTATAGGGGTTTCAGGGGAATTCACCCCCCTGACAATCTTGTATTATATTTTTTATTCCAAGGAGGAAAATAAAAAATGGCAAAAGAAAAATTTGTAAGAACTAAACCACATATAAATGTAGGTACAATCGGTCATGTAGATCATGG
>LDZU01000085.1_pt1 | contig 17821 bp, 26 predicted proteins | sample 615531 | NCBI WGS metagenome assembly LDZU01 (sample SAMN03408293, study PRJNA278302) | terrestrial metagenome | isolation source: oil reservoir sample SB2 | place: USA: Alaska, North Slope, Schrader Bluff formation | collected 2011-09 | reverse complement strand
CTTTGGAGCGATGACCATTCTTTCCAGGATTATTTATATCCTGATCGGCTTATCTTCAATTTTTCTTATAAGAGAATATTTTAGGGATGACAGCAAAAAGCAACTATAATATTAGCCCAAATGCAAAAGGCTAAGATTCTTTAACTAAGCAATTTATTGTCTTAATTTCAAATTTCAGTTTTATTTTTGATAGTATAGTATAAAAATTAATTATTTTCATACTATGTGAAAAATTGGAGTGAACCCCTACCACTGGACACCTTTTTAAAAAAATAAGACTTTTATTGTATAATAAAACTACAGTAAGAAGGAGAAAGGAGTAAAGTGGTAATGGAGATACTAAGAAGACCATATGCTAAAGAACAGAAAGAGAAGATTGTGAAGTCTCTCCTTATCCTGAGGAGACGGCCCTAAAGTTAGGGAAAGAAAACAATATCTCCCCTGGTTTAATCAACCGCTGGGGAAGAGGCAATACCTCAAAGGAAAACTCGATAGTAATAATAATCAGGAAATAAAGAACTTAAACAGACCCAGATAGCCACCTTAGAGCAGATGATTGGTAAACTAACCATGGAGAACTACCTTTTAAAAAAAGAGCAAGAATATCTCCTCCAGAAGAAAAAAGAGGATTCCTTCCTCATCACCGGCCATTATTTAAATCCAGCAAGGAGGGAGGTAAGCTAATGGATATTCCACGGTCCACTTACTATTATCAGAAAACAGAAAACACCGTTAAAACACCAGAGGAGAACTACCTTACAGAGAAGATCAAGGATATTGCTTATCACCATCCCTATTATGGTTATAGAAGAATAACTGCCCAGCTACCTGGGGAGAAGATCAAGGTTAATCATAAGCGGGTACTTAAGATCATACGCCAGTTGGGTATTCAAGGTAGCCTAAAACGTAGCTATATTACTACCACCAATAGCAAACACAGTAATCCCATCTACCCCAATCTGATCAAAGACAAAGTAGTAAGCGGGATCAATCAGATCTGGTCTAGTGATATTACCTATATCCGCATCTTATTCGGCTTTGTCTACCTGGCAGCTATCATTGATATCTATTCCCGTAAGGTAGTCGGTTATGCCATTGGCAAAACTTTATCCGCTGAGCTTACCCTGGCTGCCTTACCGACGGCTTTGGCCACCAGAAATAGCGATAATCTGATTCACTATTCCGATCAGGGCATCCAGTATACCTCTTTAGGATTATGTCCAACTATTGAAAGATCATGGTATCAGCATAAGCATGTCTGCCCAAGGCAATCCCTATGATAATGCCTTTGCTGAATCATTAATTAAAACTCTAAAACAGGAGGAGGTGTATTTATGGGAATAGGAAAGTTTTTCTCTTGTTCTAGAGAGGATTCCCTATTTTATCGAATGAGGTGTATAATAAAAAGAGGCTACATTCTGCTTTAGGTTATCTACCTCCAGAGGAATATGAGAGTCTACTTGCTGAGAATGCCTCTTGAGGAGGGTGAGATAGCTAAGACTTTAATTGTCTAGTCTGAGGGGTGCACTTCAAACATGTGACAGTTCACACCTTGTGCTATAGTTTTGCTACACATCTTTTAGAAGGTGGCACAGATTTACGGTATATTCAAGAACTACTTGGGCATAAGAGCTCTAAAACTACAGAAATTTATACTCACGTTAGCCAGCGGGATATCGGACGGATTAACCCAGCCCTCTATGACTATGGATTATGTATATATTATAAGAAACAATAGAACTAAAAGGGTTTATATTGGTTATACCAAGAACCTAAGAAGAAGATTGATTGAACAAAAAAAAGAAGACAATGAGATAGAATTAGTTTACTATGAAGCTTACAATAATGAAAAATTGGCTCGATTAAGGGAGAGAAGATTAAAACTATATGGTAGTGCTTGGCGAGGGCTAAAGAAAAGATTAGGATTATAATGCTTAGAGGGCTGGGTTGGAAGAAATTACAACAACAAAAAGTTACAATTTGAGGCTTCACCTAGTCACGCATAAACGAAGTACTTCGCAAAATATGTCAATTTGGGAGCATAAATGAAATAGTTCGGTTATTTTAAGTTATTTGCCATTGCGGGTAGTTTGAAATGGGAATATTCTTTAGAATAAAAGGAATTAGATAACAATGATGCCAAATATAAGTAAATTTAGAAGGAACCTTAAATATCCAGAAGATTTCATTAATAAAATAATCTGCGGCGATTGTTTAGACTTAATAAGGTTAATTCCTGATAATTGCATAGATGTAGTAATTACCGACCCACCTTACGGATTAAACAAAAACGGTGTCCGAAACGACGCTGATTTAAGTCTTTTTTATAATATTATGCCAGAATGCGATAGAGTCTTAAAAAACAATAGTTTCTTTATTACATTTTTTAGTACAAAATTTCTTCCTCAATTATTTAAAAATAATCCATTCGATTACTTCTGGCAAATTGTTTTATATTGTCCTGAAGGAAGGGTTAAATCACCGATAGGATACACAAAATATATGTCATGTTTTATCTTCAAAAAAGGAAAGCCTAAAATCCTTCACTGGAGCAAAGATATATTTGTTGATACCCCCGGAAAAATGGTTGAACCTGACGAGGGGTATATAGATCATCCTACGCCAAAACCCAAGCATTTCATAAAAGAAATCTTAAAAATGTTTACAAACGTAGATGATTTAATTTTAGACCCCTTTATTGGGAGCGGAAGTACAGCGATAGCGTGTCTTCAACTTAATAGAAAATTTATTGGTTTTGAAATTGAAGAGAAATATTACAAAATTGCTCTTGAAAGAGTCCAAAAGGCATTAGGGTCAGTTATAAAAGAATCGGGAAATATTAGTTTAAAATAAGGAGATAAAATATGGATTATACAATTAAAGGAAACGATATTTTATTAATCATACCAGCTACTAATGCCGGTAAATTCAGATTTAAGAAGAGAAAAAAATAGATTAGATTTAGGTGAAATCTTTTCGACAAGAGAATGTCTATTTGATAAACAAACATACTTAGAATGGCAAATAGGTTATGATGTTCCCATTAAGGAGGTTGAAGATGGCAAAAAAGAAACAAAATTAACAGGTAGGCATTTTGTCGGAAGCAACGGGAAAACAAAATATCCCTATGAATTATCAGAAATATTTTTTGAGGCGATGAAGTTAAAATTGATTGCTAAAGAACAAGTTGAAGATTTACAAAAAAAAATAGATAACTATAAAGATTTTATAGACGAGAAACCCATAACCGTCGAATACCACTCACAGATTACTATAAATTGGATAAATTTTGAAGAAACGAGTATTAAGTTGCCAACACTTTTTATGATTGAAACTCAGGATGAAACACAGATAGAAGTATCTATTGAAAAGCAACAATATGCCTCTGGCGTTCAGCCGATGGTTTATTTTTGCATACCCTTAAAAGCATTTAAAAATTCATCGGATCTTCAGGGTAAATCGTCTGCCTCTGGCGATAAACTTGAATATGTTATTAACAAAACCAATGTTTCGAATCTTATAGATATGATGAAGGTGTTTGGGATGGCATCCGAACGACACAATCATGATATTGTCGAAATTCTTAAAATACTTCTTGAAATTATTAATAGGTGATTATTATGCAAGTTCATTTAGCAAAACATCTGAGGAAAGAAGAAAAAATACAATTAGGTAGTTACTATACTCCCGGAGAACTTGTTAAATTGGTTCATAAATTTATAAAGCCTTACGTGAAAAACAAGAAAAAAGATGTCATCCTGTTTGATAGTGCTGGAGGATGTGGAGCATTTTTATTCGGCATCAGTCATTATGATTATCGGATAGCAGATTGTGATTTAAACGCCTGTAACTTTCTCAAACAATATTTTGATCAACATAATATTTTTCATACAAATTCTTTAAAGGATGTCAATAGAGATAAATATTCTATTCCTTCTTCTGCTTTTTTAATCATGATAGGTAATCCACCTTATAATGATACAACATCAGAATTTAAGAATGGAAAGAAGGGGCAAAATATATGCGATGAAGATTTGTTTGATAGAGATTTAGGAGTTTCGTTCCTGAAATCGTATCATAAACTTAAAGCTGATATAGTTTGCGTGTTGCATCCATTATCGTACTTGATAAAAGAGACTAATTTTAAGAGATTAAAAGGTTTTAAGGATAACTACAAGCTAATAAGAGGAGAGATATTTTCCAGTGCGTTGTTTTATGGGACAGGAACAGGAAAATTTCCAATATTGGCGGCTCTTTATGAAAAAAATCCTTCAGGAATGACATTTGAATATATTAGGCAGTTTCAATTTGATATATTAAATAATGATAAGAAATTTATTTTATCTAAATATAAAACAACTGATGGTTATATTAAAAAATATCCTCCAAGAAAAAATGACATAAAGGACTCTCCTATTGGGTTGTATTATTATACATTTAGAGATTTTAATTCTTTAAAAAAGAACGCTTCTTTTCTTACAAAAAAACACCCCAATGGAATTGTCGTAACATTAGAAAATTTTTATAAGTATTCGTATCTTTATTCGCTGAAGAATCTGTTTAATCCTGAAGATGCGTGGTTATATGGGAATTTGTCTCCTCTTGTCCACATAGAAGATGTAGAGCAAAATAAAAAACTTTATATCTTGTATGCTATTAAAACTAATAAGATTTTGAAAGAAATAGATAATTCTATTTTAAAGAAAATTGCTAAATATTATAAAATTAAATTCACTAATACAGATAATGTTGATAAGATAGAGAAGGAAATTAAAGATAAATTGAGTAAATTAATTGAATGGAAAAAATAATAGGGAAACCAGCAAAAGCAGATAACACAGCATATACGCTGCGGGCTAACGCCCTTGCCCTTCGGGACATTGCTCCCTTCGGTCGCACCGTCTATATACTGGAGACGTTATATGAAATGGCGACCCTAAGATTTAATAAGAAGAAATGTTATAGTAGGAGGTAAAATAGTATGAATAACCAAAAACAGATAGGTGCGGCATTGATAAACGATTTGGAAAAAGAGCGAGGAAGCAAGGTAATAGTTTACTTTACAGGCGATAGACAGCCTTTTGGCTCAAGAATTGCGGAGGATGCTGTTAGACCCTTATATGAGCACCTACTAAATTTAGATTTTAATGAAAAGAAAAAAGTCATTGACTTATTTCTTTATAGCAGAGGAGGAGATGTAAGCGTACCTTGGAGAATCGCTAGTATGATTAGAGAATTCTGTGAAGAGTTTAACATTTTGGTTCCATATAAAGCACAAAGTGCGGCTACGCTAATCTCGTTAGGTGCTGATTATATAATTATGGGCAAAAAAGCAGAATTGGGGCCTATTGACCCTACTTTAGTTAAAGCCACGATAGGAGAGGGAGCACTACCACAACAAGAAATCTCTGTTGAAGATGTTAATTCTTTCCTTTCATTCGTTAAAGAAAGAGCAAATATTAATGACCAGTCTGCTTTAGCTGAGGTTGTCGGGAGTTTAGTAAACCAGATTAGTCCTTTGATCTTGGGTAATGTAAACAGACAGAACTCACATATACGATTAGTAGCAAGAAAACTTTTAACTTCTCGTAAAGAGAAAATGGATGAGGAGAAGATCAATAGTGTAATAGAAACACTTACAGAGAAAATATACTCACATGGGCATAGTATTGGAAGAAAAGAGGCGAAAGACATTGGGCTTCCTGTAATTTTCCCTGATGGTAAAACAGAAAAAGCGATCTGGCAATTGTATTTAAAATATGAGGATTTTCTAAAATTGAGCGATCCTATTTATCCCGAGATTGAACTCGCGCAAGATGAAAATAAGATTTTGGAAAATTTGCCGATAGCTGTGATAGAAAGTGACAAAAAATTGCAAGTCTTTAAGACAAATGTTGATATAAGGAAAAACCGAAAAGTGCCTCCCTCGCCTCAGATCAACATCAACGTAAACTTACAGCTTCCTCCGGATATCCAACTTGCTCAAATTCCTCAACAGGCCCAACAGATTCTACAACAATTAATGGCACAGATTTCCCAAAACATAACCCGACTAGTTCAGCAAGAAATAGTTAGGCAATCTCCAATAATAGGAATTGGAGGGAGAGTTTATGGAGGTAAGTGGTATGAAGAAAAATAAGGAGGTTATAGAGATGGAACCTAAAATCAAAGTATCTCTAAAAGTAGTGCCATTTGGTAGCATACAATATGAAATCAAGGGATTGGAACGCACTATGGAAGAGGAAGAAATAGAAATACCAAGATATATTGAACCTATAACAACCCATATAGAAAAAGTAGAAATCCGTTATGAAGAGGGCGAGACCTATTCTGTACCGAAGACTACTGTTGGCATATGATATGAAATTAATATTTGATGTCACCACTTCATATAACAGAGCGTATCTGGCTACGCTTCGCTCTGCCCAAATTCCCCTTCGGGGAACTTCAGATACGCTCGGAACGTTAAGTGAAATTGCGAGCCTGCATAAATGTTTTTATATTTAAAATGCTGTTGATATATTATGAGAAAGGAGGCAACTAAAATGAAATGGGAAAATACATTAATGGCGTATGAAGAAGATATAAAAAGCAGAGGCTTCTGGGACTGGGTAAAAGCACATACATCGTTTATGAAACCTTTGCATAGATATGAAGGGTTTTTAGAGATGAATGAAGAGAAGATAACTTTTACTGGAAAAGATGTAAAGGAGGATAAAGATTTTAATTCAGAGATTGCAACTGGAGATATTACAGATATTCATTTTGGATTCGATGATGTATTTACAGGATGGGAGGATAGAGCAGCTCCGTGGAATAAGCCTCTTAGATTAAAATACAAATCTAAAGAAGGCGATAAAATAATTTATCTTTTTGCGAATTTTCATCACAAATATGGGATGAGAGCTTCTGATAACAAAGAGGTTTATGAAAATTTAAAAGCCATCTCAGGATGATGATGTGGCAGGCTTGCAACCCTTCGCCAACTTCGTTGGCTCAGTGCTATCGCACTCACATAACACGGGCTATACGGCTCACTCCGTTCGCCTAAATCGGCTTACACCGACTTCGTATAGCCCAAATACGTTAGGCGACATCGTAAGGAAAGTCAGCCATGGAAGAAAAAATAGATCAGAGAGGTGAGATTTAGATGGTTAGTATCCAAAAAGAGTTTATCTCATCGTTAGAAGAAATTGGAAAAGAAAAAGGCTTTCGTTGCCAAAGATATGAAAGTAGAATACGAAGGACCAGCAATATAATCGAATTAGATGGATATCTTAATTGCTTGCTCTATTTTAAAATCCGCTCTGAAGATCCCTATCGCTGGGGAGTAACAAAAAGTAGAATTGAAGAGTTGCAAGCATCCGGTAAAAAATGGTTTATAGTCCTGTTGTTTGAAACGCCTAAGAATGGATACCTTTTGACATCTCAGGATGTAGAACGCTATATAAACGGGAGTCTTTGGCCAATGGGGAGGAGGAAGAATATAAATGAATATAAAATTAGCACAGGAAAAACTCTACAATATAATCATCCCTTTCATACATTTGAGGATTTTATTAATTCCCTTGAAGATATACTAAGAGCAACCTTTCCCAGGATTCATGACACGGGGTATGAAGAATACCCACCAAATAAGATTACTACTACAATCACAAGGAGTGTTCGGGATACTATGTTATCTAATAAGATTAAAATGGAACGTAATTTTCAGTGCCAAGTGTGCGGTACTACCTTGATTATAAAAAGCAAGGGATACGCAGAAACTCATCATGTTAAGCCACTAGGTCATGGAGGCGTGGATGCTGAATCAAATATCTTGGTCTTATGCCCTAATCACCATATATTATTTGACTATGGAGAGATCGCAGTTTCTCCAGAAAATAATAAGACTGTGATAGATAGCAAAGGGCTCCGGATCGCCACACTAAAACCACCGTTCCTGAAAAAGGAATATGTGGAATATCATTATAATAACATCTATAAAAAAGCATAGGAGGTTGACTTTCCATGATATATACCAATAATACGACGTCGCCTAACAGGGCGTATCTGGCTTCGTGCCTTCGGCACTCCGCTCAAATTCCCCTTCGGGGAACTTCAGATACACTCGGAACGTTAAGTGAAATCGGGCTCCGCAGGGGCTTGAAAGGATAATATTTAAAAATTGGAGGTAATGTATCATGAATATGAATCAAAAACATGAAAAGGAAAAACGAACGTGGATGTTGGGTTTCCTAGGCTTCTTAGGATTCCTAGGATTCCAGGCATTTGAATACCATAATCCTTGGTCGTTATTCCTATTCTGCCTATTTAGCCTCTTTTCTTACTTCAGATACTATAACGAAAAACGCAAGTATCTAGGTTTACTTGGCATAATAGGTTTAATTGTAGCGATTCTCGGAATTGCTGGTTTAATTAAGGTGTAGAAAATGGCACTACTACTCCGCCTGACTCTTTGGCACTTCGTGCCTTGCCTCGCTTCGCTCGGTCACTTAACAGCGGATGAAAGGTAAAATTTCATTTTGCGCAAATTTGCCTATCGGCGAACTTCTTTTATCCGCAAACGTTAGCTGACATCGGACGCATAAAGCCGCGACATCGTATCGCTAGACTGACAAAAGAAAAAATGGAGGAATGAACGATGAAAGTATTGGTATTATATAAATCAAAAACTGGATTTGTAAAAAAATATGCAGAATGGATTGCTAAAGAATTAAAAGCAGATATATTTGAGGCATCAAATGTTAGAAAAGATATTTTTAGTTCATATGAAACGGTTATTTATGGTGGAGGATTGTATGCAGTAGGCATTAATGGAATAAAAACAATAACCAAAAATATGGAAAAGCTTATTGGAAAAAAAGTTGTTATTTTTGCATCTGGAGCATCTCCTTTTAAGCCTGAGGTATTAGAAGAAGTTAAAAATAAAAACTTTAGTGTTGAGCAACAAAAGAAAATAGCATTTTTCTATTTAAGAGGTGGTTTTGATTCCAACAAGCTACCTATTGTTGAAAAAATTTTAATGAAGTTACTAAACATTAAAATTAAGCACAAAAAGAAAAAAGGAGAAGAACTTACGGCAGATGAACGGGGCATGCTTGAGGCATATGAAAAGCCAATTGATTTTACAGATATTAAATATATAGATGATATCATAACTTATGTGAAATCTTAAGGGTAAGCCGTCCTAATAAATTTTCAAGGTGAATCAGTATTTTTGAATTTAGACAGAGATTAAAAAATGATAATATATAAATTTATAAGTTGAAAACTAATCATATTAAGGCATACGGTTATTTTGAAAGCGACTGACATCCGTGTCAGTCTACAGCTGTGGGCGCGTCCGACGATCAGCTAACACCGAGTTTGAGCTTACGGGGCGCGGTTTTTCGAAGAAGATTATTCGAAGAGGCAAACAAATTCATGATGTTAATTCAAGAAGCTTATTCATGAAGTTGTCGCGCCCACATTGGTTCGTCAAGCGCTGTAACGCTAGACTCACCAACGTCTCAAACTGGGAGACGTTAGGCGAAATTAAACAACTATTTTTAAAAGGAGGACTAACTAATGGCAGCAAAAGCAAAAGTCTACATCGTCAATCAGGAATACAAAGCAGACTACAAAGTCTACTTCGTTGACCAAAGCTACAAGGAGAAAAATATTCAGCTTATCTCACCCGGAGAATTAGTTAACCAAGAGTATAAGGCTGATGTTAAAGTTTTCATTGTTGATCAAGAATACAAAGCCGACATAAAGATCATGCGGAAAAATTTTCCGAGATAAGTTAATTTCGCCTAACAGCGTGTTTGCGGTTCATTTCGCTCACCCAAATGCCTACGTCACTTTGCAAACACGCAAACCGTTATACACAATGCCGTGCCAAATAAAGGAGGTACCTAATGAGCGATTTAGTGGAGAAGACTAAGGAATTATCTACTAATGTTAGTAGAATCAACGGAGACGGTATAAAGGAGTATTTAATAATCTCAGATTTTGGGTGCTCATCTGTAGCAAGTGAACCTGGCTTTATTAAGCAATTTTTTAGAATTTTTACTCCCGTGAAATCTTATAAAGGTCGTAAATTGAACCCGGTTTACGGGGATGTTTTTAATCCATTCAAAGATACACTTATGGATTATCCCACTATTGTGCAATATAAACTGGGGAAGGTTGGAACAGTGGATTGGAAGAATTATAATCGACTCATTTCTTTGCATATATCAAGATGTCCCCTCAACTGTTGGTATTGTTATATAAAGGAATGTCTTAAGTCTAACTGCAATATTTGTACATCGAAGGAGTACTGTGACCAAAATATGAAAGCCCAAAAAGGCGTTAAAGAAGATTGGTTTTCAGCAAAAAAGATTGTTGATGGTTTCGTTGAACAACGCAAATTTGATAAAGAGAATGGATTGTCTTCTAACATTCTAAGAATTACTGGAGGCGAACCCTTTCTTGCCACCGAGCTCCTGTTGGAAATCTTAGACGAATTGAAGGATAGACAACTTCACGAAGAAGTTTTCTTATGGACTGAAACGAATCTCGTTCCTTTGATCGTGCAAGATGATGAAGCAATAGTTTCAGATGAACTTTTAAAAAAACTTGCTACCCATCATAATTTTTGTGTGCATCCCTGCTTTCATGGAATAAATAAAGATAATTTTAAAGAAGTTACAGGTCAAGCAATAGACGATTTTTCTCTCTTGATAAACGCCTTTAAGCGCCTAATAAATTCGAGAATTGACGTTTATCCAACATTTGGATCAAATATGAGCTCTATCGAATATGTAGAACGTTTTTATAATGAAATATCAAATATAGATAAACTATTACCTCTACGGTTCTGTTTAATAGAATATGATCTTGACTACCAACCTATTGAATGGCGGAGAAAAAATATTAAGAATTTCGCTAAGGAGCATGAAAAAGTTTTTGACCGATTTCAAGTGATAAAAAAGTGGGATGAATTATTAAGAAAGAATACAGGATATAAATATGGTGATATACCACGCCATTTAGTTCCGATAAAAAGAGGAGGTAAGTATGGACTCAAAAAATAAAAAAATAGCTCATTTATTCCATTGGCCCTCGTTTCCTGAATATCAAGAAAATTTACTCCAAACGATCGCATTGCCCACTGGTGCGAGAGGAAAACTCAAATATAATGAGAAGTGGGTAAATAATTCATTTATTGATGAAGTTGAAAATATAAATAGGAGCGATGGGTATGAGGCTATCTTTTGGGTTTTGAGTTGTAAAGAGACCAAAAATGATAATGATAATGTTATAGCTAAATTCGATTTTGCTTGCCCTGTAAGACTGGTAAAAATTCTAACGGTGAAAAAGGAAGATGATTATCATTACATAAATTTTATTGCACAAGACTTTATATCCAAATTTAGCATAATTGATAATAGAGATGCCCTTAAGGAGTTTACGGAAATCGGATTTGATGATGCCAAGACACCTTATCCTGGCGTAGAAAAAGGGTTTGCTTACATAGGTCCGGAAATTGAAGAAGTAAAAACAACCCCAAAAGCATCCTTAGAAGCGCTTTATAAGGTTTTAGAAAATATTCCCTGTTCATTAAATTGTAAAGAGGGAATTAAAATAAAAGAGTATCCTTTAGTAAAAATTGAAACAATAGAGAATAGTAAAATTGACAAAAGTGGGTTGTATAACTTATCAATAAATCGGGAATATAAAATTGCTTTCTCTTACTATCAAGAAGAATCTTATCGCAATAGAAACGTATATATCAATAAAAATCGCTTTATTGGAAAAAGTGTTACTGACAAAATATCTATCGAAGAAATAAGAAAAAGTAAAGATAAAATAAACATAAAAGTTAAATGTGACAATCTCAGTTTTATAATTCCATTGAATGTGGCTGTGAAAATACCTTGGTATAAACAGAAATTTACACCTATTATCGTTCTTACTATTATATCGGCATTAGTAGTATTTATATTTATAAAGTTGTTCCCAAAAAGTGATATCGAAATAACAACTGCTTTAATTTTTGCTATTATTGTTATGTTAGTGGATAAATTTTGGGAGGTATTAACAAAGAAAGATTAAAGCAAGGAATTAGATGAACATAGGCACAGCACAGCGTATAACACAGCATAAAAGGTTCATGCCTTATGGCACTCACCCAAATTTTTGCTTCGCAAAAACTCTTTTATGCTGAAAACATTATATGGCATTGCCCATTTAGGAGATGATAGAGAATGAAACTGTTTACCATTGATAAAAACAGAAAACTGATTCCATATAAAGAACACCATTTCAAAGATTCCAAGCGAGAAGAAGATTTAGAAGTTTTGCTTGAAAATAATCCTGAATACTTTTTTGAAGAAAGCAAGGTTCTTATAATTGGTCGTCAGGTTACTACCAATCTAAATACTTTTATAGATTTGTTGGGTATCGATAAAACGGGTAATACTGTAGTGGTAGAGTTAAAGAGGGGAAAGACACCACGGGAAACAGTTGCTCAGCTGTTAGAATATGCATCCTTTATTGAGAACTTAGACTATTCGCAGTTAAATGAGATTTACCGAGACTATTCTGGTGAAGAAAGTAGTTTAGAAGATTATCACCAACAATATTTTCAAAACGACACAGATGAAAAGGTTTCATTTAATAAATCAACAAGGCTTATAATAGTGGCTCAAGAAATTTCAAAAGAAATTCGCCAAACTGCCCTATTTTTAAGGAAAAAAGGTATTGATGTTTATTGTATGGAGTTTAAGTATTTCGAAACCAAATCTGGAGAAAAGATAATCTCAAGCGATTTTGTTGTTGGCGAGGAAGAATTTATACGCCAGAAAGTTCAATCCGCTTCACTTCCCAAGGTTGATGAGAAACAATTCTTAAATTCATTGGATAAAAGGGGATTGGAAGTTTTTCAGCAGATATTTGAATTTGCAAAACAAAAAGGCTTAATGCTCAGATGGGGGTCCAAAGGATTTTCGTTAAACGTTGAATTGGATACTGGTGTTGTTGGGCTATTTTTCGCGTATCCCCCCAGTTCTGTATTCAAACAGAGTATTTATACGGGATTTGAAGAGATTACAAAAAAGGTTAACAATCCAGAAGAAATTATTGAATTCTATAAAAAACATCTTGAAAATCTTGGTTACTTTGTAAAAGCAAAATCAAATCTGAAATGGTTAATTGACAAAGAATATTCAGAAAATGATGTTAAACAGTTTCTTGATATTATAGAGGAGGTAATTTCAAAGATAAAGGAAAGAGGTTTGAAATAAATGGGCAACGATCATATAACAGCGGATAAAAGGCTTCGCTACGCTTCGCCCAAATTCCCCTTCGGGAAACTTCTTTTATCCGCAAACATTATACGCCATGCCTGTTAACTTTAACATTCACAAGGGGAAGATAGAAAATGGATGTGGTCAAGTCTAAAAATAATGTTCTAATCTAATGTTCTAATCAGATTGACATAGGAGAGATGGTTGCATATTACAGAAGAGCATTCGGAAATGGCGGGCTATTATTTTGAAGTTCTCGAAGCGGTGGAGGAGCCAGAGGCAATTTTTGCAGGCAAAACTGGGGAGTTCATAGCAGTAAGGGAAATAGAAAAAGATAAATATATTGTGGTGATATATAAAGAATTGGGTAAAGAGGATGGATTTGTAATTACCGCATTCTTAATGAGGCAGAGAAAAAAGCTTGAAAGGAGGCAAAAGATATGGGAACAGTAGAGGTAAAAAAGGTATTAGATCTCGTGCCTGAATTATTAGAAGTGCCGTATTCAAGGATCTGGACATCTTACGATAAAGAAGCCGATGTTTTATACATTAATTTCAAGAAGCCGAGCCATGTAGATGATTCCGAACTCACGGATGATGATCTCATAATTAGATATGAGAAAGGAGAAATTGTGGGAATCACCGTACTCAATGCAAGTAAGAAGAGAGGATATGGGCGCGGCGTGTAACAGAGTGCATCTGACTTCGGTGCTTCACATCTTTGCCCAAATTTCCCTTCGGGGAACTTCAGATACGCTGGGGACGTTATATGAAATGCCCTCCTTATAATTAGAGGGAGATAAAAAATGCTTTTGGCAGATTTGAGATGGGATGAAGTTAGTGTTTATCTTAAGGAAAAAGATGGTTTAATAATTCCAATAGGAATGTGTGAACAACATTCTAAACATCTTCCGCTAAATACCGACACCTTAGTTGCAGAGTATATCTGTAATTACTTATCTGAGAAGACAAAGATGTTAGTTGCTCCAACATTCAATTATGGAGTTGGATTGCCTTGCGACAGATTTTATCCTGGTTCATCCAGCATTCAATACGAAGATCTAAGGAACACAATTTCATCGTTAATCAGTTGGTGGAAATTACAAGGATTCAAAAAATTTTTCCTTATTTCTGCCCATGGAGATCCCTTTCACCTAAAAGCATTGCGTGAATCAGGATTCGATAGGGTTTTTGTTTTAGAGGTATATGATATTAATTTGGATGGAATTTTAGAGAAACAGAAAACTACTAAACATGCAGGTGAAGCAGAAACATCAGTAATGCTTTATTTGTTTCCTGAAAAAGTCATTAAAGGAAAAATAGAAGATTTTGAAACACCTCTTGAGGAGTTTAAAGATTATCTTAATCATTTAAGGGATGAACCGATTCCGAACTCTCCGGGTTGTCAAGGTTACCCAACATTTGCTACTAAAGAAAAAGGTAGAAAAATTGTTGAAATAATGAAAGAAAATGCCTTATTATGGATTCAAAAATGTTTACAAGTATAAGAAGTATGTCACATCAGATAACAGCGTGTTTGCGACACTTCGCTAAATCCCTTTGGGACTTCGCAAACACACATACTGTTATATAAAATTCCGAACCCCTGCCTTGAAAAGGTAGATAATTATGGACAAAAAATCTGTATCCATAAAATGGTTCCCACCGTCATGGTTGCTGATAAGAACTACTAACAAAGTAGTCTATATAGATCCCGCATGGATACAGAAAAATTTTAATGGCTACCCCAAGAAGATAATATTCAGTCATTATCCCGAGCCAATGGACGGATTGCCGGAACCTGATTTGCCAAAAGCAGACTTTATTCTTATTACTCACCACCATCAAGACCATGTAAAAACAGCGACTATTAAACGGTTGGCTACTATTAAAACTAAAATTTATGCTCTGGCAAAATGCGCCGAGCTAGTTGGCCGACAGTTCAACGAGGTTAAGGTCGGTGATCAAATCATCGAAAACGGAATAAAAATTAAGGCAGTATTCGCCTACAACACGCCCGAAGGAAAATCTACTTGCAAGGTGCACTATAAAGGCGAGGGTGTCGGTTATTTGCTTACGATAAACGGTAAAACAATTTATCATGCCGGTGATACTGACGTTATTCCTGAAATGAAAGAACTCGGGAAAGTGGATGTTGCCTTTCTGCCAATAGGCGGGACATTTACAATGGACATGCAAGAAGCAATTGAAGCCGCGATAGCAATCAAACCCAAGGTTGTAATTCCTATGCATCATTTGAAGATAAACCCTCAGGAATATAGGAAAAAGGTAGAAGCGGTATCGAATGTCAAAGTTATTACTTTGGAGATAGGGGGAGTTTATGAGTTGTAAAACCTCTGGTGGGGGTGAAGGCATGAAAGAACCAAAGACCATTTATGAGCATACTCAGGTTAAAACGATGCTTCATCGGGTAAATGTCTGGTTTTTACCTTTTCGGTGGGGCATCAACACATATCGTGGATGTGAACACAACTGTATCTATTGTAATGCAAGATATACCCATGAATATCTCGGACTACCAACCGGCGAATTTGCTTATAAAATAATAGTCAAAGATAATGCAGCAGAGATGCTTGACAAAGAACTTTCTAGAGAAAAATGGGACAAGAAATGGACCGTCAATCTATCAACCGTTACAGACCCATATCAACCAGCCGAGCGTCAATTCAAAATAACAAGAGAAGTCTTGAAGGTTTTTCTCAAACATCATAATGCACTCATGGTTACAACCAAATCAGATTTAATTGTAAGGGATCTGGATATTCTTTCAGAGATTGCACAGACAGGTTTTCTTAATGTCGTCCTTACAATACCGATAATAAATGAAGACTTAAGGAGAAAGATTGAACCAAAGGCTCCAAGTATATACAAACGAGTTGAAATTTTGAATAAAATTCATAGTGCAGGCATTACAGTCGGTATTACTGCCATTCCACTTCTTCCCTATATTTCAGATGGTGTAGAGGACTTGGAACAACTCATTAAAACCTTTGCAGAGAATGGTGCTGATTATGTAATCGTTGATATGCTTAATTTTCGTGAAGAAGCAAGAGGCAGAGTTGTGGAGTTTATCAAGAATTATTATCCCGATTTAGTACCTGAGTATGAGAAACTCTATAAAACAGACTACTGTGATAAGGAATATGGAAAGCAGATAAGAAAACATGCAAACAAACTCATTAAAAAATATAAAGTAGACAATTACGATAAAATGTTCTCTTATAGAAAGGGTGGCTGAGCTAATGAAAGAAGATAAGAACTTGATTGCATACTGCGGTCTTTATTGCGGAGATTGTCCTAATTACCAAGGAAAGATTGCTGATTTGGCAAGAGACCTCAGGAAAGAATTAAGAGAAGCCAGATTTGATAAGACAGCAGAAGCCTTGTCAGAAATCTCCTTCTTTAAGGCATTTAATAACTATTCCCAATGTTATGAAGTGTTAGGGGCAATGGTGAAACTCCGCTGCGGAAAGGTCTGTAAAGACGGTGGAGGTCCACCTTTTTGTAAAATTAGAAAATGTTGCCAGAAAAAGGGTATTGATGGTTGCTGGGAATGTGAGGAATTTGAAACATGCGAGAAGCTGGATTTCCTAAAACTAGGTCATGGAGAAGCTCATCTTAAAAATATAAGAAAAATCAACAAACAAGGAGCTGAAGAATTTCTTAAAGGAAAGAAATATTGGTATGCAGAGCCCAAGTGAAAACCTGTGGTGAGGCTCGGAACTCTGCGGAAGCTTTGCAACCTTGCCCTTTGGGTCATATAACAGCGGATAAAAGGGAAATCAAAGATTTCCCAAAATTGCTTTCGGCAACTTCTTATATCCGCAAAACGTTATATGAATTCCGCCCCTTCACCGTATCAGAAAACATAAAAATACGGGAATGATTGTAAATTATGGAGGTTAAAAAATGGCAACAATAGAAGAAATACTTAAATCAAAGAAAAAGCCAAAGGAAATTGTTGATCTCTTGGCCGAGAAGTTAAAAGGCGATAAGAAAGTAATTGATGAACTTATTCAGTATTTTGAAAATGGAACTACAGCTGAAAAGGGTAATTGTATGGAAGCAATAGAATATGTTACCAAAGAAAACCCAGAATTTGCGGAAAATTGCCTTGACTCTGTAATCGCACATATAAATGATAAAGCCCCAAGGGTGAAATGGGAAGCTTGTAGAATAATTGGTAATGTTGCCCAAAAATTTCCAGATGAAGTTAAAGAAGCCCTCCCAAAACTTTTAGAGAATACAGAAGACAAAGGCACGGTTGTAAGATGGAGTGCAGCTTTTGCTTTGACTGAAATTGCGAAAAGCAATCCTGAACTGCAAAAAGAACTTACCGCTAAATTTAGTGAGATAATGAAAAAAGAATCTAACAAGGGTGTGAGAAATATATACTTAAAATATTTGAAAAATTTTGATAGAGTGGGTGTATTATGAGAAAGATTGATTTTAAAAAAGAACTCAAGCACCTGTACAATCCGCCAAAAGAGGTTGTACTCGTTGATGTTCCTGAAATGAATTTT
>LDZU01006192.1_pt1 | contig 17851 bp, 13 predicted proteins | sample 615531 | NCBI WGS metagenome assembly LDZU01 (sample SAMN03408293, study PRJNA278302) | terrestrial metagenome | isolation source: oil reservoir sample SB2 | place: USA: Alaska, North Slope, Schrader Bluff formation | collected 2011-09 | reverse complement strand
AATCCTCTCGTCACGAATCTGGGATTCGTGTTTGCCGGACTGATTAGCGGTTCGATATTCGTTGAGACAGTTCTGGATCTACCCGGATTAGGGAGTCTGGTACACCAGGCGGCAGTCCAACAGGATGTCTTTCTAACAATGGGAGCACTCCTGATGAGTGCGATAATGTTGATCGCGGGGAACCTCATCGCTGATCTGATACTTGCATGGCTAGATCCAAGAGTAAGATTCGAACTAACTAGTGAAACCAGGCTGAGTCACCAGTTCTTTACCAGCAACTATATATGTAGCGGAAATCCGGCGACTCCTTCAGCAGCATCCTTTATTGCTTCACAGATTGTGGGATGTGGATGAACGGCTTTTAGTAGTGTATGGATATCTATACCTTCGTTTATCGCAATAACCGCTTCCATCAGTAGTTCTGTAACTCCCGGTCCTGCAAGTGAAACACCCTTTATTTTTCCCGATGCCTTCTCGATGATTATCTTGGCGAAACCATCTCTTTCTCCAAGAGTATTTGCTCTTCCATTTGCACTCATGGGAAACACGAATTTCTCAAGACCCTCGTCAAGACCGTTACTTCCTTCTCTTACACCGACGGATGCAATCTCAGGTTCACAGAATATTACCCCTGGATAGAGCTTCTTGTGAACCTCTTCAGGTTTGCCGGCGATAACAGCGGCAACGCTGACTCCTTCAGCGCTAGCCACATGAGCGAGCATAGTTTCTCCGCGGACATCTCCGATTGCATAAACGTCTTCAATCGAAGTTGCATAATTGTTGTCTGTAACGACACGACCTTTTTCAAGGACATCGGTCTCGCTAAAGCCATCAGGAACAACAGGTCTTCGACCGATTGCGATCAGAACTTTTTCCGTCATGACAGTCTCACTTGATCCATCAGCGGTCTCAACAACAGTAGAAAAGCCGCCATCGGTCTCTTCAATCTTCTTTACCTTCGAAGAAGTGAGTACCCTGATTTTGTCTCGTTTGAAAGAGTCTTCCAAGAGCCTGGAAGCTTCAACGTCTTCAAAAGGTATCAACCTGTTCATCATCTCAACAATCGTTACTTCTGTTCCAAAAGCACTGAAAATCGAAGCCATCTCAACACCGATATACCCTGCTCCAACTATCATGAGACTCTTGGGGAGTTCTTTAATGCTGAACACGTTATCAGATGTCCAGATCCCTGGGGAATTCAGTGCTTCAGGGACAAAGGGAGACGAACCGGTAGCTAGAACAATCTTCGAAGCAGCAACTGTTACTCCCCCTTTTTCGAGAATGAACTGACCATCCTTGTATATAGCAGTATCGCGAACGATTTCAACGCCATACTTAGATAACAGGCTTTCTATGCCTTTGCGCGAGATCGTTACGGTTCTATTTACATGCTTCATCAGTCTTTCAAAATCGAGGTCTACAACGGAGCTGATTCCCATTCTGGGGGCCCTCTTTCGAGAATCTTTCATGATTTTCGCGGCTGCAACCATCGCCTTTGTTGGAATGCACCCGACGTTTGTACAGGTTCCTCCCATATGCGCCTTTTCAATGAGAAGCGTCCGCTTGCCGTACTGTGCCAATCTTATTGCGCAGTCCGCTCCCCCGGGTCCTCCTCCGATCACTGCAACGTCGAACTTCACCATAGTACACCTCCACTGAAACTATTTTCTCAGGAAAATAAGCGGTATTTCCATCTCCTCGGGGGTCAATCCTCCGTGTCTTCCTTTCATAGAGTGTTCCTGTCCAGAATATTTGAAACAGAAGGATTCATCATGCTTGGGTACAACGATTAACTCTCCTATGCGAGAAGCAAAATCTTCATAAGGGACTCCTCCAAAAAGCGATGAGTCTATGGCTTCTTCCCTGGTCATTATATAAGCGATGTCATCGTAACGCTTCAAAAGGAGGTCTTTCAACCTTTTGGGCTGATTTGTGTGCAGGTAGAGGGCTCGGTGTTCGCCAGTCGGCAATGTATATAGAAGGCTGTAAATATCGTCATGTTTGTTCAGCCAGACCTCTTTCTCCCAGGGAGTACTGATTTGCCCGTGATCTGCTGTCACAAAGAAAGCGGTTCTGGAAGACCTCAAACGCAAGAAAAACGCCCTGACTGCTTCCAGGTACCATCGGACCTCATCGATGTAAGCCATCGATTCTGGTCCGTACTTGTGTCCAAACGTATCGACGAGTCCCCAGTAAACTACAATCAGGTTCTTTTTCGCTCCCGAATGAAGCAGATCCTTAACTTCCTCGATCATATCGCCAATTCCGTGAATTCCCTTGGCAATTCCTCCTTTTGTATGCATTCGCGTGAGGCCGGTGTTTATGAAACTTTTGGAGGTGATGTGGTAAGCACGTACGCCCGCATCATGGAGAAGCTCAAAGATCGTTGGAACGGGCAGAAACTTCAGAGGATCCATCCCCATCCTTGTAAGATTGTCTCTTTCCTGAAATATCGGTGTCAGCTCAATCATGTTGGAAACACAACCGTACTCCTTGAGGAAGAGGTAGTAACCCAACATTCCATGAGCAGCCGGTGGTGTTGCGGTATAGAAACTTGTGAGCGCAGCTGTAGTAGTCGATGGAAACACTGAGGTCATAGTAGACACAATTACAGGATCTGCAAGAAGCGAATCACGCCGTCTCATTAGCGGTAGGAGGTTAGCATATCCTACTGCGTCCAACAAAAAAACGACTATCTTGTCAACGCCCTCCAGATCGATGCCCTTTTCTGAAAGGTCCATTGGCTCACCAGGAGGTAATGCTCCATAATGCCTCAGCAAAGACGATGAGAAATCTGCGATAGTATTTCTCCCGTATTCAGGAATCATGGCAGACGTTTCATCTATCAGCCTTTAACAGCCCCCTTCGTGAGACCACCTACGATGTAGTCTTGTAATATCAAGAAGAACAACAGCATTGGTACAGCACCAATAAGCGCGGCGGCAGTGAACGGCCCCCAGGCAGTCTCGAACCTCCCAGAGAACTGCCAAAGACCAACTGCGTATGTCCATTTGTCGATGCTTTGCAACATGATCTTAGCCAGGACAAACTCGTTGAAGATACTCATAAATGTCAGGATTGCGATAACTGCCAGTATCGGTCTTGCCAGAGGGATTACTATCTTGTAGAATGTCTGGAATCTTGTTGCGCCGTCAATCAGGGCGGCTTCTTCAAGTGTGTCCGGTATCGTGTCAAAATAGCCCTTTATCAACCATATGTTGAAAGCAATTCCTCCAGAATAGACAAGAATTAACCCGCCCAGAGTATCGAGTCCGAGCATCGGAATATACCGCCCAAGAAACTGCAGCAGCGCATATAAAGCTATCATAAACATTACGGAAGGGAACATCTGAATGAGCAAGAGAACCAAAAGGCCCTGTTTCCTACCAAAGAATCGCATCCGGCTAAATGGGTAGGCTGCAAGTGCCGAAGCGGCGACCATTATCAGGGCGACAGTCAGAGCCACGATAATAGAGTTGAATAGCCATTTCATGAAGTAGAAATAGGTCATCTCTTTCTGTGCCCACACCTGGTTTGCCCTGAAAAGTGCAGAATCGAGGCTTCTCAGGTCCCTGCTCAACTCTGGCGAATAGCTTGAAGGGTACTCCAGAAGTTCCGATATAAGCCGTGATGCTCTCTGGTAGCGGGCATTAAACGTCGCAAATCCCCCGTTATACACGTTAATTATCTCCTCAAAGTCCTCGAGTGTGAAGGAAGCCCCCATGGTACGCAGATGAATATAGTCGAATATCTTTGCTTCCAGTTCTTCCTTCAGTGCGGAGATATCGTCTATCATCTGATTCAGTACGAGGGTTCCTTCCTGGGCATCAGCATATGCTCTTTCAAAATCATTGAGCCAGGTGATGGCACGATACCTTCTGGACGCTCTCTGATCAAATAGGGGTGCGGAAATCGGGCCGACTCTGTCATAGTAGAGCTGTGCAGACTGGCGAGAAGTAATGGGTTCCGAAGCCCTGAATCTAGCAAGATCCAGCCTGACGTACCTCTCATATAGGGATAGTTCATCTATTCTTTTTTCTGCATCTTCTTTAAGCGATGCCAGAAGTGTTTCTGCCTCTTGAATCTCCATTCTTTCGACTTCCAGCAACGAAGTTTTCTCATTCAGCGTTTCCTTCATTGTAACAAACTGCTCAGAAGCATCGAGCAGTCCGGGCATCACCCTTCTAATACCTGTGATGGCTACTCTGATGATCTCAAATGCTCTTTTGATATCGGGATCAGTATGCCTGCTCAGAAGCTCTTGCGATCTATCTTCGTACCAGGTCAGGTAGGAAGACAGCTCTTCTAGCTGACTGGTAACTTCCTCATCATCGAATTCCGCGGTCTTAAGGAGGAACAAGGAAGCTCTGAGATTCTCGTTCGCATGGGAAAGGCTTTCCATTACTGCAAGCATGGTTCCTGGAGCAGGTTGCTCGGTCGGAGGTTTCTGAAGGGCCCTGTTAACGCTTGCCTGAAGAGCCCTGAGTTTCTCACTCTCAGGAACAACTATAGGTGAAATCATATCAAGCACCAGGTGGAGTTCTCTGATAGCTGAACGTGTTGTTTCAATCTCTGATTCGAGCTGTGTGATACTGTCTCTGCTGACCTGTATCGTTTCAAGTGCAGATTGATACAATTGCGGTGCTTCGCCAAGGAATGCGGTTCTTTCTTGTTCTAACTCTACGATCAACTGGTCACTTGATTGCTGAAGATTCACCCAGATTTCTGATGCAAACGCAAAGCTGTTCGAGAATGCTTCCCATTGAACACTTATCAAATCAAACTGCTCGGATTCCACAACATCTTCCAGCGCGGCAATGTTTCTATCAAGACGCCTCTCTTCCCGCCTCCTCCAGCTTGAATAGTCGATAGAATCAGCACTGATGAAGTCTTCTACTGTTTCAAGTAACTCCAGTGTCTGTTCTTTGTCAGGGAAATCAACTTCTCCAAGCAGATTCACAAGCACGTCTCTGTGATTCAGCACGGAACTGACAGAGTCCCTGTATGCGCTAGCGTGCTCTCTGACGATGTCTGCACGTCCTCCCAATTGCTCAAGATAGAACATATACCCATCTGAAAGAAGAGACTGTGAAGGAAGAATGGTGGCAAGGGCTGCCTGGTAGCCGATGCTTTGAGGAGAAACTCCCAGCTCTCTCATCGTCTCTGAAAGCTTATCCAGGTCAATAACTCTCAGGCGCTCCATCTCGGCAATCACTTCGCTGTGGCCTTCGGTCTTCATGGTAGCCCAGACGTTATCGAATCCGGTTGAAACTGTTCTAGAAATTTCTACCGATTCTTCGAGCAGAGAATCAAGTTTGTCAAGAAAGCCAGCCACCGACTTGATGATACTCTCCTCCGATTTTTCCCTGTACTCGCCTGTTCTATAAACAGCGCTTTGCATATCGAGCACAAGTCTTGGAACACTTCGCTCAGGAAGAATCAGATTCCGATAATGCTGCAGTGTCAGTCTGGTGGAAAAGAGCTTTGAAGAGAAGGCTGCCTGGTCACGCCTCAAAGAGGTAGTGACTAACCAGAGCATGGGGAATAGCACTATCGCAACAACGATGATCAAGATGAGGTGTCTGAGCCAGTAACGCTTTCTTTCAACAGCCATTACCTGCTCACCTCCTCAAAGGATCTCGAAACCTTGAAGTTCAGCCAGCTGAACCCTGCGACAATGGCGAATATGATAATCGAAATGGCGCTGGCAAAACCAAAGTCCTGACCCCGCCCGTAGAAGGCCAGCTTGTATGTGTAAGAAATCAGGATGTCAGTTGATCCGGCAGGTGTAGTAGCGCCCGGTATCGGTGGTCCCCCTTCAGTCAGCAGGAAAATGCCCACAAAATTGTTGAAATTGAAAGCGAAACTTCCTACAAGAAGTGGTGCGATGGTTACCATAAGCAGCGGGAAGGTAATGCGCCCAAACTGTTGGACTTTTGAAGCACCATCAATCGATGCGGCTTCGTAAAACTCATCCGGGATGCTCTGAAGTGCCCCGAGACAAACAGTCATCATGTAGGGAAAGCCCAGCCAGGTGTTTACCATCAACACCGATACCCTTGCCCAGAAAGCGTCACCGAGCCACCTTATTGGTTCCGCACCGAAGAGTCCGGTAACAAGAAAACGGTTGAGGATTCCGTAAGTCTCGTTGAAGAGGCCATTCTTCCAAACAAGGACAGATATGAATGAAGGAATCGCCCACGGTATTATCAGAAGCGTTCTGTAAAGCTTCTTGCCTTTCAGCAGCCTGTCGTTCAGCGTTATTGCGAGCGCCAGTCCCATGACAAACGAAAAGAGAACGCTCAAGCCAGCCCATGTGAAGGTCCATGAGAATATTGAGAAGAATGGTCCTCTAACTCTGGGGTCTTCCAGAAGACGTCTGAACTGTCGAAAACCCACATTTGATATGTATCCCATCACACTGAATTCTCTGCCAAAATCATCTATGTCGAAAAAAGCCCCGTCTCTTTCAGTCAGGTTATTATCAGTCTCTCTGTTGTAGACAACAGTTATCTGTTCGGGTCTTTGCCCTGAGAAATCTGTGATCGTTCTCAGCCCATATTGGCGTTCTATTGTGGCAAAAGTTCTATAAAGAGTCTGAGGCGACAATCTCAGCATATTGCCTGCTTCATCGATGAACTCGGCGTTCCTAAGCCATTTTCCCCTTATTTCTGAGATGAAGTGAGGAGCATTCGCAGACATATCAGGATCCTTTGGTGCGTAGAAATACTGGTAAGCTTCCCCCGTATCAGCGACCAGAGTAATAACTCTTTGTGTATCTGGATCTCGAACAATTCTGTAACTTCTATCACCGATTTCGACATTGTTCTGCATTCCTTCGTGAAGAGTGCCAGCAGCACTGATTATATTCCCCTGATTGTCTCTGGCCTCTGCCAGAGGCCTTGCAGAAAAGAACTCTTTTCCGTCATCAACGCGCTCGAAGAGAATGATAAACTCGTCTGTGGGTTTGTAGTCCCTGATTCTCAGAAAGATTGAAAAATCGTACTCGGTCGGATCTTCCGGAACGTAGAAGTAATCGTTCAGAAGTCTTTGAACGACTTCCTGTCGAGTAAAGAGATGGCCCGTTCCAAAGTTGGTGAAGGCCACTTCAAACGTATAGTACATCGGGTACAGTGTCAAGATGAAGAGCAACACCAGGGCTGGAATCATATACCTGTAAGGGTAGCCTTTCGGATTGAGCACAAATAGATCAATCATCACAGTGAGAATAACCAAAACTACCATGAGGCTGAAGCGTCCGTCCATGTAGAGCACAAAAATACTCCAGACCATGAACGCATTGAATATTGCAAGGAACGCAATCACCAGCATAAGGATAATAAGCTTTTTCACTGTCATGCTGCTCCCCCCATTGTTGCAGTATCAAACTGGCGGAGCACGAAAGCCCCGCCAGCAAGCATCACGGAATTCTGTAAATATGAAGATTAATCAATTGCCGCCTTGATCTTCTCTACTGCTGCATCAAGGGCATTCTGAACAGTATCCTGGGCATTAATAACAAGGTTAAGTGCATCTTCCATTGAACCCCAAACGGCTGCCATTTCAGGAATATTGGGCATCGGAGTTCCAACGGAAGCACTTGCTGAGAACTGAATGATGTCGTAAATCTCAGGTCCGCCCTGAGCCTCTACTTCAGCGTAAAGGTCACTTCTAACAATACCGCGCCTCTCAACATCAAACATGGCTTTCTGACCACGGTAACTGCCCATGTAGTTAACCACGAACTCAACGGCTTCAATCTTGCTTTTAGACCTGGAATTAATCATGAATCCCTGAACTCCGACAAAAGGCTTTGGAGTAACACCGGGTTCAAGCTCGATTTCGCTGAATGGAATGATACCGTAGTCAATTCCTGCGTCTCTGTAACCGGGGGTGGCCCAAGGTCCGTTGACTATGAATGCTGCCAGACCTTCGACGAAAAGACCGTCCATCAGAGCATAGTTTGCACCGCGAGGAATGAGTCCCATATCGAACCAGCTTCTGATAAGGGAAACCCCCTTTGCAGCGCCTTCATTGTTCAAACCGATATCGGTCGGGTCCAGACCGTCTGCAGTCTCTTTGAAGATGTATCCGCCGTAACCAGCAATGAACGGGAAAGAGAAGTAGAAGTTAGGAGCATCATAGATGAATCCAACTATCTCGTCGTCTGCGATGTCCATCGCAATGCTCTCGAGTTCCGCGATTGTTGTTGGGACTTCGTCCTCGAAAATCAGATCTTTGTTGTAGATAATCGCAATCGATTCAAGTGCATAGGGAAGCCCGTACAACCTGCCTCCGTAGCTAAAGGCCTCGAGCGCCACGTCATAGTAAGCATCACGCTGAGGAATGAAGGGTAACGGTTCCAGAAGGCCATCCTGTGCGAGTTCTCCAACCCAGTCGTGAGCTCCAACGATAATATCTGGACCTTCTCCAGCAGGCGCAGCGACCAGGAAGTTCGACTTAATATCGCCGAAATTCACTTGCTGGACTTCTACCTCTATGCCGTAGTCCCTTTCAAACTCTGCTGCCAGCCTCTCTAGAGCAGGCACCTGGTTTTCGGAACACCAGACGACCAGTTTGGCACTCACAAATGAGGAAAGCAAGAGTACCAGAAAGACAACAACAAAAAGCTTCTTCATAACAAAAACCTCCTTCTAATAATAAAGTTACAACTAGTATTGCATTTAGATTTTAACAGATGGTGTTGACTCAGGTTAGTATTTCTTGGATCGAAGAAAGACAATCACAGTACAATGAATCCGTTCAGACGTGAATAGAGACAGATATCTCCGTTTTTCTCCTTTATGGTTCGTAAGTTAGATTGGATATACGGCAAGGTCTTCTGAATGCTTCTCTGCAAGAGAGAAATCAACTCCAAGAGACGACCTGTATTTTCTGAGAAGGAAACTCTTTCCAACCTCGCCCAGTAACAGATATGTCAGCAAGTCTTCATCTGTTTTTGCCAGAAGTCCTATCTGTTCTCTTGAAGACTCGACTTCCGCAGGAATAAGATCTGCCGCTCTACATTCCAGAGGTGTTTCATCTCCAAGGATTCTGTCGCGGAGATACTGGGAGATTCCGGCAGGTGGGCGGCCATAATAGCCCTTGACATAGCGTTCGACTTCTTTTGTCACCAGTTTGTAGCGTTCTCCACTTATCGTATTGAGGACAGCCTGAACCCCCACAATCTGAGATGTCGGAGTAACGAGTGGAGGATAACCAAGGTCCTCTCTTACACGCGGCACTTCCTCAAGCACTTGTGGAAGAAGGTGACTGACGCGTTGGTTCTTCAGCTGACTGAGAAGGTTTGAGAACATGCCTCCTGGAATCTGGTTCTCCAGTATCTCGGGCATAATGGTCTGGAGAACAGAATCGTTTCCTCTGTGGTTATCGCGTACCTTTGCGAAGTGGCGGTTGATGTGTCGAAGCAAACTGTAATCCGGGGGAGATGCCAATCCCAAATCGCTCAGTGCTGTCCACATAGCCTCAACGGCAGGTTGGGAAGTTCCAAGCGCCAGTGCACTCATTGCTGTGTCAAGAATATCAGCACCCGCTTCAGCTGCAGCCATATAAGACATATCAGCGAGACCTGTAGAGAAGTGAGAGTGTATTTCGAGTGGGATATCATGATTCTCTTTGATAGCTTTCACGAGTTCCCTGGCAACTCCAGGAGTTAGAAGCCCCGCCATATCCTTAATGCAGATGGAATCTGCTCCCAGTTCCATGGCAGTGTCTGCAAGGTTCACAAAGTATTGAACGCTGTGTACAGGACTCACAGTATATGATAAAGCGATTTGAAGATGCATCTTCTCTTTCCTTACACAAGCTGCGGCTTTCTCGAGATTTCTGAAGTCGTTCAGTGCATCAAACATCCGAACAATATCCATCCCGTGCCGTGCAAGAGTCTTCACAAAAAGCTCTACCACGTCATCTGCGTAGTTTCTGTATCCCAAAAGATTCTGACCTCGCAGAAGCATTTGTATCTTGGTATTCGTGAATTTCTCTCTGAGTTTATCCAGCCTGTCCCAGGGATCTTCATCAAGATAACGGACGGCCGCATCATAAGTAGCTCCTCCCCACATTTCCACTGCGTGGTAGCCGACAGTGTCAACAAGGGAAGCAATTGAAACCAGTTCAGGAGTAGTTATTCGCGTTGCTAGTAAAGACTGGTGGGCATCTCTCATTGTTGTGTCCACAAACGATACCTGAGCCACTAACAGGCCTCCTTCCTGTAGTACAATTATACAGAGATGAAGGAGGGTTTTCATGCCTGTCGATCCGAAAGACTATACATATGATGTGATCATTATTGGAGCAGGTCACGCAGGTGTTGAGGCAGCGCTCATTGCAGCGAAAATGGGCCAGCGGGTTCTCGTGATGGCGATAAATCTTGATAGTGTTGCCTGGACTCCTTGCAACCCTGCGATCGGTGGTCCCGCCAAGGGCGTTGTTGTGAGAGAGATCGACGCTCTGGGTGGATTCATGGCAAGAGCTGCTGACCAGGCGGCGATAAATCTGAGAATGCTCAATACAAGCAAAGGCGCTGCTGTGCGCGCTTTAAGGGCTCAGATAGACAAGTATGATTACAGCAGAATCGTGAAAAGAGCTCTCGAGCAGCAGCCCGGCCTGAAGATAGTGAACGAAATAGCTGTGCGAATCCTCACTGAATCAGGTTGTGCCACGGGAGTGCTCACGCATTTTGGGGTCGAGTACAGGAGCAAAGCTGTGGTTATTGCTTCTGGAACCTTTCTTGGAGGGCAAATATTCATTGGTCAGAAGTCTTTCAAGGCAGGACGAATGGGCGAGTTTCCGGCCGAAGAACTCAGCGTATCACTCAAAGAACTGGGGTTCAAAATGGGCCGCTTCAAGACAGGTACCCCTGCGCGTATATCGGCAAAGACAATCGACTTCTCAGAGATGGAAAGACAGGGGACTTCCCGGGAACCCCTGGCATTCTCTTATTCGAGTGCACCGAGAGTGATTCCCGATGAATTCCCTTGCTGGTTAACAAAGACAAATGCTTCAACACATTCGATAATCAGAAGAGACCTGAAGTACTCCCCTCTGTATGGAGAGACAAAGCTAATACACGCAGTGGGTCCCAGATACTGTCCTTCAATAGAAGATAAAGTCATGAAGTTCCCTTCAAAGCAAAGTCACCAGCTCTTCATTGAACCTGAAGGCAGAGAAACTGACGAGTATTACGTGAACGGTCTTTCCACGAGCCTTCCTCAACAAACACAGAACGAGTTAATGCATACAATAGATGGTCTGCGTAAAGCCGAGATTATCAGGCCCGCGTACGCAGTTGAATACGACTATGTGCTACCCCAGCAACTCCTTCCAACGCTGGAATCCAAGTTGGTCGAAAACCTCTACTTTGCAGGGCAGGTGAACGGCACAAGCGGTTACGAGGAAGCCGCCGCGCAGGGGCTTGTCGCAGGCATAAATGCTTCTGCGAAGCTGACTGGTAGAACGCAACTCATACTCAAACGTTCAGAGGCGTACATAGGGGTTCTGATTGACGACCTCGTGACCCGAGGTGTTGATGAGCCATACAGGCTGCTTACTTCAAGAGCGGAGTATCGCTTGCTTATCAGGCACGACAATGCCCATCTCAGGCTTTCTCATTATGGTTACGAATATGGTTTGGTAAACAAAGAGTTCTACGAGAGAGTTGAAAATGCCAGGAGCCAGGTTGATGAGAACATTGAAAGGTTGAACGGAGTAGTGCTGAAGCCGTCTTCAGCATTAAACAATGTTCTGGTTTCCAGGGGAACCACTCCAATCTATCAGAGCGTGAGATTCGCACAGCTGCTTAAGAGGCCAGAGATCGAGTACAGAGATCTTGAAACCTTCGATCCTCAACCCATGAGGAACTCAGAGATTCGAGAACAGGTTGAGACGTTGCTCAAGTACGAGGGCTATCTTGGAAGACTCGAAGATGAAGTGAAAAGGTTCAACCAGATGGAAGATGAAAGAATCCCTGAGGGGACTGACTTCAGAAAAGTACCCAATCTCTCGAATGAGGCAATCGATAAATTGACCAGCGCGAAACCTGCTTCTCTGGGTCAGGCAATGCGAATACCGGGAATCACTCCTGCAGACTTAATGAATCTTTCAGTGTACATAAGGAGCCAGCGGCGAACAGGTGTTGGAACAAAACGAGAAAAGTGAGGGCCTCTAATGGCCCTCACTTTTCCAGTAGAACTCTCAGAAGTTTCTCCATTTCGTCTTGACCTAGATTCTTGCCGTCCCTCAAAAGTTTAAAAGCTGCTCTTATTACAAGAATTCGGGGATACTTGCACATTAGATTTCTGACCGGGTCACTGTAGGTTTGAGAGTTCAGGGTGTGCTGTCCGTTCATCTAACCATCTCCAAAACCCCTTGACACAGAATAAGAGGAGTATTATAATCAGCAAAGTTGGGGCTCGTAGCTCAGTTTGGTAAGAGCTTCCGGCTCATAACCGGGAGGTCGGTGGTTCGAATCCACCCGAGCCCACCAGGCGGCTCAAAGCCGCTTTTTTGCATGCTCACGAGAATTTTACCATAATAGACAGAATACGTCAAGATACTATCCGGGGTGAAACAGTTGTGTTACAATGTTTTGTAACGAATGAGTCTCTCTGGTTTGTGTTTCTTCTGTGCAGTCTGTTCATATCTCTATTCCTGTTCAGAATCTTCGGTAGACAGGGGCTTTACATTGTCATAGTTTCTGGTGTTGTCCTGGCGAACATCCAGGTAATAAAGCTTGTTGACATTTTCGGATTCACGGCTACGCTCGGAAACATTCTATATGGATCGGTCTTTTTCGCTACAGATGTTCTTAATGAAATTTACGGAAAGAAAGAAGCCAGGAAGGGAGTCATGCTTGGCTTTGCCGCAATGGTTACTGCCGTTGTATACATGCAGTTTGCCCTGGTAATCAAACCATCTCCTTTGGAAGAAGCTCAGCGTGTACACGACTCACTATCAATGATCTTCTCTGTTCTTCCACGAATAGTGTTCGCCAGTATAATCGCTTACCTGTTCTCTCAGCTTCACGATGTTTGGGCTTATCAGTTCTGGCGAAAGCTCACTTCAGGCAAATACCTCTGGTTGCGTAACAATGCATCGACATTTGTGAGTCAATTTATCGATTCAATCATTTTCACATTCGTCGCCTTTTGGGGCGTATACGAGTTCAGCATCTGGATTCAGATAGTACTCACCACGTATGTCTTCAAATGGATCGTTGCTGCTGTCGACACGCCGTTTCTTTATGCAGCAAGAAGCATGGCCAGGTCGTCCAGAAGCAGTGATGCAGCGAATGGTAAAAAGAAGGTTTGAAGGGCAGGTGGAGGGCCACAAAACCGGGGTAGAGGGTATGGTAAAGATCAAGAGACAACTTGCGAAAACTCCTTCGTGCGAGAACTCCAACTCCTGACGTACCGTAAGTCCTGGACCCGGAACTCTAAACTCTGGACTGGGATCCTCTTTTTGAGTCCCCGACCCTGGACCCGTTTCTGGCTGGTGCGGTTGAGTAGGTGCGGGTATTGTAAGAACAAGGGTATAGGGTTAAGTGCAGGTAGAGGGTCTAGCAGGAGCGTAAAAAATGAGAGTGCCGATGTGCGAGAATTCCGACAGCTTGCGACGCGCGATGAAAACAACTGATAGAAGAGATACGACGCACAAGAATAAAGAACCCCGAAAATAGACTGAGTTCAGCAGCTTCAATGTAAAGCAATTTGGCTGTTTCATACGACGTAACTATTGTGTTGCGTCTTGACACTGCAGGTACCAAGCTGTCAGCCAGCCGTCATTGTGTTTGTACAGTCATGATCAAAGCTCTATGTTTGGCCAGGCTGACAATCTACCAAGCCTGCTCCTCCGTCGCTACCTTACTGATCTCAGGAAGCTCCGAATGTGGTTGAGGAAGACAGGTTGATTCTCGTACATCGGGTATCTTCCACAGTTTTCCATGATAAGAAGCACGCTGTTCCTAAGCGTTATGTTCATTTCGTTGGCCCCTTCAACAGACGAATCGGAGGCGCGATCACCCTGGATGAGCAAAACCGGTGTTCGTATCGTTTCCAGCCCTTCTGGAACGTAATCTTTGTTCATACGGTAATAATCGAAGGTTATTTCCGGTGATACCCAATACGACAGTGAGTATTCCATAAGAAACCTCTCTGCATCAAATGCGTCAGTGTTGAAGTATGCTCGCATTGCAGATGACTTCTCCAGCAGGTAAGTATTGTAGATATGTTTCAAAACCAACTCAGAGAGGCTTCTTTTTGACAGAAGCCATTCGGGCAATGGCGGGGTATCTAAAGTCATTGGCGTGTTAACTGCAACAACAGATCTTATTGATCCCGGGTATTCTTGAGCCAGCTTGAGTGCAATTAATCCGCCTGCGCCATGACCCAGAAGGTCTATCTGGCTGGTGGTAAAGTGGTCAATCAGTTCCATTATCACATCTGCAATACCCGGTATTGAGAAATCGTAATGCGAGGAAAACTCTGAATAACCCAGCCCTGGAAGATCAACGATGAACACACGCTGGTCCTCAGAAAGCTTCTGGGCAATCTGAATGTGCGTTAGTCCGGAATCGGAGAAGTCGTGAAGTATCACAAGGGGAGATCCTTCTCCAAAGCTTCTTACAAAAATCCGCAGACCATTGAGATTGTAGTGAGCACCGTCGAATGGAACGTTTCTTATATGTCGTGAAGCAATCAGCGCGCTCACCGCAGAGTTTGCACCCAGCAGTATCATTAGTGCCGCCAAAACGATGAAGAATGTTTTGAGCAGTATCTTAGCTACTGAATACAATATGCCCACCAACGATAGTCATTAGGATCTTAGCGTTTGCGAGCTCTTCCCTTGTTGCTTCCAGGAGATTAACTGGAGCAACTGCAATGTCTGCGGGGTATCCTGGTCCGATTTCTCCGTAGCGCAATCTTCCCTCCAAATCTTTGCCCTCGACGGTGTAGTACCTGATAGAGTTTGCCCGAGAGAAAAACTGGTCTGCTGCCAAGAGGTTATCAAAGACAGATGTCGATTCAACAGGAGCATCACTCGACAGAGAAAGCCTTATGCCAAGCTCTTCCATGGCTTTGAAAGGATAAGCGGATGCGAGGCGCTCCTTTCCGAGCCGTTGTTCTGCGATATCCATATCAGAGTAATAAAACAAGGGCTGAATCGATGCTCTGAGGTCTAACCGTTTCATTTCGACCAGTTGAATGTTGCTGGCAGTCTGAACATGAATGAGTCTGTGCTTAAATGGATTTCCAGGGGATATTCTGGCCAGTCCATTCAGAGCAACTTCCATTGAACGGTCGCCAATCGTGTGCGCACAGACTTGTACTGATTTGTTTTCGGCTGCTTCCACGATAGTGGCGAGTTGTTCTGAATCCATGTAGAGCATGCCGCAGTTCATCGGATCGTCGCTGTATGGCTCAATCAAAGCGGCGGTCCTCGCTCCCAGGGATCCATCAAGATAGACTTTGAGCGCTCCAGCAACGAAATAGTTGTTCGAGTTGTCTTTCGCAAGATCGAAGAGCTTGATGTCTTCCAGGGTTTCTGTCCTCACTTTTTCGAATATGCGAATCTGTCTTTGTTCTGCCAGAAGCTCAACGAGTAACTCATCATTATTTCCCTTCATGTCATCTGAGTGAACTGTTGTTATTCCATTGGAAGTAAATTCTTTGATACCCAAATCTATAAATGCTTTCAGTTCGGACCTGGCAAGACTGATTCTGCTGCCTAATGCGTTGAGGGCACGCTCACAGAGCAAACCGATCTTCATCGCTGAGCCATCTACTCCTTCGAGGTCTTCCAGTGAGAATCGCTTAATGGCTTCAGAATTGACCACTGCAGCGTGACCACATCTTCTGTAAAGAATCGCAGGTTTGTCGGTGATCCTGTCTATCATCGCTCTGTTTGGAACGAATGAGAGCTTACTATCGTCCCAACCTCTTGCAATGATTACAGGGGCGGAATGCTTGAGGGCCAGTTCAACGTGTTCAAGCGTTCTGGCATCTGAAAGGTCTACTGAACCCCTTACCATGCCTGTTCCCAGGAGGTGAGCATGAGAATCGACAAAGCCACTGTAGACAAAAGCTCCCTTGAGATCGACCTCTCTAGCATGGGTGGGTCTGGTATCAACGATTCTCCCGTTCGATATGTAGATGTCCTGTTGCATGTGCTGAGTTTGTCTTGCAGAATAAACCATGCAGTTAGTCAGTACCAGATTTTCACCTGTCATCTGTCATCACCTTTGCAACCTTTGCAGCCAGTTTGGCGTTGTTCTTGAGAAGCGAAATGTTTGCCTTGAGCGTTCTCCCGTCGGACAGCTCGCCCAGTCTTTTGAGAAGATATGGGGTAAGGGCTTTTCCAGAGATCCCCCGCTTCATTGCTTCCCTGCTTGCTATTCCGACATATCGATCGACCTCTGAAAAGGGAATCTCTTCTTCATCCGGTACAGGATTGACCAGGAGGACGGCGCCAGGTATCTTGTTCTTTATCTTTTCGATGAGGACTTCGGCAGCTTCCTGAGCTGTATTTACGCTAAATGAAACCTTAAACGGACTTTTTCTTGAGTGAAAGGCAGGAAAGAATTCTGTCCTGTAACCAAGAACGGTGATTCCAAAAGTTTCCAGAAATTCAAGTGTACGTCCGATGTCCAGAATGCTCTTGGCTCCAGACGAGACTACGAGAATCGGAGTTCTCGAAAGTTCGATGATATCTTGAGATACATCCCAGTCGATGTCTCTATGAACACCACCTATTCCGCCGGTCGCCATGACACGAATTCCTGAAAGGGATGCAAGTCTGATTGTGCCACTCACTGTTGTCGCTGCAGTTTTGCCCAGAGCACATGCTATGGGTATTTCTGATGAAGCAGCCTTGATTATCCCGCTTAGGGTTGCAAACATCTCGATCTGATCCTTATTGAGTCCAACAATAACCTTGCCATCCACTATGCCTATCGTCTTTGGTACGGCACCTTCAGCTCGTATTTCATCTTCCATTTGCATAGCGGTTCGCAAGTTGAGCGGGTGCGGTAAACCGTGGGCAATTACGGTTGTCTCAAGAGCAACATCACAACTCAAAGTAGAACCCCCTTCGCTTTCTGCCGTGTCTTCTATTGTATCCTCTAGCCATAATATAGCCAAGAGCGAATCCTCCGATATGTGCCCACCAGGCAACCCCAGTTTGAGTAGATTCAACTATTGAAAGTGTGCCGCTCAGGAACTGCAACAGAAACCAGACAATCAAATAAGTATATGCGGGCAGATAGAAGAGAAGGGGGAAGAAGAAGACAGGAACGATTGTGAGAACCCTGCTCCATGGATAGAAGCACAGATAAGCACCCATCACCCCGGCAACAGCCCCAGATGCTCCTACTATTGGTTTGTCTAGCGTATGCGCAAAAGCAAATTGAACCAGGTTCGCCCCTACAGCCCATATGAGGTAATAGATGAGGAATCTGGTGTGCCCCAGTTTGTCCTCAACGTTATCTCCAAAGATAAAGAGAGCCCATAGATTTGTGAAGATGTGTGTCCATCCTCCGTGCATAAATGCTGAGGTCACAAACGGCAGCAGATTGAACCTGCTGAACTCCAGGGGGAAGTCAGGCGAAGTATATCTTGCCGGAACAAGGCCATACGTATAAAAGAACCTTAGCAGCTCTCTTTCACCAAGATTCAGCGAATACACAAAGACGAGTATGTTCACTGCCAGAACACTGTATAGAACATACGATCGCTTATAAGCTGGAATGGTATCCATTATAGGAATCATGGGCGCTCACCTCTCCTGTTGCTTTTATTCTATCAGCTAAGAGATAATGGGGATCGTCAGATTCTTC
>LDZU01009771.1_pt1 | contig 17878 bp, 18 predicted proteins | sample 615531 | NCBI WGS metagenome assembly LDZU01 (sample SAMN03408293, study PRJNA278302) | terrestrial metagenome | isolation source: oil reservoir sample SB2 | place: USA: Alaska, North Slope, Schrader Bluff formation | collected 2011-09 | reverse complement strand
CCATGATAATAAGGGCATCGCACAGATTGTGAAAGCGCATTTGGTACCTGGTCCGGGGATCCATCAGGCTCATCAAGAACTGGTCATAAGTGGTGATTATCAGTTCACTCCGCCAGGTGTCCACAAAAAACGGCTTATCTTCATCCTCCAGACAGTCCGCGTAGTTCCGGTCGGCAAGCGAATGGCTGTTCAATAACCAGGTGCCATCAGCAATATACCCGCCTGTCTTCAAGATATTCTCGTACTCTCTTGATGTCTGATCAATAACAGAAAGGAAAGGTAACACCACGATTATTTTTGGCGGTATTTCAGGCGCTGCCGAAGTAATCTCTCTTAACTTAAAAGCCCAGGTAGCCGCCAGCAGGGTTTTCCCGCTGCCGGTAGGAGCGGTCAGGCTGAAAATTCTTTCCGTTTCATTTCGCCGGATGGCATTAATTATTTCACCTCTGGCCTTATGTCTTAAACGGTTCGTCGCAGTATCATCCGGCTCTCCAATATACTGGTCAATCCATTGTGGCTGCCAGTGCCTGACTTCTCTATTTAGATAACGACCAGGATTGGAGACAGCCAAGAATGCTTTATCTGCTTCAAGAAACATGGAAAATACAAGCTGAGCTCTTAATCGAAAATTTACAGCCTTCTCGTCAGACAAAGAAAACAATTTTGCCGCAATCCTGTTTATAACAAATTTTTTTAACACCGCAAGGAATCTTGTTGAATTGTCGAATGCATTTGTAGACTTTAAATATTTTTCCAGATCAATTCCTGTTTCTTCAGCCAGGTCATCATAATTCACCATACCCAACTGCTTTTTAAGCAACCTTGCCTTTTCGCCCCCGGCGAAACCGTCTAAATCCCATTGAGAACTTCCAACACCAATCTTTTTTTCCGGAATAGTGGGAAGTCTGCTGTGATGACCTTTTGCAACTGCAGCCAGAACCAGAGTCTCTAATTCATCCCATCCTTCATTCTGGGCCTTAACTAAGGCAAAAAGTAAAGATAATGCTGAATGAGATTTTTCTTCGGCGTCGCCCTTGTAATTCTGCGGGTTGGCAATATATTCCTGAAAGGCGCTTGTCCCCTTGCCCAAATCGTGCAAAAAAGCAAGTTTTTCCATGATGCCTTTAACTCGCGGGGTTATTGTTTTTTGCGTATGCCTACCTTGGATACCCCGCAGCGCCTCGTTTATTTGTTCAATATGCTCGCTCAAGAACAAGTGAGGATGGGAATTAATTCTTTTTATCATAAAAACATCAAGACCTTTCCCCCTGCCAAGTATGCCTCGCTAGTGTACACTGCTACCGGGCAGCCTTCCCTTTCCAGTAAATACCTAGCATGTGTAAAAACTCTTTCTGGCGTTACTGTCCTGGGCATATGCAAAAGATTAAGGGCCAGTTTTTCCTGATAGACTTTTTCTATGTCTAATCGAACATTTTCCTGCCTGATCACAGTATTGACCGGATAGGTTCCCTCCGGCAATTTTTCTGCTTCTATTGTCTCAAGATACACAAGATCAGCCATCATTTCGGAAAGTCCCAAACTTGGCTGAAAGTACCAACGCCGTTCTTTAAGACGCGCTTCCAGCTCGCTTTGATATGGTTCAGGCAAAGCCGCCCAAATTTCATACGACGGATTGAACAACCATTCCTGAGTAATTAATGTAACCTTTTCGGGTTTGGTATTTTTATCTAGTTTTTGGGTTATTTTAACCATCCAGGGAAGTGATTCGGGGGGATCCTTCCGGAGCTTTGCCTTATGCCAGTGCGTTAAAGGAACCTTCCCGGCCACGGCAATATCCACTGGCTCAAAAACCTCTTGCGGTTGATCTTTAGCTAAGCCCAGCACTGCCCCAATGATCCCTATCACAACTGTCCTTGGCGGAGCAGGGTAACTGATCGCGCTTGCCCCTGCATCCGCCCGCAGAAAGTGACCAAAACGTCCTTGTAATCGAAAAGCAATAAGTTTCATCATAATCAGCAACCTTCAGGTAAACTTTCAACATCCAACAACTGCCAATCTTTTGGTAATTCCGGCACAACCTGAATATCTTTTGAAATAACGTAACGCACTGCATGAATTCGCTCTTTCTGCTCAGTAGTTCTGATCAATAGTCTGCTAACATCTACAAAATAGTCAGCCGGGGAAGACCAGGCTTTTTCATCCTTATCGCCGGTGGCTTTCAACTGGATATAATCGTGCATCCGGCCGAACTGAAACTCCTCCCCTGGCTCATAATCTATACTGAACAGCAGGTGCGGAATCTGCCCCACCTTGGTGCGCGTGTTTCCTGCCGAACGCACGCCATGCCATAGAGACCTCAAAAATAGTTCGTAATCAGCGTCAGTCATTTTGGAGATCCTGGCGGAATGCTCGTTGGCCACTCCCGAAAACCCGATTAAGGCATAACGGAGGCCGAAATAAGTAGTAAAGGTTCCTTGTTCTTTTGTCTCGTCGCTGGCAAAGATTGACGTACCGTGGATGTCTACACTTTCCGCCTGGTGAAGTACTTCACCCATGTTGAGCTGAACGGGACCGGTCATAGTCTTGGGTTCCGGCTTTGGTTCCCACTCCGTTTCTTTACCCTCTTTATCTTTGATTTTCCCCGCTTTAAAAGCAAAGGAACTGCCAAAGAGGCGGGCGTCAATAAACGCATCCTGAAGTATATTAACCAACTCTTTCCCTTCGGCTTTTTCTTTTCTCATGGTGTTTAAGTAATGTACTACCCGTCCGGTCAGGTTGGTCGTCCTGCCTTCAATATTGTCCACCAGGATATCATGGCCCCTGCTTTTTAAAAAATCCCTGGCAAAACGCTTCAAGCGTACATCCGTTACATAATAGGTCCCGTCCGGCAGTACCCGGGGACGGTTTTCGTCGGGATCGCCATTAGGGTTACCCATTTTGATGTCATATAAAAATAGAAATTCTCTTCTTCCAGACAATGTACTCGTATTTTTTTCCATGAAACGTCACTCCTTTAATTTTGTTCCTTGCTGGGTAAAATATCTACTGTCATTGACTGCCCCAACAGCAGGTAGTAGTTTGTCTGAATTTCACTTAGCTTGATGTTATCGCCTAATTTAACGCCCAGCCGGCCTATTTCAGAAATCAACATTTTTACTTCCGGACTCTTTTCCGTTTCATAGGCCAGCAGTTTCTCTCTTATTTTATTGTACAGTTCTGGCAGGTCTTTCCCCTGCAGGGTAAGGCGTTTCAACCAGCTTAAGGCATTTGCGCCTACATTTACTCCCCGGGCACCCTGGACTTGCAGCAACTTTCCGTAGAGCACACCGAGCAGAAAGGAAAAAGCTTTTTGCGGCGTATTTATGCCGCTTTCCGGGCCAAAATAAGGCTTTAAAACATCCATCTCAGGTTCAAAATGTACCTTTTCCATATCCATAACCCCCACTTGTTTAAAGTAATACAACCACCAGTTTAAGTACTTTACCCAGCCCGTAGCCGTCAGGTACGGGCCCTTCCTGCCAATGCCCTCGTATAAAAGTTCTTTATACCCATCCTTTTTCTCCAACGCTTCCAACCAATACCAGCGCGCCGTCGTCATTATTTCTTCCCAAAAACGATCCTCCAGGAGCCGGTTTTGATGATAGACACAAGCGGCAATCAGCCTCTTTACGTGGAAGAGTTGTTTGCTTTTATTTGCATCTTCGGCTTTTTTCCCGCCGGGCCGGTGAAAAAGCGGGAGCAGTGCTTTTAAGGACAGATCCGGCTTAAAATTCGTTTGCCCCTGCTGAAGCGGTACTTTTGGAAACAGCAGGTGTGTCCAGCTTTTTGCCTGGGCGTTTAATTCCGAGAGCTCTCTTAAGCGACTGGGAAGCACGTTGGTAATCATACCGGTCACATTTCCAATTTCTTGCCCAACGTCCGCCCAGAGGATGATAAAATTTAAGATGCTTTCATTATCTTTCAGGATGTCAAGCAGGCTATCCTCATCCTGTTCCACATCACTGGCCATATTTTTAATATAATCAGTTGTTTCATACAAAACATCAAGACGCGCTTCCGTCGGTAAACCGGGTAAAAACGAAGGAATGATCAATGCGTTTTCGCCTGCGATTCTGGCACCGAAAGGCTGGCGGTCTTTTTTCGGCCCTCCTTTCTTTAAGACGTGAAACTTATACGTATAAAGGAGATCTGCACAGGAACTGCACAAAGCATATTTCTTCCATGCCTGTAAGGTATTAACACCAGGGAAGGCGCCGGCTCGGTCCATATTACTCAAATTAATACCCGCGCCCCTCAGCGCGTTGGGAAACACAGTAACATCTCGGACATTACACAGACAGCATATTTTCTTCTCTTCTGCCGGCGCTTTTTGCGTTGCATATCTCTCCCCGGCCAATTTTTCAGTCAAAAGATATTCGACGTATAACGCATTTTCCCCCGGTAGTTGCCCTTTACTGTCCCTGACCGTAAGAAACACTGTACCACTTTGTGGTCCAATCTTGTCCACCGCACATGCCAGCAAGTTTGCGTAACCACTTTCTCGCCAGTTTACAATTTTGCCATCAGGCAGTTGAACTTCAGTACAGTTTAAGAGCCTTAAAATATCCTCGAAGTATGGAGACCAGGGCTTGTTCGCCTGCGCCACTTCCTCAAAATATTTCATGGTCGTTAGAAGTATTTTTTCTGATGGACCACCTCCTTTGTTTTTATCATAAGTTCTTTTAATCACAGGACCTACCCGGGCACCTTGCGAGTTGGGCAGCCGCATAAAAGGCAATTTATCAGTGGTACATCCTACTTTAGCGCTATCAGGATCATCTACCAGATCTTGTACTACCAACCGCACCATATCATCCGCGTATTTTTCTAAAACATAAACTGTTTCGATTTTACCGCTATCTTCTACGAGATAAGGAAACATCTTTCCGGGCGAATTTTTGCGCAACTTTTGATACCAGTCTTCGGTGTCGGCAGGTATCTCTTCCCCGGTCAATTCTTCTGACAGGTAGTCCAACGCCAGTGTTCGCATTGCCTCGATCAACTTATCACTTCCTTTATTAACTTGCTTGCTTTTTACCTCTATAATTACTTACCCCTTGGGCAAACATAGGCATATCTTCGTAAAAGTATTGCAAATGGGCTCTTCTAAAGGAATACCGGCACATTGAAGTAAAAGCTTTTAAAAATTAATCTCATTTCTTTGTTTTTTAGATTTATCTTTCCCCTTTCTTTTCATTTCTTCTGCATATTCTTTGACTATTCTGGTCATTTGCCGATCTGCGCTTACTTCATTTGGATCATCTTCGTCTATCGGCATTGGTCGGTAGAACTCTACTATTTTTCCTTCGCTTTTTATCCAAGCTTCCCTTTTCCTTAATATCTCTTTTAGGTCTTTTCGGCCTAAATCGGTCAGGTACTGCATATCTATGATGACATGCATTTTTTCAATATAGCGCATTAAATCAAATAACTTTCGTGCTTCATTGGCCTTGTCGAGTTGATTTAAATTTTTACGAAAATAGCATTCTGTAAGTAATGCATCTATAATAGTACTTACTTCACTGGCTTCTAATTCAATTTCCATTTACTTCTCCTTTCTTACTATTTTTCACCAGTTTATAGTTTTTCCCGTTACTTTCCTAAAGCTTAACAATCCTAAATCATCAGGCCAAATGTAAATTACTTATTGAAACCATGGCAATGCACCGGCGAGTTTTTCCAGTCTTCCCAGCGTTTCCACCTGTCGCCTTTGCTGTTGTCCCTGGCCATAGCTTCTTTTAGCAAAGAATCTTGCCTAGAGACTGTTGAAAAACTTCGCCTGGCTTCGTCAGTTGCCGTCGTCCGGTTGTTCACGTACCACCAGTACGCTCCGCACCGTCCGACGTCACCTTCCTTGCCATGCTTGTTTTTGAATAGTCTCCGGGCTTTTGCGACATTCTCGCCTAATCACTAAAAAGGTATGCTGCATGCGCTTTTTCCCGCAGGAGCTCATGCACCGGCAGATCTTCCTGCCAGCAAGCTCTTTTTTAAATGTTTTGCAAACATTCTATCACTGGTAGGGTGACATTTTACGTCGTACCAAAAATTTATTTATAAATTTTCGCCATATTTTTTATTTCCAGCGTGATTTCTTCTTGTAGTGAAGCAGGAGCCAGCACTTTTGCGTGAGAGCCAAAACTCAAGACCCAGCGTTTTATCTCGCCCATACCGCTTACCTTAAGGTGCAGGATAAGGGAGCCGTCCGGCTGGTGTTCAATCTTCTGGGACTCATGCCACTTGCGTTCATGGATCCAACGGGCCTGTTCAGGGTCAAAAAAGATGGTTACTTCCTCAACTTTCTTTCCCCTTTCTACACCTAAACTGCCGCCCAGATATTCTTCAAGTGAAAAATCCGGTTTTACCTGAAAGGTTTCCTCCAAAACTTCAAGCCGGCGAATACGGTCTAAGGCAAAAGTGCGCACTTCCTGGCGAAAATGACAGTAGGCAATTAAATACCAGGCGCCTTGGAAATAGCGCAGGTGGTAGGGATCGACTTCACGAAGCGTCAGTTTGTCCCGGCTGACCGTGTAATAATGTATATGTAAAGTTCGCCTGTTTTCTATAGCCCGAGCCAGAAAATGGTAAGTTCCGGCAAGCTTCTGTTCATCTCCCCGTAGCGGCTGCACGTCAAAAGAAATAATTTGCTCTAAAGAATCTAAGTCCAAGCTTACTCCTTGAGGCAAACACAAGCATATTTTGGTGAACGCGTTGCGAATAGGTTCCTCTAAAGGAGTGCCGGCGCATTGAAGTAAAAGCTTTTGCCCCAGAAATAGCGCCACCTGTTCTCCCTCAGTAAGGTTTAAGTGCGGCATTTCAAAAGGGCTGGTGTAGTAATAGCCGTTCTTTAACCTGCTGTATTCCAAGGGGGCACAAAGCATGTCCCGTAAAAATTCCATATCACGCTGGATGGTTCTTTTGTTTACCTCTAAAGACGATGCGAGCTTTGGTGTGTTTGGATATTTTCCGGCCTTAACCTGGTTGTGAATAACCAGAACCCGGTAAAGCCTGGAGCGGTGTGAAAGCGGAAGAGTTATTCTGGCTTCTTTTTTAATCACCATTAGCGTTCCTTCTCAATAAAGGATAAAGATAACATGGCGATGTGTACCAAGTTACTTATTTCGACTATTTCGGGCATCTTCCTGCCGTTCTGTAAAGAAAAGTCAAAAGATAATATTTAGAAAATCTTGTCTTTCCTCCCAAAAGGATTATAATATATCCATCAAAGAATCATGAGGCGTAACAAAGGCAAATTATAAAAATATGATGCCTATAGCGGTGAAAAAACATGGAAGATCCCATCCTCAAAGCCAGCAGTTTGCTGATTAAAGCCGTCATTCCCTATTATCTGATCGGACCCAAATGTACCGCCAGCAATTCTTCAAGAGCAACTTTAAGCGCCAGGTAGAAAGAAGTGCCAACTACGTTTTCCTGATACTCTTTTAACCGGTGCTTATCAATAGCGCGGATCTGGTCGCAGAGGACACGGGCGACCTTTCCGTGAAGGTCAATTCCAGTCAGAAGGAAGCGGGCATGGCTCCGATAGACAGAGGAACGATTACTACCGTGGAAAGATAATTAAACGGTTCGTCGGAAATAACCACCACATAATGAGGCCCCTGCAGGATATGTCCCGTTCCTTCCAGACTGACCCTGTAAATATCTCCCGGACGTGGTATTCCCCCTGGTATCAGAGTTCACCCCGCTCGGCACGGGTAATCCTTTCTGCACGTTCGGCAAAGTCTACCCCTGCCCATGTCGTCAGGTTTTCCTCTAATGTATTCAAACGATTTCCCCCTCCCGGCCGGGAATTACGCAACGTACAGGCTTTTATTCTTTTATCCTCTTTGGGTACACCATACAAACAATGAGGTCCACGGTTCCACTTACCATATGTCAGTCTTGTTTCCGGCAGGTTTTAACAAAGCGCCGATATACATGTTGTACTCCAGATCACAGAAACAAAGACCGCTGTTTACTGCTTTTTTGTTCTTCATGAAATACCAGAGAGGCACTTTTACCTCATACCATCTCCGTTCCCTTGGAGGGAGGCTAATCACTTCTTCATAAAAACAATACGGGATGACTGAAACGGTATCGTATTTTGAACGACGGGTCACTTCCTGCTCATCTTCACCCAGCCTGCTGTCGAAAATAGCCATTCTTTTCTTTTGGGTCTGTTCGTACATATCTAAAGCAACGCGAAAAGGCTCAGTCTCCTCAATCCGGTATCCCGCATAAACCTTTTCCACAAGCTCAATCAGTTCCCTCTCATAAAGCTTGCCTTGGCTGGATTGAAAAGCTTCATATGATCTTTTCAATAATTCAGGATTATCCAGTGGGTTGTAAATCTTTCCAGACTGAGGCGATGGCTGGTAGATCAATACCTTGCTATCCCGCTCCTGGTCCCGATAGCGATTCACCCGCCCGGCTCGCTGAGCGACGGCATCCGGCGGCGCACATTCGGTAAACAGCCAGTCGAAGTCGATATCCAGGGAAACCTCCACCACCTGAGTGGCGATGACAAAACGGCTGTGATCAAGTCTTTCTTCCGTTTTTTTGCGGTCTTTCAAGATAAAGCGGGAGTGGTAACATACTGGTTTCAGGTCGGCAAAGCGTTCCGCTAACTGCTGGCATTTTTCCACCGTGTTGACCACCACCAGCACTTTTCGGCCAGCGGAAACAGCCTTAATTACGTCAGTTTCTGCTTCTTCTATCGGTGCGTCAACCACTTGATAAATGCTACGGCTAGCATTTAAGAGGTTCTCTTCCCTAATCACCTCTATATCATTTAAAACACTCATAAACAGATCGATAAGTCCTTGCGGCATGGTGGCGCTCATTAACAAAAAGCGGCTGCCCCTGACGGAAAAATGGCGGACAGCGGCTACGATCAGGCCCAGGGTCCAGCCATCATAGGAATGCACCTCATCTAAAATAATCACGGCATTGGAAGCGTTGATCTCCTTCAAGACCCAGCGCCCGGCGTTAAAGCCGCAGGTTAACCACTGGTCCACGGTGCCCACCGTCGCCGGCTTAATGAAGGACTGGTGGAGCAGCAAATCGCGCCTGTTTTCCCAGGAATCCCCTTCACCTTCCTCCCCTTCCCCTATTAAGAACAAGTTCGCCGTGGAGTGGGTGAGGCCGACGTTTTCTATACCAAAAATTTGAGCCAGCCGTTTCCAGATTTCGTTAGCCGTATTCATAGTAGGCAAGAGGTAAAGTATTTTGGCTCCCCTCATTTCCCGTGCGTTTTTCAGCGCCCACAAAAGCGAGCCCTCCGTCTTGCCGCTGCCGGTGGGAGCAACAGCAAGGAGGTGTCCGGAGCACCGGCCCATATCCTCCTGGAATAAACGCAAGCCGGTATATTGGATCCCTTTTTCCCGGCACCGACCGGCCAGGTCTTTTTCAAGTTGCTCCGGCAGCTTTTCAACATAATAATTAACCCTGGCCCCGCCTGAAGCGTGCCAGTCGGCATAATGTAAAATGCCTTTTATAAGAATATAGAGATCCCTTGCCTTGTCATAGTCGTCCCTGTCTAGCAGTTTACCGATGATATTTTTAGCAGGATCCACCAAGCTTGCCAAACGGCCGTAAGGATTTTCCCGTCTTGTTTTTTCATCTATTAACGGTAAACGCCAGCCTTCACGGGCAAAAATCTCATCCGCCAGACCCAGCGCTTCTTTCAACCCATCCGGCTCCAGGAATGGAGGAGAGGTCCTACTTTCCCTTTCAAAAGAAGTGAGATCGGTATTTAATGACCGGTGGTGGCCGGCCACTGCCAGCGCTTCCACCGGTATCTGGGTTAAAGGCATCTTTTCCCTGTTCAACCCTATTGCGGCCATGGCCGTAAAAACAAAGGAAAACAATTCGTGCCTGTAATTGTTCCTACGGTTGAACTTCCTGTCCTCGCGGATAGCTTTCATCATGGATTGGAATATATTGCTCATCTTGCCCAGGTCATGCAGAACTACCGTAAGAAGAGAACTTTTTAATAATCTTTCCACAGAAAAGCCGTATAACAAGGACATCCTTTCAATAAGCTCCTTTTTTGCGGCAACGGTTTCCCGCCAGGCTCTGTAGGTGTCTTCGACATGTTCACGATAAGTCTGGTCCGGTTTAGCATAAAAACAGGTCATAGCAGGGGAAACACCTTCCCTCCCGAAGTAATGGCCGGCACAGGTTTGTTCAAAGTCACCGGAGTATCGATAAACGTGAAATGAGCCCGGTTTTTTACCCGCCGCTCCTCTACATTAAAAGTGAAAGAGACTGGCAGCAGAAAAACACGCGGCGCTCGGACAGTTTTGCCCAAAGGTAAATCTTCCAGTTTTATGGAGGATTCAAAATTTCTGCTATGGTCGCCCGGCAGGACAGTGCATTTATACTGTCGGCAAAGTTCGGTCCCCACTTCACACACTTCCCCGACTCGCCGCAGCTTTAGAAGGTCATCGCTTGTCCCCGCAGACAGGGCATAAACCGGACAGAGAAAAGCCCTCCGGAGGTCTTCGGCTTTCTCTTTTTCTTGATGAGCGTAAATTATATGCAGATTCAGATCGCAAAGAATTTCCCTCGTCAATACTGCCGAGATAACTTTCCCGGACTTGATTTTTTGAAATTTCCAGAGATCACTGGCTTCCCCGCTGTGCCTGCCCCATACGCCGCATAAAAAGCCACTCTCCCTTAGGCCCATGGTTTGTTCAAAGGAAAGGCCCAGCGCCGCGCCGGCCAGGCCCATCAGGGCCGTAACCGGCGGCAGAGGCAGAGTTTGCTGAAAAGTATGCGTCTCCGGCAGGCGAAAAGAAGCGGTTGGGGCATATGCCTCAAGAGCAAAATAATACATTCACTTCACCTTAATTCTTAAGGTAGTAGGTGTGCACCCAATTATCCATAACACCAAAGGCTTCACCCAGGGAAAGGGTATTTTTGGGAAGGACATTAAACAGCTCTTTTCTGCCCCCAAAAACCACTGCAAACGTTTCACTTTTAAAATCTTCTACCGTTTCCGAAAGCAGTTCCGTATTAATACCTTCACTGGAAGGCAGCACCGACTCCAGGAAAATAGGGTTCTTTACTTTTAACAAAGCTGCTGCAACAAACTTGGGAGAGATATCGGCTAAAAACCTGGTTTGGCGTCCGGATGACCAGAGGTTTTTCAAGGCAGTTAACAAGACTTTCACCCTTTTCGCCTTTTCCTCCGGCGGCAGGTCTTCTTTAAAACCTTCGCCTGATCCGACTCGGTCCAGTTCAATCAAAACAGTCCCCCGGTAGATGCCGGAATGTATCTCGGTTTCGAAAATATTGGGTGTTCCTCCGGCAGCCACACTCATGTAGTTGGTGCCGAAATCAAGATCGCCCATATACCTTTCCAGGGAAACCAGGGGCGAAACCCGTACCGGCGAAGTACGCTTCGTGGCAGATCCTTTTTGATTGTCGGCACCTTTTTCCGTCCCCATGAATCCGAACAGGTCGTCGTCAATATATTTGTCCGGCATCTGCCTGGTGGTAGCAGCCCCCTTGGAAATGGTAGCCGCGACCCCTTCGGAAAGCTCCCAGCCCAGGTTGGCCAACTGATCCCGCAGTGCCCGCCGCACCCACTGGGCGGAACCGTACGGGTATTGATCCGTGCCGCGGGTAAACTTTTTAATACTGGAGATATTATCTGCCTCTTTATCGGAACCATTTAAGCTGGCCAGTGATGTCTGGACCAAATAAGTAATGGTTAGCGCTTTTGCTTCTTTCATGGAAATAAATCCCCCTTTATTTTTTAGCATCGCTGATCGCTGCATTGAAGCTGTTCAAGGCAGCTATCATACAAAACTGCTTGAATTCCTGAAAATTTTCGTCGGTTAATTTCCCTTCATAAACATCAGCCGGCACAATAAATTTAAACTCATTATCTTGTTTGTCCCTGCTCACTTTAAACTGCAGCCTGTTTATCTGCTCAAGGAAATCCACCTTTTTCCTGGCCTTTCGCAAGGAGTAAAGGTCACCTTTTTTACCGTCTTCGCTTTTTGCCACAGCCATACCGATACGCCTGCCGAGAGCCACGGCCGCGTCCTGTTCTTCCCTGGTCATGCTATCATCCTTTCTTACTTCAGATTCGTAAATCACTAAAAAGTCCACAATCGGCTTGATGTAGTTTTTATCCGACCCGTAGACAAAATTCTCCACCATTTCGAGAACGGACTTCCTTTTCAAAATCCTTTCGCAGATACGGTTGCGCATTAGGGTGGCATTCTCATTCTTCTGTTGAAAGCCCACCAACAGGCGCAATACCTCCTTAACATTTACCCCGCCCTTCTCAACTAGGTCCAGCAGACGATAGAAGTAAACCGTCTCACGAAACGGCCATAGGGTCTTGACTGAAAAGGTATTGCCTTCCTTCCTAGCGTGCATCGTGTAAAACTCAAGAGTAGCCTTGTCCACAGCCAGATCATAAAGTCTTTCCCAATCCAGGACAGCAGGCTCTTCCTCCCCTTTTTGATGCAATAGCACTTTTCTATACAAAGTATATAGAAAAGTAAAGGTAACCTCAAAACTGTGATAGAAGTAACCCTCTATGATATTTTCAAAGTTGCGATAGTAATTAGGGTCTTGATATTCGGCCTCATGGAGCGGCGTAAAGGCGTCCAGCATTTTTTCGAAAGACGAGGAATAGGGAAAAAAAGCAAAAATATTGTCGCCGCTGGTGTAATAAAAGCCTAGGGACCGTCCAACAGCAGGCCAGATGTAGTTATATCCAGCTCATTATCGTTTAGAAATTCATCCATCGCTTCCTGCAACCAGGTATGAGATTCTGGCAGCCGAACCTGGGTGCGCTTTATTTTTTTCCCCTTATACTCAAACTCCACTTTTTTATCGCTTCTATATGCCCATTTGACCGATGTCCCGGTAGGTCTGGGTGCTTTGTTGTAAATTATTTCGGCTATGCCACATGATTTTTTCCTTGGAAAGCTGCAAAAACGGTCTTCTTTGCTGTCATAGTAGAAATTGTACGCCCGGCTATCTTCTTTCTGCTTTTTTGTTGAGATGTTGTAATAGCGATCCACCAGGATGTCATAGGCCCGTACAAGGTTTTTTTGAATAGAACCTTTAGAGCCCTCCAGAATAAGCTCATTATTTTTTTGTTGGACAATCGCCTCTTTTCCCATTTCGTCCAGTATTTTTTTCAGACCAACCAGGCCCGAATCCAGCCAGAAATGACCAGCTTTTGAAAAAACCAACTTGAAATTATTTTCATTATTCATATCAGTAGGGGCAACATATCGCTAAGCTGCCCATCTAGCGTCACCTCTTTCTAATTTGTTGGTCAGGTATAATCCTTCCCCACAGTGCCATTGTACGAAGCGATATGCAGGCGGAGACTCGCACCTACACGTCACCTTTCGAATGCCGGCGACAGTATAAGGTTCCTTTTCTTTGACGAATTACCAAATTAACCTTACCCCCGCGAAAATACTATTTTCATCCTTCATGGTACACTACTAGCAGCGTGGATGATTTCCTCCATGAGCCACAACGATAAAGTTACAGCCATTTAATCTTTAGCAAAAATAAATATGCTTGGGTTTTAATCTTTTGATTATTGATTTTAAACCATTTACTCTGACAATTTCTGTCGCAGAAAAAATTGGAGGTTTTTTTGTTGGGGGGCTCCGCCACTCTTATTCAAGTAGCTCACCTTCTGGTTAGCCAGATTTAATCATTTCTTGTCCTTGTGTTCATTGGCTTAGTCCTATTTACTTCCCCAAGCCTCGCCATTATCCTGCCAATTTTACTCTAAAACGGCAAATTTTATAAGAATTCCTTTTAGGCAGACTAAAAGTTATTCTGAATACTACCCAAAGCAGCTAAAAAAGCGGTTAGCGGGAGGATTTGAATGCCTCGATATTCTCGTAGCTTTAACAGGTGTTCATCACCACTAACAATATAACCGGCTCCGCCAGCTTCAGCCACCTCAAGAAACTTATTATCGTCGGGGTCTTCCTTAATTACTGCAAGCTTTTCCGCTGGATTAACAAGAATAGCAAACTTCCTAAAATCTCTGATTGTTTCAGCAATCTCTTCATCGGTCATGCGATGGCGAGCCCGAACATGCTTGTAGCTCAGGGCCTTTTGATATTCAGACAAAACAGGCTCGGACACAAGAAGCTCGAACGATTCAAGCCGCCATTTTTCAAAGATTTGTGCTGGTGCGCCTTTTGGCGATAAGAAACGGCTGACAACTACATTGGTATCAATGACGATCCTCATACGCTTGAATTGTGGGCACGAACCTCTCCCACCGCTTTGTTTGCTAGCTTATCAGCCTCCTGTGGAGTTAAGTTTGCCCGTTCAGAAACGGCACGTAACCTATCAAAAAATTCACTACGGGCCTTCTTCCACTGATCGTAAAGCTCAACGGGTACAACAACTGCTACCGGTTCGCCATGACGTTCCACCACAAACTGACTTCCTTTGGTGATAACCTCATGTAAGATTTTGCCAAACTGGCGCCGGGCTTCAAACGCTCCAATTATTTTTTCCATCATTCCAACATCCTTTCTAAAAAGGACCCTAATCAATCTGTGTAATTAGCGCTAACATCATTATTATCGCAAATAATCTGGTATTTGTCAAGAATCAGTTTGATTTCCATTAAGAAGTAGGGGGGAATTAGGTTAATAAAGGGGTTAGGTGGTTAGATTATCTTCCTTACCACCTCCACACACCCGAACCCCTGACTCCCTTTGCTGCCCAGGCCGGCATCAACTCCCATCTGCAATAAATCCGGGGGACCGGTTAGCTTTAAGCGGCAGGTGTAACCCTTAATTGGGGTATCTTTGTACATGATTAGATTAAATTGGGGGCGGCCGATAACCATAATTTTTATTTCCCCTACCGGTGACTGGCGCTGGTAAAAAGCTTCATATTTTTTGCGCAGGTTGCTTTCTATAAGACGGGTAAATTCACCCTCGCCAGGCTGAAAATAGCAGGTATATTTACCCCCTTCCGGCTTTAATAAGGTACTATATACAACTACCGGAGAAAGTAGGCGAATCTCTGCTTCTTCAGTTATAACTTTCGGGGTTTCCACATTAATACCCGTTACTTCAGCAATTTCTTCCCCTAAATAAATGACTCCTCTGGTTAACAAGTGATTGAGCAGAGAAGTGCAAAACTGTAACAAAGGCGAGGAAACCACTAACTTTAATTCCTTAATAAAAACTATTTCTTTATTTAGTTTATCCAGGCGGTATTCACCCATCAGCCGGGAGAAAGTAAACAGCTTAAAGCTACGCTGGCCGGCGGTAAAACCACGGCCATGTAAAAATTCGGCCAGGTCAGAACCAAGGTTGGTATATATGGCTGCCTGGACTAGCCGGTTATAGTGCAGGGGAAGCCGCAAAACTTCATTTGAGGGACGCAAACTTATAATTAAGTGCATTGATTTTCCTTCCTGAGCAATTATAATTAGAATTTAAGTTAAGGCAAAATGTGTTAATTTATCCTAACTTATTTATTCGATTATTTATGTCTTTTTCCTGCAAAAAAATATAGGATTTTATTTTTTGGGCGGAGAAAAAGGGGGTATGAATTATTACTTTGACAGCTATTTTTCTTTTTGGCTTTTATGCCCAGGGAAAACAGACCAGGTTAAGCGATATTGATCTGGCAATCCTGCTTGATTCAAATTATCCCCAAGAGGACTTTTTTAAGAAAAAGCTGGAATTACTGCCAGTAATAACTTCTATACTAAGAACAGATGAAGTTGATCTAATCATCCTTAACTGTGCTCCTTACTCTTTAGCATACCGGGTTTTAAGCCAGGGGAAACTTCTTTATGAAAAAAAGGAAAGAAGAAGCCACCGGGTAAATTTTCAGGCTCAAGTCTATGTTGGCTACTTCGACTTTCAACCGGTAGAGAAGGTAATTCACCAAGGATTGCGCCAAAGGATTAAGGAGGGTAGATTTGGTGGCTGACAAAGATGTTCTTGAAAAACGCCTCCTCAGGCTTGAACATGTTTTACGCAAATTAAAAGTTCTTTCCGAGGTTCCCCCGGAAAAATATCTAAAAGATGAAAGTATTCAAGATCGTGCCGAAAGAAATCTGCAAATTGCAGCTCGGGTTTGTATTGATATCGGTCAGGCTGACCAGAAGCTTTTTGAAGTCTTGGTGCGGGGAGAGTTTAACATCCGTGGTTTTCAAAACAAAATGATTCGTAAATTCATCCCCGAACTGAGCCCGGCTTCCGTCTCCAGGATCTTAAAGCGACTTTCGCTCCACGGCCTCATTAAAAGAGTGGCGAGGTCCCGTAAATACTATCTTACCAAACTGGGGAAGGCTGTTATCACTACTGGACTAAAAACAAGAGCGCTTTTTATCATCCCCAGTTTAGCAGGTTTAGAGCTCACTGGTGCGTAATTTTCTTTCCAGTTTGCGAAGATCTTTGGAAGTAAGGGCCTATATAAAATAAACTTAAAATAAACTGCCTTCCTGAGATTTTTTCCCTTAGTAGGATTTTTCCCTTATTTGCTTCCATCTCTTGGTTTTTCTCTCCTTTCCCATGGCGAAATAATTTACAAACTCAACCATCAGTTCAGCGCGGCGCAGTTTATTGTTATGTCATCGCTGAAAGCCTGCCATTCCCGGAATTTGCCGTAAATTTTGGTAAAATGGTTGATGACGGTTTTTTCGTTTTTGTTTAGCTGGCAGGCAATGGTGATATTGTCCATATTTATCTATTTTCTTGCTATATGTTAAAATTCCTGCCATAATATGAAAATATATTTAGAAGTTTTGGATAAGCGGTTACATTATAAAATATAAACCCTGACAAATATGGTCAGAGTTATGGGTAAGTTTTTTATTTTCAATTCTGTTTAAGAATGCACTGAATTATTCTTTTCCAGGTGTTGAAATACGTAATAACGTTCTCATTTTCTCCATAAACAAAAAAATATCATGTTTAAACATAGAGCCTATTATCCTGCACACGGCGTTATCTGTCAACGCAAATCCGCCTACAAAAGAAGCGGTTATTTTTGGAAAGAGATTATACTTACTTAGTTCATTTTCCAACTGCTTTATATTTTCCAGTTCTTTTTTTACTCTAGCTTCAATTACAAGGTATTCCTCCGGAATCACAGAGGTACCCCCTTTCGAAGGACTTCTTTTTTAAGGGAAGAAGAGGCATCTTCTTCGCAAACAATACTTACCACAAAGGGCCGAGATAAATGCTCTGCTTCAAGAAGCATTTCCCAATATTTGCCTTGAAAGCCCACCAAAAATAAATCGAGGTCGGAATGTTCCGTAAAACCGCCCCAGGCCAACGAACCATATAAAAATATATCTTTCACCCGGTATTTTGTCTTAATCATTTCAGCCACCTTTTGAACGTAAGACCAAGCTGTTTTAAACAACTCCTGTTCTCGTTCTGCTTTGTTTTTTAATAAAAATTGATGCATTTTGATAAAATCTTCAGAGAGACTTGCCTCTCGGAACATGATAATATCCTCCAGAACTTATTATAATTTTTGTTTTAAAGCCAAATCAAGTTTTATATCTTTATATTATTTAAAGAAATACTTGCTCTAAGAATGTATTTATAACCCGGAAACCTGATACTTACCCAGACCAAAAACACCGCTCTTACCGACGTGCACCAGTTCGCCCAGCTTAAGCAAGGACCAAAAATCATTTACCGGTCCTTTGTACACTGCTTCCCCAATCAGGCCTCCTAGCTTCATTTTTATCTGGTGGCGGGAGGAATAACGCTCCCAGTCAGACCAGAGGGTATTGTTTTCTATCAGGACAACTTCTTCGGCCCGTTTAATAATGCTTATAAAATCCTCCTGCCACGGCTGGCCGTGGTAAAAATAATAAAGGGAGGAAACTTTG
>LDZU01008374.1_pt1 | contig 17959 bp, 12 predicted proteins | sample 615531 | NCBI WGS metagenome assembly LDZU01 (sample SAMN03408293, study PRJNA278302) | terrestrial metagenome | isolation source: oil reservoir sample SB2 | place: USA: Alaska, North Slope, Schrader Bluff formation | collected 2011-09 | reverse complement strand
GCTTCTTTTACCAGGTCGATCTGGTTAAGTTTCGCCATCCCTAATTCTAATAGCTTCATACCCAGTTGGTATTTTTGGGTAAGGGGATCCTGCTCTACATATCCACCGTATTTCAAAGTATCCAGTATGCGATGTACGGTGCTGGGATAATAATCCAATCTTTCACTTATTTCAGTCATACTCATGGGAGCATTATTTTTTAATAATATTTCCAGAACTAGGAATGCTTTTTTTAATACTTTTATGGGATAATTTGGGGTTATTTCTTTCATATTAATTATATTTATATTCTATAATATAGAATACCTTTCTAATTAATTTTTATTATACAACAAATTATATTAATTTTCAATATTCTTAATTCACATATTTTTAATTCTTAAAAACACTTTCATCTTTAGCTCTTTACTAGGGATGAAGTACAATTTTAATCGATTCTCTTTTTTTGGCAATTTGATAAGCCTTATTGATTTCTTCTAATTTCATAATATGAGTAATTAATGGTTTTACTTTCATCTTTTTCTGGGAATAAAGTTGCAGGGCAAGAAGATAATCGGCCCAGGTAAAACCCTGTAATCCTTTAAGTTGTTTTTCTTCTCTTACTACATTCCATGGTTTAAAAGAAATTTCTTGGCCAGCAAATCCACTGCCACCCATCAGGAGTAAGCCTCCTACCCCTAATATCTCCATACCTTGAGAAATCGCTTTAGGATTACCGGTAGCCTCTACCACTACATCAGCTCCTTTTCCTTGAGTAAGATCTAAAACTTCTTTAATAACATCTGTTTTATCTCCATTGATGACCTTATTTGCTCCCAGTTCAGAGGCGACTTTTAATCTCTGTTCATCACCATTTAAACCAACCATAATACAATAACCAGCTCCAGCAGCCAATGCGGCTTGAAGTAAGAGAAGACCGAAAGGGCCGGGACCTAACAACACCACTGTACTTCCCGGTTTGAGACAATTCGTTCGGAAAGCCCTTACAGAAGTGGTCATCAGCTCCAGTAAAGTAGCCTCATCATTGGATATATCTCCCGGAACAGGGAATAGAATATCTTCAGAGGCAACCAGATATTCTGCAAAACAACCTGGTGAATCTATCCCCATATGCACCCAATTACGGCAGAAATGGAATAATCCGATCTTACAACCATAACAATTGCCACAACCCTTAATATCACTACTAGTAACCCGCTCACCTACTCTAATTTTGGTAACATTTTTTCCTACTTCTACTACCTCTCCAGCTAATTCATGTCCAGGTATCATAGGTAATTTTACCTTACCATGTCTGCCCATAAAGTGATTTTCTATAATGGCTAAATCTGTTCCACAAAAGCCAGCAGCATTCACTTTTACTAAGGCTTCGTGTGGACCAGGAACGGGTAACGGCATATCTTTAATAATACATTCTTTTTGCTCATTCGCCTTTACAGCTGCTTTCATATTTTTAATCACCTCAAATAATATTTAAAGATACTGTTAATTATTTTATTAGATAAAAAACAATTGTTCAAATATCTATAGGTATCCTAGAAGCTTTGGAATAAATAATACTAAACCAGGCCAATAAGAAACTAAAAGCAATACAACCATACTTATCAAAAGAAAAGGGATTGCTGCTCGTGCTACACTTTCAACAGAAATTTGAGCAATATTAGCACTTAAAAACAAACAAAGTCCTACAGGTGGAGTTAGTAGACCTAAACATAGATTGATAATCATCATCATTCCAAATTGAATCGGATGCATTCCAATTTTTGTGGCTAATGGTGCCAGGACTGGAGCAAACATAATAATAGAAGCACCGGTATCCATGACACAGCCTACACCCAATAGAAAAATATTAATTAATAAAATGATTATAATACGATTAGAAGATATGGATAGGATAAAATCTCTAATATTGACAGGAATTTGGTATACACTTATAACCCAGGCATAGACATTAGCTGTAGATAATAGTAAAAAGATTACCCCTGTAGTAATAGCTGAATTAATAAATAATTCTGGTAAATCTTTTACTTTTAAAGTTTTAATTACAAAAAAACCGATAAACAATGCATACCCTACTGAAACCGCAGCTGCTTCAGTGGGTGTAAATACTCCGCCTAAAATTCCTACTATTATAATTAAGGGCATCCCAAGAGCAATTAGAGCTTTCATGAATAATCTAACAAATTCCTTAAAATTTACTTTAATTAATTTTTGAGGATAATTTCTTTTCTTTGATAAAAAAGACACTATGATACAATCAGCAATGCCAACTAAAATACCAATTGGTATTCCTGCTGCAAATAGGGCTCCTATGGAAGTACCCATAGTAGCCCCATATATTACTGCTAGAATACTTGGTGGAATAATTGGCCCCTGCAATGATGATGCTGCCGTAACCGCTGCACTAAAAGGAGCATCATATCCATCTTTTACCATAGATGGGATAAATATGGAACCTAAAGCAGAAACGTCTGCTGAAGCTGCTCCAGTAATTCCTCCAAAAAGAGTACTTGCACCTACATTTGCATAAGCTAATGTACCTCTAAATCTACCAAATAACACATTTACAAAATTAATAATCCGATCAGTGATCTCTGACTTATTCATAATCTCACCAGCAAGTACGAAGAAAGGAATACACATTAGAGGAAATGAATCAAGACCTGTAAACATCCGTTGAGCTACTACCTGCAAAGGTACACCAGTTAAAGTAATAATTCCAACAATTCCGGTTAATCCCATACAAATTCCGATTGGAACCCCTAGAATTAGGGTAACACCAAACATGATAACAGATAGAAAAAAACCACTCATATTAATTTATCCTCTGATATTCTAAATATAGCTAATAATATTTTTTCAACAATAATAAATAAGATTTGTAAAAACATTAGCAAAGAACCTACTGGAACAGATGAATACGGTATCCACATAGGAACAAACATAGCTGGGGATCGCTGAAAAAAAACAAATTTAGTCATTGCTACTCCTTGAATAAAAACAAATAAGCTAAAGAATAAAATAAAAAAATAGGATATTATGGTAGCATATGACTGCAAAACAGGAGGTAACTTCTGAATCCCTATAGTTAATCCAATGTGTTTACCCTCTTTTAAGGCCACAGAAAGAGCTAAAAATCCAATCCATACCATTAGATAACGCGCAAGTTCTTCAGACCAACGAGGAGCCATATTCAAAAAATAACGCATAAAGACAGAATAAAGAATAATAGCAACCAAAGGTACACTAAGGATAAATAAACAATTTTTTATTACTCTATTGATTAAATTACCCAAATTATTAATCACTTTTAAAAATAGAAGAATCTTATTCTTATCTGATTTAATATACATAATTAATTTATATTATATAGCCTAATATGAATCGTATACATACCCTCTTTTAACAATAGGGTATGTATACGATATAAAATTATTTTTAATTATATATTGGGACTAAATTTAGGGCAGACCCTATTTCACCTTCTCCAGGTGCTTGTAATTTTTCTCTCACTTCCTCAATGGTTTGCATGAATCCATCTACCCATTTTGGATCAACCTGAGTTTTTATCCAATCAATAACTGGCTGTTGAGATAATTCTTTAAATTTTTCAATCTCTTCAGCTGTTGGTACATAGATCTCCATACCTTGTGCTTTTAATTCTTCCAAAGCCACGCAGTTAGAAACATAAGTTTCAGCTCCTCTATGGAACAATCCTGCAATATCTGCACCTTCATATACAATTTGCCTTAAATCCTCAGGCAATGAATTATAAAACGCATCATTAATAAAAGTAAAGTCTATACTATAGATATGTCCATCGAGTGTATAATATTTTTGAACTTCATAAAATTTTCCTGCTAGGGTAAGGCTGGGAGGATTTTCCTGGCCATCAATAACTTTTTGTTGCAGAGCAGTATATAATTCCCCCCAAGATACAGGCACCGGACTAGCACCTAAAGCCTCAACCATTTTCATATGACCACGATGCTCCATTGTGCGAATCTTCAAACCTTTTAAATCTTCTGGAGTTCTTATCGGACGTATATTATTGGAAAAATTTCTAAATCCATTCTGATTTACGTCTAAACAGCGAATACCTGTCTTTCTTCGCATTTCTTCCATCATCTCTTTAATGAAGGGACTATCCAAAGTATACCAAGCCTCTGTATAGGTTCTAAAGGCATAAGGTATAGAAAGAGCAAGAATTTCAGGGAAAAATATACCCACTGTTCCTTCACTAACATTGGTCATCTGTATACTTCCCATCTGAACTCCTTCTAATGATTCCCTTTCAGAACCCAATTCGGATGATGGATATATTTCCACTTTAATTCTTCCTCCAGAACGATCCTCCACATATGACTTAAACACAACAGCATCTGCATGAGCTGAAGCGGTAATAGGATCTGGTGGATCTGAATGAGCGTACTTTATTATAATAGGCTCACAATACCCCGTACCAATTGTTACAAATAATATTAACATAATCAAGAAAGAATATTTAATGATTTTCATACTTTACTTACCCCCAAAATTAAATAATAAATCTTATTTTTTACTACTTTCTTTTATCTTTTCTATTTATACAATATTTAATACTTATTATAAAAAAATAATTTATTATTAATTAAGCCTTATAGACATACCTCCTTTCATGGAATCATAAACTCCCAATATTATTTGTATAGCAATTCGGCCGTCTTCCCCTCGAGCACCTTTCGCAATTTCTTTATCTAACTTCACACATTCAACAAAGTGCCTGATTTCATTTACATAGCCCAAGGAATGTTCTTCATCTACTGCCGGGAAAGTCCATCCCTTGGTGGTATCTGCTTTTTCAATAGCATATTCATATCCAACTGGGCTATAAACTAGAAGGGGGGAACCATGGGTCAATTCAATTTTAATATTTCCTTTACTGCCATAAATTTCAATTTTATTATCCATACCACCAAAGGTAATATAATTTCCTTCTATAAATCCAAATGTATTATCCTCAAATGTTAATATTCCAGCTGCCCAGTCTTCCCCTTCAAATTCAGTATGCAGTAAATTTTGATGTGCACCTTGACTTGTTTTACCCAAAACTTCTATCACTTTTTTCTCTTTAAACCAGTTCACAAAGCCGGCTGGATGTATTCCTAAATGAATCATTGCGCCTCCACCACAATATTTCAATTTCTGGGCATAAAGGGAATGGGAGCCTCCATGACTTTCCTTTGCCTTTACATAAAGAATATCACCAATAGCTCCTTCTTTATATATTCCTTTAGCTCTCATAAGAGCCGGGGCAAAAATCCAGTCTTCAGCATACATTAATTTTACTTTATTTTCCTGGCAAGCTTTAATCATTCTATCACAATCTTCCAGAGTAGTCGCTAAAGGTTTTTCACAAACCACATGTTTACCGACACTGGCAGCATGAAGAACAACTTCGCTGTGCAGGAAATTTGGGACACAAACACTAACCATTTGTATATCTTCTTTTTCTAGCATCTCTCGATAATCACTATAAGCTTTTGGTATTTTAAACTGAGTACAAAAATTATCAAGATTATCTACAGCAGCTGCTGCTACCAGATCGACATCCGGGCATCGCTGATAGGCATTGGCATGTAAACTTGCAGCAAATCTGGATCCTATAATCCCAACTTTTACTTTTTCCACTTCATTTCTCCTTTTATATTGTTTTATCTATTATTAACAAGGTTTTCAAGGGGAATCCTTCCCCTTGAGAACCCCTGAATTAAGAAAAAAATAAATATCCTTTCCTATTTATTGCATATCTTTGAATGGTATTCCATCCATATCGGTAAAGGTCTGGTTCTCACCAGCCATCCCCCAGATAAGGGTATAATGACTTGTTCCGACACCGGAATGAATAGACCAGCCAGGTGCTATTAATGCTTCTTCGTTTCTGGTAATGATATGGCGGGTTTCTGTTGGCTCACCGATGATATTCACTATGACGGCCTCTTCTTTTAACTCAAAAAACAAAAATACCTCTGTCTTTCTGGTATGAGTATGGCCAGGTATATTACACCAGACATTACCTGGTTCCACCATGGTCATTCCCATTGTTAATTGACTGGTTTTTATGGTTTCCGGAACAACATATTTATAAAGCGTCCGTTTACTGGCTACTTCGGCTGAGCCGAGCTGAATTGGTTCAACCATATTAAATTCAATTTTTTTAGTTGGATAGACTTGATGGGCAGTGGTACATACCAGATAAAATTTAGCTAATTCCTCCTGTTTTTTACTTGAAAATTGAATATCTCGTACGCCCATTCCAATATACAATAAATCCTTATAATTCAAGATATATTCTTCACCATCTACCTTGATAACTCCGGGAGATCCGACATTGAGAATTCCCATCTCTCTTCTTTCCAGAAGGTAGTCAGTCCCGGTAATCTTTCGACTGTCCTCTAAAGTGAGAGAAGTTTGAGGACAGATACCACCAATGATCATTCTATCAAAATGGGTATAAACCAGTTTTTGTTTCCCAGGGGTAAACAATTCTGAGATAAGAAACTCCTTACGTAAGACTTCTGTAGTAAGACTTCTGATATATTGTGGATTAAAAGCATGCCTTATTTCCATCACTCTTTTTTATAAACCTCCTTATATTTTAATGATTTAATACACAGAAAGTGGCATAAATTTAAGCGGCAGGTAAAGTACCAACTGTGGAAAAAGGACAAGTAATATAACTACAATAGCCATTACCAGATAAAATGGTAAAAATTCACCTATTATCTCTGAAATATTTACCTTTCCTACAGCACAGGCTACAAATAGTACACAACCCACCGGCGGCGTAACTAAACCAATTGCCAAGGCAATATTGACAATTGTTCCATAAAGTAAGGGGCTTATTCCTAAAGTTGTTGCGACGGGTAAAAATACTGGCGTAGTAAGCAATATAACAGGATCATTATCCATCACACATCCAATGACAAGCATAAAAGCAACTATCAATAATAAGAAAATAGTGGGATTAGAGGTTACCGATAAAAACCAATCTGCGATTAAAGTAGGAATGTGATGGAGGGCTAATATCCAGCCCAAAGGCGTAGTAGCACCAATCAACAATAATGATATTGCTGATGTTACCCCAGTAGTAACTAAACAATCATAAAGTTTTTTCAGGGTTAATTCTTTTAGAAATATACCCAATCCTAATGCATAGAAAACCGCCACCACTGCCGCTTCTGTAGCAGTAAAGATTCCACTGAATATACCCCCTAAGATAATAATAGGCAAAATCAGTACTGGTATAGCTTGATAAAAATCTTTAATGATTTGACGAATAGGAACTCTAGGATGCTTGGGATAGTTCTTGACCTTTCCTTTATACACACATAAAGATATCTGAGATATGCCTATTAAGATGCCTGGAATTATACCTGCCAAAAAGAGAGCACTTACCGAGGAATTAGATACCCAGGCATAAATAATAAGGGGGATACTGGGAGGGATGATTATACCAATCGTTGAAGAGGCACCAGTTACTGATACACTAAAAGGCCTATCATATCCTTCTTCAATCATGGCATTCATAATCATGGCACTAGCTCCAGCAGTGTCGGCTGTAGCAGAACCGGACATCCCTGCAAATATCATAGAAACAAGTACATTTACAATAGCTAGCCCACTTCTTACAAAACCTATTACTGAGCTAATAAAAGATACTAATCTCTTTACAATGCTGGTAGAGGTCATAATATTAGCTGCTAACATAAAGAAAGGAACAGCTAACAAAGGGAAGGAATTAATACCGCCTATTAATTTTTGTCCTATTAAAGAAACAGGAATAGGTATATCACCGAACCTTAATAAAATCCAGGAAGTAGCAATGATAGCATAAACGATGGGAAAATTAAGAATGATAAAAAAACCTAAAATACCTAAAAACACTAAAACTATAGTCATTTAACGTTTATTATCCTTTCTCTATTACTCTTTTTTCTTGGATTTTATCTATTTCTCCCTTAATATATAATAATATGTCCTCTAAAATATAACAACATGATAAAATTCCTCCAGCTAAAACCGCTGAATAAACATAAGACATACTAATATGTAAGGCAGGACTTATCTGTATTAAGGTTAATTTAGTTAGATATACTCCATTTATCACCATCACATCTAAAATTAATATAAAAAGAAAAATATCTAATATAAATTTCAAACGTTTATATGATGTTTCCGAAAATTTTCTGGTCAAAATATCAACTGAAAAATGCGACTTTCGTTTTATTCCCACAGCCGCTGCTAGCAGAACAATCCATATCAGGAGAAAGCGGGATGTTTCTTCAGTCCAGGCAAGAGGAGAATTTAATACATACCTGAATATAACCTGTAACAGTACTACTACGGAAAGAATTGCTACCATTACTGCTATGATCATTTCAACTATGTTAGATCTCCTTAAGATTTTTAAATATTTCAAGATTATCTCAATTATTATCATTTAAAATATTTAATTCCTTCCACATTCCTATATTTTTTCAGAATTGGTCAGCACTATTTATTAAGCAAATCAACCTTTAGCAAAATGATATTTACTTTATTATTAAATTTTCATGTTAATGGACTATGTAGTAGAGTTTTTACTATTATCCTAATTAATATTATTAAATTTTTAAATACTTAAGGAGTAACAAAAAATGTTAATGTTGTAATAACTTGTTTATTCGACTGACATTACAAAATCAAAAAACTCACTTCCATATTCTTTAACAGCAGTTTCCCACATCGGAGTAACAGCTTTTTTAAACTCTTCCTTATCAACCTCAGTAATGGTAGCTCCTAATTTCTCTACGGCTTCTCTCGCATCAATTGTTAATTTTGCCCAGGATTCACGTCCTGCCTCTATAAATGCTGGCAATGTTTGTAATAGAACTATCTTATCAGCTTCAGAAAGTTTCTCCCAGGTTTTAGTGCTGACCAGCAAGCCGGTTATATCAATGGTATGCATGTCTAAAGCATAATAGGGAGCACCTTCATAATGTTTCTGAGTATAATAAGCACCAAAGTCGTTTTCCGCTCCATCCAGCACTCCTGTTTGTAGGGCACTATAAACCTCACCGTATGCCATAGGAACCGCCTTTGCACCAATCAGGTTCACCATATTAATGTAGACATCATTTTCCATAACTCTGATTTTTAAATTAGCCAGATCTTTTACACTATACACTGGTTTCTTAGTATAGAAGCATCTTCCTCCTCCACATATCCAGCCTAAACTGATAAATCCTACATTTTGTTCTTCAATATAGGCATTCATTTTGTATGATAAACCCGAATCAAGGACTCTAACAAGATGATCTACATCTTTAAATATGTAAGGGAGACTTAAAACGTTAATCTGGGGAGCAAAGCTACCAAAAGGTCCAAGAGAGGTTGTGCAGAAGTCTATGGTGCCCATCTGCACGCCTTCAATCAGTTCTCTTTCGTATCCCAATACTGCATTAGAATATACTTCAAGCTTAATTTCTCCATTACTTGCTTTATCTATTGCTTCAGCCCAGGCTGCAAAAGCAATGTGGTAGGGGTATTCTTCTGTGCTGTCGTCACCAGAACGAAGTACCAGTCTCGGCTCTGCAGCTGAGACTGATAATGATACTAAAAATATCGCTGTTAAAAGAATCAACAATACTGATATTAATTTTTTAAGATCTTTAGTAATCATTTTATGATTGCCTCCTTATTTGACTAATATTTTTTAAATTTTAATTTCCTTTAAAATTATGTACTAAATATTAATGCTTCTTATTGTAGATTTATTGTTATTTTTCAGTCTAAATCTATTTAAATTTTTCTACTACATAGTCCATTTTAAGAAATACTTTTATTTAAGAATAAAATATAGATATTTATTAGTATATTAACTGAATTTATTAATAAACCTCCTTATAATTTTAAAAATATTTAATATAATATATAGAACTAATAAATTACATAAAACCATCTGAATTGAAAAATATCTCCATTGTAAAGAAAATTACATGTTCTATTTAATTCTTCATTAAATAAAATTTAAAATTAAACTATCTGAAAAAATATCTCCATTGTATTAAAAATCAATTTTAATATAGATGCTTGTAGAGAAATTTTTTTTCATAGAAGAACATTTACAATAATATATTTTCTGTAAAATAGAAAGAACTTCTATATAATATAATAAAATTATATACCAAATGGTTTAGGCTGTCAAATTTAACTATCTTGTCTGTGTCAAATTTTTGTACCATTCAAAAAATTTATCATTCTTCAAACAACTTTGTCTTCAAGTTGTGATTGCTTTTCTCCAGGTCGTTTGATATATTCACTGATGACTACAAATAATAATAAAAAAACAGCAACAACTTCTGTGAGAAAATTAGGGGATATAATTAGAATAACTGCAGCTATTAGCAAAAATGATTTATACCAAGGTAATTGTCGGAAGAGATATTGTTCTCCTAAAATACCCATACATAAAACAGCTACTAATCCGAATCCAAATGCTATTATGACTTCCAATAAAGAATGTTCTCCTCTTGGTAAAAGAGCAGGATGATAAATAAAATAAAATGGTACCAGATAAGCGGCTATACCTAATCTCATCGCTGTAAAACCTGTTTGCATAATATTTGATCCAGCTATTGCTGAGCCAACATAAGCTGCCAGAGCTACCGGAGGAGTAATTGCTGAAACACCACCCCAGTAGTAACAGAAAAGATGGGCTACCAGAGGGGCTATCCCTAGTATTACCAAACCAGGTGCCACCAGAGTAGCAGTAATAATATATACCGAAGTAGTATCTAAGCCCATACTTAGAACCAATGATGAAACTGCTGATACAATTAAAGTTAAAAGCAATGAGCTTTCACCTAGTCTGACAATCTGCTGAGTAAGAAGCATTCCTAAACCGGAAAGCGAGATACTGCCCACCACAAAACCTATAGCACAACAACATATTGATGTAGATATAACATTTCTTGCTCCTAATTCTAGAGCCTCAATTATATTTATCAAACTCATTCGTGTTTCTTTACGTAACGCACTGATTACAACAATTGCCATTGTTGAAAAAAAAGCAGCAAATAAAGCAGTAAATTTCAAAACCATCATTGTGATAAGAATAACAATGGGTAATAGCATATGTCCCTGTTTTAAAAAAACTCCTTTCAGGGCTGGCATACGATTTTTTGAGAATCCCTCTAGTCCTATCTTTTTAGCTCTTAAATGAACTTGATAGTAAACAGCTGCATAATAAAGAATAGCAGGTAATACTGCTCCTACTGCAACATAAGAATAAGGCTTTCCTAAATATTCTGCCATAATAAAAGCAGAAGCACCCATTACTGGTGGGAGGAACTGTCCACCACAGGAAGCCACAGCTTCAACAGCTGCAGCAAAATAACTTTTAAAACCAAGGCTTTTCATTAGAGGAATAGTAAATGGACCTGTTGCTGCCACATTAGCGGCTGAAGAACCTTGAATGGTACCCATTAAACCACTAGCAATAACTGCTACCTTAGCTGGTCCACCAGCAGTATGCCCTGTTGCTGCTAAAGCTAAATTGGCAAAAAGTTTGGTAGTTCCAGATTTATTTAAAAATGCTCCAAAAAGCACAAAGAGATAAACATAAGTAGCAGCAACTCCAGTAGTAGTACTAAAAAGCCCTTCCATACCCATATACATATGAGCTATTACTCTCTGAAGACCAAAACCACCATGCTTTATAATTCCAGGCATGTAAGGACCTACAAATAAATAAGATACTCCTATTATTGATAAGATAGGAATAATCCATCCCATTACTCGCACTGCAGCTATGAGAATTATGATGCAGAAGATTACTCCCATAATAATATCGGATTGTGTAGCATATCCCCCCCTCATCGCAATAGCTCGATAATGATAAACTAAATATAGTGATGACCATACTGATATAGCTGCTAATATTACATCCAATAATCCCGGATTTTTATTTTTATCAATCTTTTCAGAAGAAGGATACAAAATAAAAGTAAGAAAAAGAATAAAAGCCATGTGGACTGGCCGTTGTACCATTGCAGGAAAAGGTCGATATCCACCTGTATAAAGATGGAATAATGAGGCAATAACAGATATAATTGTTATTATAAGCGCCCAATTACCCTTTAGATTACGCATTTTGCTTTGTTGCTCTGATAATTCACTGCTTAACTTATCAATATCAATAATACTTTCATCGTTCGCTCTCTGCTCTGATAAAACCTCTTCTACCATATCTCTACTACTCCTTGAACCTTATAATCCTTAAATTAATTAATATAGGAGAGGCATCTCCTCTCCTATATTACTCCAGTTATGTAACTTACTTTAAAACTCCCATTTCCCGATAATACCTCTCAGCACCTGGATGTAATTCAAATGGTTGACCATTAAGAGCTTGTTCTAAAACTGTATATTTAACAATGGGATGTATATTTATCAGAAAATCCAGATTCTCATAAGTAGATTTAATTAAGTCATAAACAATATTATCTGGAACATCTTTGTGAGCAATTATTATCGCTGATCCAGCAAAAGTTTTCACCGGTTTATCTTGATTGGGAAAAGATCCTGGGGGTATAGTAAAGGGAAAATCTAAAGTATCTTTGGTCATTGCTTCAATAACATCATCATCAATATCAACAAATCGAGCAAAGCCAGTTTCCATTATCTCGGTGATACTGGCAGATCCAGCAGCATCGGTCCAAAAAACTGCATCAATTTGGCGATTACGTACCTGATCAATGGTACCTTGGTGTACAGTATATTCAGGAATAATATCATTCATAGTCCATCCAAGAACTTTTAAAATTTGTTCCCAATATACTAAATCATTACTTCCCACCATTCCAATAGAAACTCGTTTTCCTTTTAGGTCACGCATATTTTTAATTTCAGGTGACCATTCCATTGCTAAAAAATTTTCCGGATTTGGATATCCATGAGATACAAATCGCATATTTTTATAACGATCTTTTGGTCGGTCTGCCCACTGTCCTAAATTATTATAGGCTTCATAAGCCGGATTAGCACCTACAAAGGCTATTTCGACCTCTTTATCAGCAATTAAATCTACATTTGCAGCACTTCCTCCAGTAGCTTGAATAGAAACTTGTAAATCAGGGAAAAGGTCATTCCATAAAGATGCCATTCCGGCACCAATGCGATAGTAGTTTCCTCCAGAACCTCCAGTAGCTATTCTAATAAACGTAACAGCACCAACAGTATTACTAGTAATACACAAAATACTAATTACTAACAAAAAGATAATAATTTTTTTAAACATTATAACTCTCCTATAAATTTTTTTAGTTTTCTAAGCATGTCTTTGCAATTTTGCGCTTTTACCCTTTCCTATCCTCTCTTAGTACCTCCTTTCTAGAATGCAGTTTTTTTAAACAAATTCACTTACTATTCATGAATTAATGTAATAATTAACCCTACATTCTATATTATAGAATAATATTCTACAACTATTTTAACACATAAATCCACACATGTCAATGAAACTAATTGCCTCTGTGTGAATATTTTGTAGGTAGTTTTTTTTGCTGCAAAAATTCCTTCTGGTTTTAGGTAGACTTACCTCTTTTAATAGATTAAGCTTTCAGTAATGGCTCAAAATAAGCAAAAAATACCCTAATTTATGGCATTTTTTGTGATCCATAATAACATACCTTCTTTAATTTTTTCTTCTTTACCTACTCAGGTCTACTTCACTTAATTTCCGCAGAACACCTACCCAGGGTTTGGCCTGATCTGGACCTATAAGTGCCGGGATTATCCCCTGGTGGACCGCAGAGGAGGAAGCCTCCTTGGTAAAGTAAGAGGCAGGTAAAGGTGGTTTGAAGGGCTTAGCGGGAGCAAACGGCAGTATTGACATTGGACTCAATGGCCCCGGTCTTGGCAATATCTTTGTCCTTTAGGGTCACCTGGTTGCTGATCCCCTGGCGGTGGTGGGAGAGGTAGTAGTAAAATTTACTCAGGAGTTCTTTTTCCTTCCGAGAAGAGGAGGTAACCAGTAAATTATCAACTCTTCCTAAGGCTTCCTCAATCTGGTTAGCCAGGAGTCTTTGATCACCTTCTGTTCTGATTTCCTACCGGGGAGTGATTCCCTAAGGTGTTTGTTAAGATGGAAACGACAGAGTAGATAGGTGGCATTGGGAAAGTAATCACGGAGGCCAGAGGTTATCCAGGTATCTCCATCTCCTCCAAAGTAGTGCCTCTGGGATTGGGAGAGAGCCATCTCCTCTTCGGCCTTGAGGCTGAACTGATACAGGAAGTCTCTTCCGGTACCCAGATAGACAAACTTCTCTTTCAGTCTCTGGGAGTTACCGCTCTGGTAGCGGTTCTCTTTACCATGATAGCCAATACCAATCTTGACTTCTAATTTCTTCTCCTTTTCTGGTTTCTGTAATTTGATATAGGTCGCATCAACCTCGGTATAGGCAACTTCTGGGGCCTCCTGGGGGGAAGTTCCAGATTCTCGGTCTGTTGGAATTTCTTATTCTCCTGTTCGATAAGTAACTTTGCTTCCGCTAAGACACTCTTACGGATAGACTCATGAGAACGGGAGTAACCCAGGAAAAGCTCGGCCGGTCTTACCACCTCACGGTAGGAGGAAAGAGTGGCCAGGAAGCATTCCATCATGGCCCGAGAGAGGCTGATACGCTGATTCTTCAGGGTGGATAGCTTCTCATCCAGAAGATAACGGGCTTTGCCAGTCTTATCCCGGTAACGGGTACGGCAGATGCTGACCTCCCCGAAACGGGTAAGGAAGGACTTCTCCCCTTTACCAGTATTGATCAGTTCTCCTTTCCTTCTGTTCTGAGGCAGGTAGGTATCAATAATGGTAATCTCTTGACCTTGAGGAAAGATTATGGTTATAGTATCCTAAAGGTGAGCTCTTACCTCCTTTTTTATTAAAGGTTACTTTTAGAGTATTTTAGGTAAGTCTACACCTTTTTTAATGATTGGGAAAGTTTTTACTACCCCACTAAATTTTACACTAACCTGAATGGTTATTTTTTTGAGGAGCCATATTGCAAAACACTTTTTAAACTAAGGTGAGGAAAATTAAATAACATGCGGACTAATTATTGTCTTTAAAAATATTTTATTTTAAGGTATTTTCCTTATTCTTTATTTAGCCTTATCAAAGTGGGACAGATCAAGTCCTGTGATAAAATCAAGCACTACCGGAATTCCCTTTTCATTCATTTTTAAAGCTTTCTCTAAGGCTGGTCTAATATCAGAGGGTTTTTCTATTCTCTGACCATAACAATCACAAGCTTCAGCCCATTTTACAAAATCAGGTTGAACCTGAAAAGTAGATACATCCTGACTTTTATACTTTCTCTGATTGTATTTAACCCAGCCAAAAGAAGAATTGTTAAGAACGACCCAGGTACAACCAGCTTGATATTGAGCAGCAGTAGGTAATTCTTTCATATACATCTGAAAGGCTCCGTCTCCGGTGATGCATACTACTTTCTTTTTAGCCCTAGTAAGCTTGGCAGCGATGGCTCCTACCACACCCATACCCATACAGGTTTGCTCGGCGACGGGAACACAAAAAGAACCATCCTGAACCTTATAATAAGGGTAACAATAAGACCAGGTATCCTGAGAGCCATTTTCGTTTACCAGGATAGTATTTTGGCCAAAGACTTTACTTACTTCATGAACAATCCTTTTGGCTGGGATAGGAAGTTCTTCTGTCAGACATTCTCGCTCGACTTGTTGCTCATAAGCCTTTTTTTCTTTTATCAACTTCTTAATTCTAGGCCTTTCTATATAGTCTTGTTTGTCCACAAGCTGTTTTTTGATTACAGAAATTAGCTGTTTTAAGACCAGCTTAGTATCTCCTATAATAGCCACATCGGGTTGCCAGTTCCTTCCTATTTCAAAAGGAGATATATCGATTTGGAGGAACTTAGCTTGCGGAGGGAAGTCACACCAGCCATGGGTTTGAAAACTTTCATTCCTACTGCCTAAGGAGATGACTAGATCAGCCTGATGATAATATTCTTTAGCTATTTTTGTTCGGTAGATCCCGCTTACCCCCAGGGCAAGAGGATGATCTTCAGTAAGAATACCCCTTCCTCCTGGTGTAGTTACAAAGGGGATACCTAATAATTCTATAAATTCCTTGAACTCTTCATTTGCTATGGATAGTATCGATCCATTCCCTGCTATTACAACTGGTTTTTCGGCTGATAATAATAACCTAGTAGCATCTTTAATTAACTGGGGATCGCCGGCTGTTCTGATCTTGGGAATTAGTTTAAAAACAGGCATTGGTTCTACTTCAATCTCAAAACCACTGGCTATTCTTCCTCCTACATCCAGAGGTATCTCTAAAAAAACTGGTCCTGGTTGCCCATTTATTGCTAGGGAAAAGGCGCGCTCAACATACCAGGGAATTTTATCTGCATAAGGAACACGGGCACTCCATTTGGTAATTGGCTCCATCATCTTTCTCTGCTCACATTCCTGAAATTCACCCATTCCTTCTGTTTTTTGACTAACTGAGGAGGCAAAAATGAGTAGTGGCACACACCCTGAATAGGCTTCTAGAACACCTGGTATTAGATTGGCTACACCGGGACCTGAACTGGCACTGCATACTCCCGGATTCCCAGTTAAACGAGAATAAGCCATTGCCAGAAAAGGAGCTGAGCCTTCATACCTTAGGCTAATAGCCTTCAATCCAGCTGTCTTAGCGGCATACCAATGTAAATCAGTATCCCCGATACCATAAACATATTCAATTCCCTGTGTTCTGATCATGTTAGCAATCAATTCCCATGCTTTCATGTTTTTGCCTTCTATTATACTTTTATATTTTTCATATTAACTAATAATAAGTATATTTTAAAAGAGAACTTCTTCAACGATGTCTGATCCTTTTATTTATCTAAATTCTTACATTGACTAATAATCTGCTTCTTTATTTAGTTTTATTTAGTTTAGTAACCAATCAAGGTTAAATATTGATAAATATTTCTCATTCTTAAAAGTTTTATCTTAATCTAATCATATATTTAATAAGTTTAAAGTTTTTATAGTCATCTCTGCAGCAGCCGTTTGATTAGGAAGGGGAAGTATTTCTGCCGAAACGTATCCTTGATACCCAATCTCTTTTAAAGTGTCTACTATTTTTGGAAAATCGAGGTGACCATAACCTGGAGCCCAGCGGTTACTGTCGGCAAAATGAACATGAGTAATAAAATCCTTTGCTTTAATTATACTTCCATAAATTGACGGTTCTTCGATATTCATATGAAAGGTATCTGCCAGTAATCCTATATCAGGCCTGTTAATTTTTTTTATGAATTCTATACCTTCTTCCAGTGAATTTATAAAATTACTCTCATAGCGATTTACTGGCTCTAAAGTCAATTTAACATTTTTTTCTTTAGCAAACTCCAAACATTCCCTTAGACCAGCTATGGTCCATTCTTCAGTCTCTTCCCTGGTAGCTCCTTCCTTGACCACTCCTCTTATCAAACCAATAATAACCTGGGAACTAAAATAGGAGGCAAATTTGATCTGTTCTATTATTCTTTCTACCGCCATTTTTCTGACTATTTCGTTGGGATCAGAAAAACTTAACCCTTCCTCCCCCCAGGCCTGTCCCGTGCCGATAGCAGGAACTTCTAGACTATATTCATCAACCAACTGAATAATGTTTTCCTTATTCAGATTTTGAGGGTCTCTTACTGCCAGCTCAACACCATCAAAACCAAGTGCGGAAATTAGTTTTATATTTTCCTTCAGACCTTCCTGAAATGCTAAAGCAGAAAATTTAGTCTGCTGGGTAGAAATTACAATGCTCTTCTTCATAAATAATTCCTTTTTTTTACTTTTTCTTATAGCGAGATTTATATCATTAACTTTAGAAGTTTCACTATTTATACCT
>LDZU01010382.1_pt1 | contig 17975 bp, 12 predicted proteins | sample 615531 | NCBI WGS metagenome assembly LDZU01 (sample SAMN03408293, study PRJNA278302) | terrestrial metagenome | isolation source: oil reservoir sample SB2 | place: USA: Alaska, North Slope, Schrader Bluff formation | collected 2011-09 | reverse complement strand
AGCCTGGGTTTTGATGCCTATGTATCCCCAATTAATTATCTTTGTAATGAAAGTTTAGCTAATGAAGAAAGGCTCACTTTTGGGTTGGGAGATTTGTATTCTGCGAATGATCTTTTAATTCCTTATCATGATATTGGTATAAACCTTGCAAGTCATAGAGCAGACAAAAAAGCAAATGAGCGAAACTAAAGCGATTATGTTTTGAGACCGCGATAGCTATGGAGAAACTTCTTATGAGTAAAACACTAAAATTTGGTATTGTCCTTCTGGTCATCCTTTGTGTTGTTTTGGGCGCCGTTTTATTAATTGACATTCCCAAAAACGATCCTGCATTGAGCCAGGCGATAAACACAGAGCCCCCGCAATCCGGTGACCAAGAAGCACCCCCGCCTGATCTTGAGGTCGGAAAAGACCTGGAAGCGGCGATAGAACTGGCACTAGAAAACAGCACCGGGCGATGGAAGGAGTCAACTTATAAGATTGACCACATCCAATTGCAGGATGATGGAAAGATGGCGATTGTATGGCTGGCGCCTGTTGACCCGGAAACCGGGGAATTTTTGGGTAGAGAACCAGAATTGGCCCTGGCTGAGCAGAATGAGCTGGGTGAATGGCAGATTTTGTTAGAAGATGAGCCCAGCTTTGAAGCAACTTTTAAGACATTTCAATATGCAGACAAAAGCCTTTTAAATGGCGATATCCTATCAGGCGAACAAGAAGCTTTACCAAAATCCGGCACCGTTTACGGCGGCTATTATTTGCCCTGGGCAAAGGGTTTAGAAAAGCGTTTAACCTGGTCAGTGGGTCACACCTCCTGCTATCCCATTTATTACTGCACCCATGCTTTTGATTTTGCGGATGGCACAATGTTCCCGCTGGTTGCTGCAAAAGGTGGGTCTGTTTTCCACTGGCGGGATACCTGCGCTAACGGTGATTCAAGTTGTACAAACAGCATCACTATCCAGGATAAATCCACCACGCCCTGGACCTACCAGATCTACCTGCACATCGCTCAGGGCAGCGTGCCAACCGGGCTCAAAAAAGTAGGCACACCCGTCACCCAGGGGCAGTATATCGCCAACGTCGATGATACGGGCTACAGCTCAGGGCATCATGTGCATTTCATGGTGGTAACGGAGGATACACGCTACTTTTCATATGGTATGCAATCGGTGTGGGGTGTGGCTGAAGATATTACCTTCCGCGATGTGGATATTAATTGGGATCCGGTCACCCAGGGCGGGCGGCCGAGATTGGCGTATGAAGCTGCAACCTATGGTGGAGAAGGAAGGACTTATTATGTTTCAGGAAATGCGCCTGCCAACCCACCTACAGGCGGTTTGACCACGCCGGCAGCAAACACCTATCTTACAAACCAAACCTTGACGGTGACAGGTTGGGGCAGGGATGATGTGGCAGTCACCAAAGTGGAGGTGCTCGCGGATTATGATGGCAGCTGGGTCACGATCGGCGAAGGACCAGGCGGGACGAGCTTTACAACAAATGTTGACTTTTGCAATACAAATGTTCCTGATGGTTATTTTGATCTTGCTATTCGCCTTTGGGACTATGAAGGCAACCCCTCGTCCATTTTGGGGCGGCGCGAGGTGTTCAAAAATGTGGACTGCAGTAAAAATCCAGATCTTACATTTACAAGCCGCTATTTGCCTGAAGAGGGAACGGTCAGCGTCAGTGCGACACCGGGCAGCAGCGGAAGCCCAATTTCATCGGTTGAATTCTGGTTCTTAGGCCAGAATTTATTCACTGATGACCGGGTTTACTTGGGCAAGGATACCTATGGCGCCAACGGCTGGCAAGCGCCAATTTCAACCACTGATTTGGTGGAAGCCAACAATTACATCCTGTTTGCTTTAGCAACAGATTCGGCTGGGAATAAAGGCAGCGGCATAATGTTTATCGGGGTTGTTGATCGAACGCCTCCCTGGGTGAAGATCAACCAGGTTCCATCACCTGTCATGGAGGATTCGGTCAATATTACCTGGTCGGGCGGGGATAATATGTCTGGATTGGATCATTACGCTTTAGCTGTAAAAATTGGTGATGGGGATTACCAGGTGCGTGCTGGTAATCTGCCTGCAACGACGACTTCGTATAAGTTGGATGTGGGGCCAAACCAATTGATTGTGGTATCGATAACCGCTTATGATAAGTCGGGGCATGAATTTACACAGAAGAGTGTCTTGTACTCCAATGGGTTTGAATGGCCTTATCAATACATTCTGTTCCCGGTCTATAATGGGTATTAGGGTATTGATAAATTTCGAATTAAGAAAAATGAAAGTCACGCAGATTTTTTGCGTGACTTTCATTTTTAAGTTTCTAATAAGGTCTATCCTTTCTGGAAACCAGGCGCTCAAAATGATCAGAAAAATTTGCAAATGTATTGATGATTGTTTGTGAATATTAAGTTTGTTATTGTTTATCAGAGATGCTGATTTCCAGAATAGCAGGGATGACAGTATAATTCATTCGATCATGATAAGATATTGGGAAATTTATGTCTGAAACAAACGCACTCAGTGACCGCGAAATAGAAATCCTGCAGCTCGTTGCGACGGGCTTAACCAATCGCGAAATTGCACAATCACTGACGATCAGTCCGAACACGGTTAAGGTTCACATGAGGAATATCTTTGAAAAGATCGGTGTTTCCTCACGCACTGAAGCCACGCTGTACGGCATTGAACATGGCATTGTTGATGTGCCAGGAGCTAATGGGGATATAACAAAAGTTCAAACCGTGACTGTGGTTCAGAAAATCCCCTGGACATTTGTTGCCATCATTGGATTGGTTTTACTGGTTGTAATCGCTTTTGGCTGGGATCTATTGTTCCCACAACCAATAACCAATGCCGGGCTTGTTAACGAAATGCCAGAACGCTGGCAAGAACTGGCACCGCTGCCTGAGCCGCGCTCCAGCATGGCTGCAGCGGCTTATGATGGTAATATCTACGCCATTGCCGGAGAGGGGCCGGATGGTGTCAGCGGGGGTGTTTTTCGGTATATTACTGGTGATGATCGCTGGGAAGTGCTCAGTGACAAGCCGACACCGGTAGCGGATGTTAAAGGAGTTTTGGTCGGTGAGAAGATCTATGTGCCGGGTGGCAGATTGGCGGATGATCAGCCGACAGACATTTTGGAAGTGTATGACCCACGAAGAGACACCTGGGAACAGAAAGCGTCGTTGCCGATAAAGGTGAGCGGCTATGCCCTGGCTGATTTCGAAGGGCAAATATATCTCTTTGGCGGCTGGGATGGCGAGAAAGTGCTGGATACTGCGCTGCGTTACGACCCACAGGATGATCAATGGGATGAGGTAACACCGATGCCTACCGCAAGAGCATATGCTGGGGCAGCTGAAGCCGGCGGAAAGATTTATGTGATTGGCGGTTGGGATGGGGAAAAGGCACTGGATGTGAACGAGAGTTACTCACATTCAAGGGATCGTGTTGGCGAAAACCCATGGAATGATGAAAAATTATTCCCCAAAAAGGGATATGGGATCAGTATTCAAAGTATGGCAGGAATATTATTTGTGCTCGGTGAAGACGAAAATTCCCAAGTGGTTCTTTATCAATACATATCACAGAATAATGACTGGTCCATCATTGATAATCAGTTGGATTTATCCTTTGATAGAAATATGGGGGTTGTCAACCATGAAGGAATGATATATGTCATGGGTGGCAGCAATCAAGCAGGTGAACAATCTTCCAGAATTATTCAATATCAGGCGATTTATACAATTTCATTACCGGGCATTACAAATTAGAGATAATTTAAAATTGGTTGGAGAGCATTGATTGGATGTTAAAAGGATTTGAATTCATTAATTGTCCTTTGTGTGGACGTGATGATAGTAAACTGAAATTTACCGCAAAAGTTCAACCGCATCAAAAAGGTTATTTTTCCTTTGATGAATGGAATATTGTTCAATGTGGAAATTGCGGTTTGATCTATGTCAACCCGCGCATAACTGAAGATGTAAATCAAAAATATTATCAATTTAACCTAGATGGCGATCTGGACTTTATTGAACAACATTTTATTGAAGCAGCTGATTATCGCTCGTCTTATTGGGAACGCATGGTTAGAGTTGTACAAAAATATCAAAAATCTGGAGATTTACTTGATATCGGATGTGGCAACGGTGCTTTCTTAATTGCTGCACGCAACGCGGGTTTTAAGGTATTTGGGCAAGACATATCTGAGTACTTCATCCAATACAATGAAAAAGAAAACGGTATTACTGTTTACAATGGGGAACTCGCCAAATTAAACCTTCAAAAAAATTCTTTTGATGTAATTACATGTTTTGATATTATTGAACACCATTTTGATCCAAAAGCCCTTCTTTCTGAAATAAAAAGGCTGTTAAAACCTGACGGAATTCTGGTAATAAGTACGCATGATATTGGAAATATCTTCGCTAAATTTTATGGGAGTAAATGGAGAATGATTTATCCAATAGGGCATTTGATATATTTTTCTCGAAAAACAATGAGGAAAATCCTCTCAAGCACAGGGTATGACGTCATTCGTATCACAGGAGGAAACAAAATTGATGATAACACCCTGAAAGAAAATGCGAATGTCATTCAATCAATTTTTAAAACACTCATTTTCCGCATCCTCATTTTGTTAATCTACAAGCCCTTTATGAGGTTGTTTCCTTCATTAAGTAATTGGAAAATTAAATATAAAAATACGAACCTGACCCATGATTTGGTACTTTTTATTACAGGAGATCAAGTTATTTCAAATGACGAATTGGTCGCAATTGCTCGACCCAACCGATAATTATTTACTAGAAATCGTTCCAAACCCGCGTATTGTTCCCTGCCAATATGCACGAAGTGCAGTAATATCGAAACTGAATAACAAACGGAATGTCCATAAAATAAAACTAATCAATCGAAATAAAAATATGGGGATGAAATTACAAATCGTAACATGTTTTCGGTAATAAAGAATCGTGGACAATGCCATGTAATACCTCTCTCGTGGGGATAGTTCCCCACCGCTGCTTAATGACACTTTATGTAGAAGTCTTGACGAAGGAACGAGTTTCATCCGCCACCCCAAGCGCATAATACGCAGGCAATAATCAAGATCTTCTAAGTATAAAAAGAACCTTTCATCAAACAACCCAACAGTTTCTATTAATGATTTTTTCATTAAAAAACAGCAGCCAGATAAAAAAGTCCTAAAAACTGGTTCGGTGGGGATTTCATTTCGGTGATGTGAATCAATTGGCATCAAGACAGTTGGATTGATGTCACCTCCGCTTGACCAAATTTTTTCCGGATCTGAATGATACAGGATTAGCGGGGAAGCAGCACCGATCTCTTCATCAGCCATCTCACTAATCAGTTTCTTGATCGTATCTTTTTTGGCAACGGTATCATTGTTAATGATCATGATGTAGTTGGTATCAAGAGTGAGCGCATATTTAATTCCTAAGTTATATCCACCTGCAAACCCAAGATTCTTGTCCGACCGGATCGTTTTTACTTGGGGATATTTCTCTTGTAAGAGCCTATATGAAGAATCTGTTGATCCATTGTCCACTACAATAAGATCGATAATTACCCCCTCCTGCGTTATCAACGAGTCAACACATTCGCAAGTATCCTCAAAACGATTCCAGTTGACTGTGATGACAACAACTTTTTCAATTAATACAGTATCAGAATAGGAAGAAGTCATTTGAACTTTAAGGAACCTGTATCTCTCCCATATCAAGTGATTTTCCTGCTTCAACAACAACCCACAAATAATCCTGACCGTCTTCAGCAGGAATGAAATATGCATTGTTTGGGGGTGTCCAAAGCGTTATTGCATAGACTCCCGGTGGGATATCTATAAAGATAAAATTACCTTCTTCGTCGATCTGTGCACGCGGATTAGTTTGGTATGAAAAGGAAAGCATAGCAGGCACTTCAGGATCATCCGCAGTAATGTCCTTGGAAAGATAAATATTTGATTCTGGAGGTCTTCCTGTTTCCATACTTAAGATCTTCCCATGAACCACCCCAGCATCTGCACTGGGCGTTGGGATTGCCAGTTTTTCAGCACTTTCTTCAGTAATTGGATCTACCTTTTTATTGTTGCAGGCTGTAATTACAAGCAGAATAATTGCAATTTTCATTAGGGTCTTAATTTTTTTGACGGGCATATAAATTCCTTTATTAATTTTTTGTTGTGATTATATTATAGTTGTTTAAAGTTTTTTCAGAAAGATAATATGTTCTCTGTGCCTGTTTTAATTTAATATGCTTGTAAAAAGAAATTTCAAGATTGTGCCCTGAATTTAAATGCTTAGTTCTGTTTATTTTAAAAACAAAAAAGAGTTGGCACATTTCTAATAGCCAACTCTTTTCTACTAATTGAATTTATGGTTACGGGGCTACAACAAAACCTTCAGAAACCAGGAGTGTATCTATTCCTGTCCAATCTGTACCAATACCCAATTGGTTAGATGTGCCGATTAATTTTGCTCCTGTTGGGCCAACACATGTAGCTCCACCTACAAAACCGTCAGCAATAATATCAAGATGATTTAATGTCCAGCTGCCATCTGCAGGGATAGCCTGTGTGTTATCCAGATAAATATCAATAGCACCAGATTTCGCTGTTCCCGTTACATGACATGACAAGTCACCAATTGCAATAGTATCTACTCCAACATTCACGATACTCCAGCTTGTGAAGTAGCCGTAATTGCGGTCCATGATTAATGGATAGATGATTTTTTCTTGTCCATCAGCGGGATTGAAGGCACCATAAGCACCACCCTTATTATCTTCAATTTGAAGTTGGTTGACAACTGAGACTAATGGCATATTCGCTGTATTACCAGTAACTTTGGCAGAACCGATGAATGTCTCACCCATTACACAAGTGGTTTCAAATTCGGGATCCGACTCAGTTTGTGATTGATAGAAAACAAACTGGGAAAAGGTCTTTGAACCGTATGCAGGTACTGTGCGGGTTTCAGTGCAGGCTGTACCAGCCATTGAAGGTTCATAATCAACAGTAACAACAGTATCTGAATCACCAGTGTTTTGAATTTGAACACCTGTGAAATAACCATAGTTATTCTGGTTAATCAAGGGCATAATGGGATTCATGCTGCCGCCGTCAAATCCGTCATAGGAGAAAAGGGTGTTTCCCTCTTCAACAACTGTTACAACAATCTCTGAAGTTGAAGCAGTGAGTGTTCCAGAGAATACTTTTATCGAATGAGTTTCATCTGATTGGTTAATGACCTTCGATTGGCCTGGCTTGAGACCAGTGATAGAATTGGTCGTGCCGTCACTATAGGAAATATCAACAGTTGCATCGACAGAACCTGTGTTCTGAACATAATAGAAGGTGTTGTATCCATAGTTATCCTTGAACAAGGTTGGCAAATAAACATCCGTTGAGCCAGATGAGAAACCTCCAAAGGCAGCGTAGCTAATTGGGCTGCTGCTTGCATTCAACCCAACCAGGTTGGACATTGCTGCAACCTGGACAGATGAACTGATAATAACAGAACCATTGAATCCTGCATCAACAGGCATCGTGCTCTGGTAATAGCTCTTGGTCTCATTTGCATCAATTGGATCGTTGAACGGTGTTCCAACAACGTCACCTGTGAGGTCATAGAATGTGAGTGAAATCTCTCCAGCTGTGCCCGTTAAATTGCGGACCTGAATGCTGGATTCATATTCTGTTGGCACTGCGGCCTCAGCTGGCGTTGCAGCAACACCAAAAACAACGATAAAAAGAAATAGAGCAATTAATAGTTTTTTGAACATATAGACCTCCTTAGCCTTTTGTTTATGTTTTCTACCAAAATTATAATGATGATGGGGTAATCAATTCAATAATCCTTTAGGGTTAATATGACAGAATCCTTATCGTCGCCCTGGGTTTTTCTGCTTTACAGTATTACAAATCTCAAAATTGCTTCACCTTTGACTATGTTATGTGTTCAGGACATCTTTTTGGCAAAGACTGTCATGGTAGAACTATGATTTGCCTTTTCAGCCAGAATGTAAAAGGGATGAGCGATTACTCTGCAAGGAAACGATTTTACTAAAGACAAAATCAGCCGCTTACTCCACAAAGGGATATCCTTACCCCTTAGGAAGAATTCCACAGAAAGTATAAATGCACCATGTCTGCCAGTAAAGCTCATTATTTCTTGTATCTGAAAAGATGATTTATTTAGCATATCCTTAATCGTCCCAGGGGAAAAGATGTGATAATGCCGGGGAACATCCCAACCCACCCAGTTTTCCGCAAATATTCTTCGCCCCCAAGCATCAGCATTTGGTGTAGTAATAACGAGTAACCCCCCTGGTTTCAGGATATTCCAAATCAGGCTTAAATCTTTTTTTGGCTCTGGAAGATGTTCAAAAACATCCCAAAGGGTCACAACGTCAAAATAATCATTAGGGAAAAGGTTCTTGGTTAAATAGCCATTGATAATTTGTAAGTCGAAACGGTTTTTTGCATAGTCCGCAGCATATTCATTCGGTTCGATACCAAAACATTGCCAACCGTGCTGCTGCATTCCATTTAAAAAGTTGCCTGTTGCACATCCAACATCAAGAATCCTTCCCGGTTTACTTGTTCGGTCAATAATGATTTTGCATCTTCGATTGATGCCGCGCTTGCGGTCTAACTTTTTTAGCCATGTTCTTTCATCGTCTGCTGCAATAGGATAAGAAATATAATCGGATGGATAATAAGATGATACTTTTTCTTGAGAAAGCTTTGGGTGGATAGCAATTAAGCCGCATTCCTTACATTTAACAACTGAGAATTCACCTTCAAGTTCGTGCAGTCGATCCCGTCCTGGATGCAAGAAAATAAAATCCGCCGAGCTGCAATTATCACATCGAAATTTTTCCATTTTCCCTTTTATGTCACCTTTTTTGATTAAATCATTTTACTGAGATAAAAAGATTCTAAGTCTCTAGCACATTTTTGCCAACTATGTTCATAAGAATTAGCCAAGTTTAAAGCATTTTGACTGAATATTTTTGCCAATGCCCTGTTTTCATATAGATTTATCACTTTTTCAGCAATGTTTTGAGGGTTGTCTTTAGCTATCAGTCCGACGTTGTTCTCTTCAATAAATCCTTTAATATCTCCTACTGAGGTAGTAACAATCGGTCGACCAACAGACAAATAATCACTCAACTTTATTGGAAAACGACCTCGGTTGGCGTTTGAATCGCCGAGTGGAAGCCAAAAAAGATCACAAGCATTTAAATAATCATTAAGTTTTTCATCATCAACATTACCTGTTTGGATCACACTTACATCAGACTCAACAGAATAATTGCTTCGTCCAATATGTAGCAGCATTGCTTCTGGGATTTTGGCTTTGACATGTTCAAAGGATTGTCGCATTAATTTCACATCCCGAGGAAAGCTAGCGCCCACATAACCAATAATGTAATTATCCTGTGATAGGTTGACACGAGTACGAGCAGCCGTCTTATCAAGAGGTTGCAGAGTTGAATTGTTTAGGCCGTTATTCAATAACAAAATGCTTTCTTCATCAATGCCAAGTTGGGTTGCTCTCTCATATAGCGTCGAACAAATCACTGTTGTTCCAAGTGCACGATTGCGATAGTTTTCTTCAAAAAAAGTCTCCACAGGCCTCAACAAGGTGCGTCGAATTGGATTAGGCCGCTCCTCAACCGAGCCGCCTTTACCAAACCAATCTGCCCAATCGGTGAACAATGCTGCCCCTCTTTTTTTTGCGTAGAGCGCCGGGTAAATTACATTAGGGCGCGATTCAAAGGCGTGCACAATATCAAACTCTTTATTTCTTAACCATTGAATGCGCTTGATTGTTTCATATACATCCCAACCCGATTGAAGAGAGCCATGTACGAGGCTGGGGAATGTGACCAACGAAATGTTGTCAACATTTCGTTCCTGAATTTGCTTGCCTGACAGATCGGAAGCAAGGAGGGTTAGATGATGCCCGAAGGTGCTTAATGACTTTGCTAAATTGTAAGCTCGCTGGTAGGTGCCTCGCCCCTCAATATTAAGGCAAATCATTGCAATCTTCAACGTCATCGATTAATCTTTCTCCCTAAAACTCTACTTCTTTGATTTCGAAACCAGTTGATTAACATCCAAATCAAACCAATCAGCATTACAATTTCGGAAATAATGTATACCCACAAAAACCCATTAATATTATATGATGCAAAAACGATGACACCGAACACAACTTTGACAACTGTGGCGACTGCTTGGGGAATGATTCGGTTTTTTTGTAAATTTATGGAGATAAGAGTGATAGTTGTTCCAACAATCAATGACCTGATCAGAAATATTGGGGATATTTTATGAAGATAAACACCTGATTGTAAATAATCCTTCCCCATAGCTAAGTCAATCACCTGTTCCCCAAAAACAGCTGTCCCAGACCATAGTACCAACCCAATAATTGTAAATCCTAAAAGAGTGAGGACAATGTTTTTGATTAATCGAGTTGATTTTTCATTAAATATCCGTGAGAGTGAAGGAATAAAAACGTTTTGTAAAGGCATAATCATTGCAAAAAAGGCGTTGACCAAATTTACTGCAACAGAAAAATAACTAATTAGGTTCAAGTTATTGGTAAGTAAAGAAATGAGATTCACATCCGACTGATTATAAATCACAGTAATCATGTCTGAAATGGAATATGGTAAGGACTCACGCATAATTATTTTCTGGTTTTTTAATCTATTAAGAAAAACATTTGGTTTGACAATCACCAGGATGACCCCCAAGGTCAATGCCTCGATTATTACACGCAAAATAATAAACGCATAAACATCAACTACATTGAATAGGATGAGAATAACAGCCGATAGCAGACGAAATACTCGAGAGAGTATTAAGATGACCGATGAAATATTAAACTTATTATCTTTAAAAAGAACAGTATACAGCACATTTGCAACCGCATTAAAAGCTGTATCAAGGATTGCAAGAATAAGCACAGAACGAACGTAAATATTGGGTCTGAAAAAAGGTAAAACACCCCATAATAATATTCCCCAAAGAAGTCCAGCCCTCATTTTTATATTTATGACATGACCTGCTGTTTCTAGTAAAGCTTGACCTTTTTGGTCTTTTCTGAGGAGCCAAGTATCTAAACCGAAATTGATAAAAATCGAACTGATCACACAAATACTATAGTTAGCAACAATTAAACCATTCTTCTCAGGGCCTAGCCACCTCGCTACAGTAAATGAATAGAGTAATAACAGTATCTGGCTGGTGGTTGCCGCAGTTCCAACAGTTAATAAAGAACGGAAAATTTTATTGGGTCTTTTTGTTGCCGTTCGATCATTACGCTTTGATGTCATAAAGATACCTGACCAATTGATTTCCTAAGCTGATGAGTGAGTAATTTTGTCTAAAATTGGATAATTCTCTTTCACCAATCTGCTCAGATAATTCAGGGTGAGATTTAAATATCGAGACAGCTTTGGCTATTCCGGCTGGTTTTCTTTCGCAAATGAAAATGTTACTCTTATGGGTAAATTTGTCCCTAATGGCTGGGCTATCGCCAGTAATGACAGCTTTTCCCACTGCCATACATTCATATATTTTGTTTTGTACAGTCATCAGTGATTGGGGGGTATCTCCAAACGCTCCCAGACACACATCGGCATTATTTATATGCTCTAATAGTTTCTCCTGCGCCATCCAGTCATGAAAACGCACATTTTCTAGTCCGTTATTCAACACAAATTCCTCTGCGGATTTCCTTTCGGGCCCATCCCCAATCATATCAAAAAAAATTTGATGCTCATCCTGCAGCAGTTGGGCAGCCTTGACAATATGCATGACCCCGTGGTTTGGAATGAATGTACCGTAATAAAGCACATGGAAAAGACTGTCTCCCTCCTTGGCCTCTGGCAGCGGTTTAAATATCCGATCATCTGCCCCGGTTGGCACCAATCGAAAACGTTCTGGATTGATGCCATATTCTTGTTGAAACCATTTGACATATTCAGCGGTATCCTGGATGAGTAGGTCTGGTTTCCTTAGAGCTCTTGCCTCAATACCCCTGATCAGTTTTACAGATGAATGCTTTTTCTGGTCCAGTTTTCTCTCTATTGCAATCAGGAAAAGGGACATAAAGACATCCCAAACCAAGGGTTTCTTTTTCAGGTCAGCAAGAATCCTTGCCAGAAACACGTCCACCTGGCCTGGGTAACCCACCATCAGAACGTCATATTCTCCTACTTTTTGATATTGCCAAAGCAATTTAATATAAGCTTTTATCGCTGGTGATGTTGACTCTGTCTTCAATCCCATGCCACAGCGATACATGACATTCCTTAACCTCAAAACCTGCAGATTGCAAAGCTGCAATCATGATCTTGTTTCGCGAATATTCTTTTCGGTAAGTGCCAAAATAACAAACAATCATTAAATCTCTATTACTACATAAAATCTACATTATCATATTTTTGTGAGGATCACTATCACTCACAAATTTTTAGTATCTGAACACCATCCTGATCATATACAAGTTGAACATCCGGCAATTTTGCAATCTCTGTAATATTAAAATCATGAGAATAAGAAGGTGTTATTACTCCAGAATAAAGATAATCTACGCCCATCTCGCAAATCTGTTTTGTGCTCGGATCAGAACCGTACAATGTTTGGACGGCTTCAGCTCTTTCCTTATAAAAATCAAAATTATTCCCAAAAGAGGATAAGAAAGTTAACGCCGTTGTTTCACGGTCTGCATAATAAGTGATCCAGTATCCAGCGTCTGTGCCAGCCAGCAAAGACGTTCCGGAAGTAACAGTATTTACAACAAATACTGCATCCTTGGGGGTATTCTGTTTTATCCAACGCATAGCTTTCTCGTCTTCAGAAGTCATTTTTATTCTAGATACCTCAATTTGATCCACCCGAGCAAATGAACCAAAAAAACCAGCCATTATGATCAGGAACAAGATGAAACTTCTTAGAGAATTTTGATTGTACTTGTTCAACCATTCTTGAATGTTATGTCCAATGATGCCCGCTGCTAGACCAAGCGGTAGATAAATCGTAATTAGCACAGCCGTGATATTTGTAAAAGTGATCACCCTGACATTTAAGAGATACAAAAAACCTTCTGCTAATAAAGAAATAACCCAGAAAATCGTTAAAATACTCAGTGCCCTGGTTTTTTTTGAATAGATCCCGCCAATTAACCCAAGTGAAATTAGAACAAATATGTATTTGGAATCCAATATTGAGCTTATTGCGATATGGTTTTTATCCGGGGCGTAATAGGGGCTTTCTGAAAGCGGAGGTACTGCGGTTTGGCTGTTGCTGCTTGTCCTTTCATCAAGATATATTCGCAAACCAGGAATGAGCACCGGCAAGATTATGAGTGTTGTCAACAAACCGATAAGGACGATTTTTATCAAGGATTCTTTTGCAGCTTTTCTGTTCTTTTGTGATTTATAGATTCCCAGAACGCATACCCCAATTATCAAGGGTAGCATGTATCCGGCTACTCTAAAATGTAAAAAACAAACTGCTGCATTTAATATAATTGCAAGGATAATTGGAAAAAATTTTTTCCATAAAAATCCTTTTTCTGCGTCCATGTGTGGTGAAATTACATCCCAGGTTACCAATGCTGCAGGAAGAATTAGTATTTCTGCGGAATTTTGTGTGAACCTTCCCCAATTAATATAATAGGCAGGAAACACATAAAGCAAGCCGGCGGTTACCATACCAATGATCGCTGAAAATCGCGATATTTTTCTATCCAAAACCAAAAATACACCAACCCCACATAAGCCATTTAGGAATTGAGCCATCCACAACAAGGCTTTATCCGCGGGAATCCCAGCAAGGAGTTTTAGGGTTGCTGTAAGAGAATAAAGACCCAGGTGATATTGATCTAAAATTGCAGAATCATAAGGTTCTAAAGTGCGAGGTAATTGGCCTGTTACAGATGTTATCTCTGTAATTAAGGTATGGTGTAATGGATCTCCATTGACTAAGTATGGATATTGATGCGCAAGAATTAATCTGGAGAATAAGGTTGCAATGAGAACACCAATAACTATCCATCCCCACTTTCCGATTTTAAATTGCTCGCGCCAGGATGTTCGCATCAACCAGGCGATTAATCCCATCATTAAGATCAGCAAAACCGTCAATTTTGTTTCGCCTATCCTCAAATTAGGTGTTAAAGTGCGTGCCATATAATAAAGTATTGGGTAAAAGGCAATGCTTATTATCAGGGCTATAAACCAACGTTGAATATCCTTGTAACACCGCCACAGCCCTGTCACCGCCAAAAAAGCCCAGCCAGGGATTAGTAACAGACTTAAAATAATTAAAATTATTTTTATTTCAGACCAATTGAACATATTTGATTTAGATTTTCATTCTATTTTGAATTTGACGAATAAGAACTCACAATTTCTTTCCTATTGAACCTGGCTAGTGTTTAATAATACAACATAAATGACAATTATTGCTAATTGGTTACTATCTTCGAGATATGACAACCCTTTAATTAATTTTCTACCATCAAATTTGAATAAATGTATTATCAGGGTTATTCACCTACAAAATATAAATATGAAGAATTATCTTCGATAATCAATTCTAAATCATTAGCCTTTGCGATATGATTGGTTATTAATTTGCATTCGTTCTTCCAACAGTGAGAAAAAACAAACCAAACAGAATCACTTTGATGAAGGATATCATCGACCTCATTAAGATAAATGTTTATCTTCTCACGATTTCTGGTTCCATAATAGATGTTTGATAATTCGTAATCACGGGTATAGTAATTGAAGGCTGGTTTCGCTCCATAATAAACATAAACATGATCCTCTTCCTCAAATTCGTTTTTGAGTTTATCAACGACTGGATTCAAATTTTCAATACCAGCGGCATTTAAATAATTCCAGGATTGAACAAGACCAGTAATAATTGTGAAAGAAAAAAGGATTATCGTCGCCAAACGTTTTTTGTCCAGACCCCATATGTAATCAATCCCAAAACCAGCCAGTACGTAAACCATTGGTGTCAGGAATATAACCTGTCTTTCTCCATTGTATGGATACAAACCCAAAATTGCAAAAATCAAAGTAAAAATGATTGGTGTAAAAATGATTAAAAGAAGGTTTGCATATTTCTTGTTATTAATAATTAGAAAAATACAACCAATGATTGTTAAAAAAATAAACACATTACTCGAAAATGCAAATCTGATTAATCCAAATGTGTTTTTAAAAGTGAAATCTAAAAGTGAGCGAATTGATCCATCCCAATAAGCGTTGTAAAGGTAGTGGTTGGGTGATCTTGACGCATTAAAGAAATTAGATTGCCCCCTTAATGAGACAAACACCACTGCTCCAGCTGTCATAAGTGTGAAAACCTGGGAAGAAACCCATTTAAATAATCGTTCTCTTCGTTTTTCCTTATTTGCAATCAATGTATATAAAAAGATTAAATTCAGGCTGATGATCAATAGTGATAGTCCATATTGTGTCAATATTCCTAAAATCATGAAAATTGTCATCAAGAATAGATCTTTTTGGTTTTTTCTTTTAAGGAATCTAAGGAAAAACAATATTATAAGGATTGACAGAAGAAAAGTTAGCGAATATTCTCGTAACTCTTGGGAATATTTAATTTGTGTTGGCGCTACTGAGACAACTAAGGTCAAAATGAAAGACGGAATTAAATTGATGAGTTCGTGTGACAATAAGTAAATTGCAGGAATTGAAGCAGTTCCAGCGATAAAGGGAATTAGCCTCAGCATTTCCTCAGAATCACCTAGGGTGCTGATGAATCTAATTAAAACAGGAAAAAGAAGTGGTGTGCTATTACTTAAAGCGTTTTTTGTAATTACATCTTTAAGAGTGTTTCCATTTGAAATCCAATAAAGAACAGCTTCATCAAACCAAAGTGACTTAAATCCCAGATGATACAATCTTAGCAATCCACCGAATGCGGTGATCAAAAAGATAATTAATAATGGTCTGTCGGTTGTGAAATCTTTGATTTTATCCATTTTTCTTCAATAACTTCCAAATACTTACGTAGTTGTTATTATAAACCTCTTCAACGCTTTTACATCCTTCTAACTCCTTCCATAATAAACTCCCAACTCCCTTTCGGATATATACATAATCCAATTCCGCTTCCTCAACAATCTTCCAAAACGCATCCGAACATGTGCTGATCTGGCTGGCAGCCTTGCCCCAATCCCTGAGCAGCAGGTTTCCTTCCTTATCCGGTGAAAACCCATAAAACACCGTCGGCACCAACGCCCACCTTCCAGTATAAGGCAAAATCCAACCGCCGCCGTCCACGCCCCGATAAACCCCATTCTGCCAGTGGGTGGTGTTGATATAGAACCTAGCATCCTCCGGCGTGTTCTCTCTAATCCAGTTCAAAGCAGCGATATCATCTTCTGTGATCATCACTGTGACCGGGTTGACGATGTTCGTGCTGAGCGGGAAACTCCAGGCGATCCATCCCACCAGGAACAGGCTGATCATGGCAAGCTCAACCCAGCGTTTGCCTGACCACTTGCGCAGCGCTAAGCCGGCTTGCCAGACCAGGTGACCCGCCCATAATGTCACCGGTAAAAAACTGATGATGGCAAAGTGATCCGGGCGGAAAGGGCTGAGCCTGATACCCCAGGGGGCGCTCATCAGGGCAATCAGCAAGCTCCACAAGGCAAAGCCAAAATTCTTTTTGTGGATCAACCCGAGGATGATGCCAATGCCTGCAACCAGGAGCAGCCAATGGTTGCTGGTCGGTCCCAGGAGCTGCCAGATATAGCCCCCATCACCAACAGTGTTAATCAAACCTTCCAGGGTTTCGGGGAGGGCTGCACTCAGGTTTGGCTGACCGGGATAGAATTGCAAGACACGTAACAACCAGGGCAATGCCAGCAGCAGTCCCAGGAAAGCCCCAAAAAAGATTGGCATCAAGGCTGCACCTGCTTTAACCCAAGTTTTCATTCTTGGTAACAAATGTACAACTGTCAACAAAACCAGAAAGATTGCCAGCAAGCTAGCAGCGAAGTAATGTGAAAGCAGCAATCCTGCGGTCAGCACTGCCAGTGACAGTGTATGCCGCCAGGGGCGGGGCTTTTTGAGCATGGTGATGGCGAGGCTCATGGCTAAGGGCAGCAAGATCATCCCGGTCAGCAGGGTATAGCGTCCCCAACTGAGGTAGTATGCCGGCATTCGGGTGACAAAGCTGACCAGCAAGCCCGCGATTGCTGCCGGCCGCCAGTCGCGCCAGAGGGTTTTCCCCAGGGCATAGGTGGAGAGGCTGACCGCCGCATTCAATACTTGCCCTAAAAGAAGCATCGACTCACCAATTTGCATGCCGCTTATCGCGGTGAAAAGGGCTGTCACTGCATGGAAACCGAAATGGTAATAGAAGGGTCCCTCAAGGTAGGGCGAGAGGGTTTCAGGTAAGCCGCCGTTTTCAAGGATGACACGGATGATCAGGTAATGATGTTGGGAGTCAACCCAATTTGGCAGGAGCAGTTCTCGGGCCTGGTAATAACGCAAAAATAAGGTCAGTCCCCAAAAAATCAGTCCGATGATCAGATGAAATCGATATTTACTTCGAAATTTAAAACCACGTTTTTTAAAGCCAAAAATCGCCAAGACAGTAAAAATTGAAAAAGTTAACAGAAGTCCAACGGTAGAGAGTTTAACTTTGAAGAGGAAAAGGACTTCTGCGGTGAGGATGATCAGCGCGAGGCTGAAACCGATGATCTGTGCTAACGAAACCAGGGGATCCTGCCCCCGCTTTCCCATCCATGCCCACCAGGCTAAGCCCGGCAGCAGAAGCGCTGCAAAAGCCAGGAAGATCACAGGGGATGCACCCCTTCTGTATTGATTTTTGCGAGCATCGATTCGACTGTCATGCCCAAA
>LDZU01008928.1_pt1 | contig 18004 bp, 22 predicted proteins | sample 615531 | NCBI WGS metagenome assembly LDZU01 (sample SAMN03408293, study PRJNA278302) | terrestrial metagenome | isolation source: oil reservoir sample SB2 | place: USA: Alaska, North Slope, Schrader Bluff formation | collected 2011-09 | reverse complement strand
GAATTAATCAAGAAAAGTGCACCAGAGAATACAGATCCTTCAATCTTCAAAGATGCTGGATGGAAGGAATATATCAGAAGGGTAGAACAGAAAGAGAAAGCATTCCACCAATTCTTAGACGAGGTTATAAAAACCGAAGAGAAGAAGAAAACAGCTAAAAAGGCTGAGAAAAAGAATTAATTTGAGGTAAATTATCTATTATGAATCTAATACCAACAGTTATAGAGAAAGAGAGAGGAAGTGAAAGGGCCTATGACATCTATTCACGGCTTCTTAAAGATAGAATTATCTTTGTAAGTGGAACTATTGGGACAGAAATGGCCAACACAGTAATTGCACAGCTTCTATTTTTAGAGAAAGAGAATCCCAAAGAAGACATCCAGATGTTTATTAACTCGTATGGAGGAGAAATTACTGCAGGAATGGCAATTATAGATACAATGAACTATGTAAAATGTGATATATCTACAATAGCAGTTGGTTTAGCAGCCTCAATGGGAACTGTTTTGTTAGTAAGTGGAACCAAGGGGAAGAGATTTGCACTACCAAATAGCAAGATTCACATACACCAGCCAATAGGTGGTGTTCAGGGACAAGCTAGTGACATTGCTATAGAAGCTGAAGAGATTATTAAGACAAGAGAGGCTCTCTACAAGATTCTTGCAAATATGACAGGAAAAACTCTGAAGCAGATAGAAAAAGATGCTGATAGAGATAAATACTTCACAGCTAAGGAAGCTCAAGAGTATGGGATTATAGACAAGGTTATTAAAAAAAGATAAATTAAGTTGTTTTATTAAACACCCTATGTTATACGATGACCCAACTGGAATAGACGAGACAGTAAAGCAAGAGGCTTTAGATTTTGTAAGGTTCAATATAAGCCAGATGCTTAAATATCCAAACCAATTCCGAGTTGTGGAAGAGACCGTAGAACATATAGATTTAAAGGATATAGATTTATACCTCCAAAAAATGGAGAAAGACCAAGATCTAGATATTAAAGACCTCTTAATAGAGTCTGTAAATATAACTGACATAGGAAAATTTGCCCAAATCTGTGATTATCTTGAAATAGACAAAGTGAATTATCCTTTAAGACATCCTCAACGGATATACTTTCTGGAATCAGCTGATTCTGCTATAACCTTCATCCCAATTGAGCTAGACAACCGTTCAGTAAGTATTTACATAGAACCTTTGGAGAGTTCTCCTGATTTAATAACCGAGTTATGGGCAATTAACAGAGACAAAAAGAAAAAAAGTCTAGAAGATATAGAATTTGTAAATCCACGGGATCTCCAATCCAGAAGCAAGAAGTAATAAGATAACTAGCATAGAAGCTGGCAAGTAGGAAGAGAGGTCTAGCTCAAATTCATCGAAATTAATAAGGAATAATATTCTCTTCAACAAAAGACTCTATTTCTCTAACCACCTGATCTTTCTCTTTCATCCCACTCTCTGCAGTTCGGATTGTCATATTAAAAAGTTCTTCATTCGTGGTATCTAACCAATAACCGTTGTAAGCAAGATATATTATAAGAGCAAATATCCCCATTCTTTTATTCCCATCCTCAAATGGATGGTTCTTTATACAGAAATAATAAAGCATAGCCGCCTTAGAAATAAGAGTAGGGTAGAGATCCTTTCCTCCTATTTTCTGGAATGGTTGTGCTATTGAACTTTCTAACTTACCTGTATTTCTAACCTCGTAGGTAGAATTATTCTTTTTTTGCTCCTCTTTCATGTAATCACCGAAGAGTCCCGCAATATATTCAAGTTCTTGCCTTGTAATTCTGTCCTTCATATTAAGCATTTTGCAGTTTAATTATTGCCTCCTTGTATTGAGACATCGTTCTGTCAAAGACATTCTTTAGAAATTCTTTCTCTTTCTCGCTAAGTTTCTTTTCTTTCATTTGCATAACTAGAAATTATAAAAAGTTGAAAAAGGTTTGTAAAGGAAATATAATTTGAACTAATCTAATGGGCGATTAGCTCAGCTGGCTAGAGCGTCACATTGACATTGTGGAGGTCACAGGTTCAAGCCCTGTATCGCCCATTTGACCCTTACTTATGTTTTAAAACATAATCTTTTATACTTATTGTTACCTCCTTGTCGTGCTCTTCCTTTAATTTCTTATGCACTTCTCTCGCAATTTCCCTCGGAAATACACTCCTATCCAAACCTAACAGAGAGTAGTCTTCTATCATAGATATATCCACATGGCCATCGAAATTGTTATGAAGGATAAATTCTGTAAGATGGTTGATTAATTCCTCTCTTCCATTAATCTTAAGATTTGGAACCTGTTTCTTTAACCCTAAAAAAATAGGAACCGTCCCTGGGTAACTAGATTCTTCTAATAATTCGGTCATTTTGTCCAAAGCCTTATCTGTTCTAAAAACCAAATTGCCTAGAACACTAGAGCCATAGCCCCTGTTCGTTGTAAGACATAGCCTCCCTGGAGAAAATTTTCTCAAAAGTTTGTTGAAAGACTCCTTGACTTCATCTGATATCTGAGGATCTCTAACATTCCTTAGGTCTGAACCTGTTAAAGTTTGATCAAAATCCACAAAACAGAAACTTTGTTTCTCATCACTCTTTAGAAGTATTTGTTCTACAGCTTGAGTAAAAGAGTTTACCTCTATAGCCTCGTAGGTCACACTTTCTTTCTTTAATGGTTCATTCTCGGATTCTGAAGCTAAATCTTCTATGAAAGAACCAGCTCTTATTTCTCCCTCTAATGTACTCATAACAAATTCTAACAGAAATTATCTAAAATTTTAACAACCTCCTCCGTGGTAGAGGTCGCCATTAACTCCTTACGGAGCTCATTAGCACCATCAAATCCAGAGATATATGCTTTTATATACTTCTTCTGGCTATTAAAAGGCTTTTCTCCTTCCCAGGTTTTATCGAAAAGCCTTAAGTGTTTTATAAGTATATCAACCTTTTCTCTAGTAGAGATCTCCTCTGATTTTCTCCCAGAAAACAGCCACGGATTATTCATAATACCTCTGGCAATCATAAAACCATCTACTCCATACCTTTTTACATATTTCTCTCCCTGTTTAAGAGATTTAATATCTCCATTACCTATAATTAAAGTTTCTGGCGATATTTCATCTCTTAGCTTTACACACTCAGCTATCTTATCCCATCTGGAAGGTGTAGAGTAGCCCTCTTTTGAAATCCTCCCATGAACTGTAATAAGGTCTAAGTCTAAAGTGAGGAGGAAACCTATCCACCCCTCCACATCTACCTCATCATATCCCAATCTCGTCTTTACACTCACAGGAAGACCTCCAGAAGTCCCTTGAACAGCTTCAATTATCTCCTTTACCAAGGGTTTTTCCTTAATCAAAGCAGAGCATCTACCACCAGATACAATATCTCTAACAGAGCAACCAATATTAATATCTATACCATCTGGTCTGAGTTTTTTTATATATTTAAGTGTTTCAACATAATCTTCTACCGTATTTCCCCACAACTGAACAATAATAGGCCTCTCCTTTCTTGTAAAATCAAGTCTATGTATTACCTTTTCCTTGCCCTTAGAACAAAAACCCTCCACATTCAGAAATTCCGTAAAGAAAAGATCTGGCCTACCAATATCACAGAGGACTTGTCTAAAAACTGTATCTGTAACACCCTCCATAGGTGCTAGGGCAGATATATATCCTTTCTTCTTTTTTATCTTCTGGTAAATATTCATAGCCCATTGTAGCACATAGCAAATAGCTAAAAGTGAGGATATAGCCCCTTTACATATCTCGTTGTTTAAAATAAACTTAAGTAGTAGATTAAAACTGCCTAAAATGGAAACAAAAAACGCCCTGATTGACAACTCTGGCCAACAATCCTTAAATGAGATAAAAATTGACTCCTACCTCAGCATCTTTTTCTTTACAGTTCAGGATTTTTTAAACTGGTGGTATGTAAAAATGCCAATATGGCATCTAAGAAGATTAGCAAGACTTAGTGTTGTTATAGATGACCAATTTTCTATCTCTCTACTACTTAAGAACTTCTTCCTCCCGTGGCATAGAGATAATTCAATGATAGGTTATCTGTTTGGAATAATCATGAAGCTTCTGTATCTTCCAATTGGGATATTTGTTTACTTACTTAGTATGGGTCTTTATCTTTTATTTTTCCTCTTCTGGCTATTACTTCCAATAGGCTCATTAGTTTTCATAATACTCTCTTTCTTTAATTCCTTAACTTAAAAATATAGACATGGCTTTAGAATTTGACACCAAAAACAAAACTATTACAGGATTTCACAGAAAGGACAAGGGGACATTTGGGATAATAGAGGGAAAATATCCCATATTTGAAGATGACAACACCTCAATATTTACAGTAACCAGAGACCATTTCTTCAGTATTACAACACCACAAATTAAAGCCATCCTTAACAACTTCTTAAGATATAAAAACTTTAACGACAAAAAAAGACTTGTTGCGAATATTCTGCTAATTCCAGGATTAATAATTGCATTTGCTTTGGTCCTAAAATATTCTACAATCCTAGACTCCTTTCCAGAAATTTTAGCTCTGTTAGAATCCGACTTAACAGATCTTCTGTTTGGGATTTCCATCCTTAGTGTAATAATTTTGTGGCATGACTTCTATGAAGACCAGAGTCATCCCATTAAGTTACCCAAGCCAGGAAAAATTACACAGAGAGATATAGATGAAATAAGGGCAAGTGGTTTTAAATTTGGAAGATATGCACACCTAGAAACAATTAATTTCTTAACAGAAGAGAGTTTAGAGTTACTTTGTTTATTTACTAAAGAAAATTCTTTTAAGACCCTCTCTTTGTATAACCAGCTAGTGGCCTCAAACTTTGAGGTAGGACAGATAATTAGAAGGGCGGGAGTAGATATAACACCAGAGATTTTAAATAAGGCTGGAGTAAATGAAAAGACTGTCCCTGATTACCCAGTTACTGCACTAAGAAGTGTTCTAACTTATGCCCTCGAGGAAGCACTCCTTACAAACAGTAAAGAGATTCAACCACAACACCTCTTTCTTGCAATAAGCAAAGTTTTCCCTGTAGTAGAGAAGTTCTTGCGGGAGAACCAGATAAACATTGAAATTCTAAGGGAAGTAACTGCCTACAACAATGAGATTATTGACCGAAGGAATAGAACGAAATATCTTAATCCAGATATCCCTTATTACAAAAAAGGAGGGATTGCCAGATCATGGATATATGGTTATACCTTTATTCTAAGTCAATTTAGTAAGGATATAAACGAGGAAGTTGCGGAATCTAAAGATATCTTTGGTATTGGTCATGACGATGAGATAGAATTGTTAGTTGCTACTTTGGGAAAATTATCTAATAAAAACGCCCTCTTCATAGGTGAACCTGGAGTAGGGAAGTCTAGCCTAATTTTAGGACTTGCTCAAAAAATTAATTCTGGAGATGTTCCAGAACAACTAAAAGACAAAAGAATTATTCAATTGGACATTAACAACCTTATAGCTAGGGCACATAAAGAAAAAAATCTAGAGGAACTCATCATAAAAGCTTTTCAGGAATTAGAAAAAGCAGGAAATACCATTCTCTACATAGACGAGATGCAGGAGTTAATACCTAGAAAAGCCCAAGAATCTACTTCTTCAATCGCTGGCATGATAATGCCCTATATAATAGATAGCAAGTTCCCAATTGTTGGAACAACTAACTATGCAGACTACAAGAGATATTTCTACAGCAATGAATCTTTAAGACAAAGTTTTACGAATATCGAGGTTAAAGAGGTCTCTCCAAAAGACACTTTAACTATCCTTGAAAGTAAAATTCCTTCCCTAGAGAGGAACTTCCAGTGCTTCATAACCTTTCCAGCACTTTTTGCTGCTGTAGAATTTTCCCAAAGATACATCACAGACAGGAAACTACCTAGTAGTGCAGTACAAACAATAGAATCTGCTTGTGCATGGGCTCAAGCCAACAATATTCCCAAGTTAACAGCTGAGCATATTTCTAAAATTGTTTCCATAAAGACAAACATATCTGTAGGAGAAATAGACCAAGAGGAGAGTAATAAATTAATAAAGCTTGAAGAAAACATTAGAAAGAGGGTGATTGGACAGGATGAAGCAGTAACAGCCCTAACAGAATCCCTTAGAAGAGCCAGAGCAGATGTTAGAGATGCAAGGAAACCAATTGGGGTATTCTTATTCGTTGGACCCACAGGTGTTGGTAAAACACATCTAGCAAAAGTTGTAGGGGAGGAGTATTTTGGGAAGGAAGAAACAATTGTGAGGCTAGATATGTCAGAATTCCAAAATACACAGAGTATAGAAAAATTCTTAGGATCTTCTTCAGAGGGTGGATTTGGACAATCTTCAATTACTTTGGTCGACAGGGTGAAAAACAACCCCTACACCGTTGTCCTTTTCGATGAAATAGAGAAAGCACACCCAAATATCTTAGATCTTTTTTTACAAATATTTGATGAAGGCCGATTAACAAGTACTCAGGGAGAAACAGTAGATTTTACACATACAATAATTGTATGCACGAGCAATATTGGGAGTAAGATGCTTCTAGATGCACTAGAACAGGATCATTCCCTATGGAACGAAGCAAAAGAGAGAGTTCTTCTTGAGGTAAGACAGTCTCTAAGAATTGAATTAATCAATAGGTTTGACCAGATAATTGTCTTCCGCCCACATGACCTTAATAATCTATCGCAGATAGCAACCCTTCTTCTAGATGAGCTAGCTACACGATTGCGGAAGAAAAATATTGATGTAAAGTGGTCGGAGCAGATTCCGATGCTTATTGCAAACAAATCAAATGTACCTGGACTTGGGGCAAGACCGATGAAGAGGTATATACAAGACAAAATAGAGGGACAGATTGCAAAGGGAATAATTGAACAAGAGATAAAGGCGGGAGATGAGGTAGAGATTAAAGAGAGCTGGATATTGTAAAAATCTTGTTAATAAATATAGCATCTTAAAACAAATATGATATAATGGCCAAGCTATAACATATTAGTAAAGAGAGATTATGGGAGCAGTACCAAAAAGAAGAATATCAAAAGGTCGAAAGGGTAGGAGAAGAGCACATAATGCTATTAAAGTGAAACCTGTTACAAAATGCCCTAAATGTGGAGCTGTAAAAAGAAGTCACTTTGAATGTCAATATTGTGGCTACTACAATAAATCTAAGTAAAGTAACAGAGAAGTATGAAAAGGTCCACAGATCCAAGACACCAAGCCAGGATATTAGCACTACAAGAACTTTTCTCCAAGTATTTCAAAAAGGGAGAGATTAAAACAGAACACATCTCAATAAAGGAGCTTTTAGAGTTAAACGGGATAACTGAGTACGACAAAGAGCTATATGGAAAGATTATAGATGGAGTAGTAGAGAAACAAGAAGAGATAGATGCACTTATACAAAAATATGCTCCACAGTGGTCTATAGACCAAATGAAGCTTGTTGACTTACAAATCCTTAGGATGGCTATTTATGAAGGATTTGTAGGAAGAATAACACCACCCAAAGTAGCAATTGACGAGGCTATAGAAGTAGCAAAAGATTTTGGAGGAGAAATAAATAGTAAGTTTGTAAATGGTGTTTTAGGAGCTATTTACGAGCAACAGAAAGAAGATAATAAAGACAAAGAAAAAAATGAAGGATAGAAAAGAAATAGAAAGAAAATTAGGAGTGACATTCAAAAACCCAAAGTTATTGAAAACAGCCCTTATACATAGATCATACCTCAATGAGCACAGAGGTGTGAAACTCGAGAACAATGAGAGATTAGAGTTCCTTGGAGATGCTGTTCTTGAACTAATAATCTCCTCAGAACTTTTCAAGAAATATCCCAAAAAACCAGAAGGAGAGTTAACAGCTATAAGATCCGCAGTAGTCAGAACAGAAAGTCTAGCACAAGAATCAAGGCTTCTAGGCATAGGAGAACACATCCTTATGTCCAGAGGAGAAGAAGAGTCGGGAGGGAAAGATAAAGACTTTATACTAGCTAACACATACGAGGCAATTCTAGGAGCAATTTATCTAGACCAAGGCATCGATGTCTGTAAAGAATTCGTTAAAAGAACGGCCCTGAAGAAAGTTCATAGAGTAGTGAATCAAGAGTTATTTATAGATCCCAAGACGAGAGTACAAGAGTTAATACAAGCCAAGTACAAAGTTACTCCAACCTATACTCTTATAAAAGAGTATGGTCCAGATCATGACAAAACCTTTACCGTCGGATTGAAAGTTGGAAAAAAGGTAATGTCAAAGGGAACTGGAGTAAGCAAACAAAAAGCAGAAGAAGATGCGGCGAGAAAATGCATAGAAAAGCTAGAAGAGAAGTAGTTATTCTTGAATTAAATTATTCGATTTGATAGAATCAGTCACTATGTTAAAGATAAGACTAAAAAGAGCGGGGAAAAAAGGACAACCACATTACAGGATTGTTGTTTGCGAAGCTAATAAGCCTAGGGATGGAAAAACTATAGAAGAGATTGGTTATTATAACCCTCGAAATAAGCCATCCACCTTTGATGTTGACAAAGAGAGAGCAGAATATTGGTTATCTAAGGGTGCACAGCCTACGGATACTGTTGCACAGTACTTTGTAAAAGAAGGTCTTCTTAAGGATCTGAAAAGGGGTTCTACTAAACCCTCAGCAAAAAAGAAGACAAGTGAGGCAAAAGAGTAGTATAATGTTCCAATAATATATTAAACATATATATACTAAATATGAAGGAACTGTTAGAACATATTGTGAAAGCAATCGTAAACAATCCAGAAGCCGTGAGTGTTGAGGAAAAGGAAAGTGTTGATTTTCCTGGTCTTACAATCCTTACCATAGATGTAGCAGAGGAAGATAAGGGTGTTGTTATTGGAAGAAGAGGGAGAACAATCAACTCCATTAGGGATTTGATCACTATAAACGCAATAAGAAACGACAAAAGAGTTAAAGTTCTGATAAAAGATGATAATCACGAAAAGAGTTCTAGAGAGAACACCGAAGATACCGACGGAATGCTAGTGGACGAAGATCTTTAGAGTATAAAACTGCTGTTAATAGTCCCTCGGATAAATCATATTACTTACTGGAGTTGGGCCGCTTTTTGGGAGAAAGCATCAACAACCTCTTGATATTCTAGATAACTTTCAAAATTTTTATATATATTTGTTTCCATTGTAGATTCTGGCACATAGTATCCCATCACATTAAGTTCCACCTCCCATTTGTCATCTCCACCTCTCTTTAATTCAACTCCAGATATAGATATAACATATGGGGAAGCTTCATAAAGATTATCCAAAAAGGTCAAAACATTACTAAGTTCTCCTTGGTAGCTAAGTGGACTGCTTACTCCAAAATAGACTCTTCTTTCACCTTCTTCTTGATCAGTTTTTCTTATAACTGAGGTTTGACTATCTCCTGCGGTAAGAGTGTCAGATGAAAGTCCCTTTTCTCTAGCCAAATCATCTATATACGACATAAAGCTTGCAACCTTAAGAGTTTGCGGAATAACCTTCTTCGCATTTATCAAGTCAGTCTGAAGAGTTGCCTCATCTATCTCCCTAAGCTTTTCCTCTGCCTTCTCTAATTCTTCTATCCTTTCTTTGGTTGTCCTATATTCTCCCCTAAAAGAGATTGCAGACTTAACCATAGGAATAAAAACAAAAATAACAAGAAGCACGAGAATTAAGAGAACAGACAACGGGATAGCAAGATCCTTAATGGTTAATCTGGTATCTTTTATCTTATCACTTAAACCCTCTATCTCTCTCTTTGTTTTACTTGGTTTTATATTCTTTGTAACAGCCATTTTTATTTTTAAATTCTAATATTACTCTTGAGCAAACTCATCAAGATTAAGTCTGCCAGTAAAACTATAACTTGCCTTATCACCAGTTCCAGAAAAAGATCTCAGTTTAACATCTTCAAACTTTTCATGGTTGTCCATTAAATACCAAAACTTCGCAACATCCTCTAAACTTGAGGCATCCCCACTTATCTCAAAAGCCTCACCTCCGGGAAAAGCAAATGTGTTTATTACATTATTACCACTCATATTCGCAACACTCCTAAGTTCTTCAATGAGAATCCTTGTTGAAATTCTTCCCTCCTGGATATCCTTAAAAAGAAAGATTCTTTCTAGTATTTCCGTATTTCCCGAGGCAATATAAGAATTTTCCATAACCCTTTTTTCTACTTCTTGAAGTCTCTTCTTTTGCGAATCTAACTGCATCCTAGAGATTATGTTAAAACCAGTTACAAGGATTGTAACAGAGAATAGTAAAGAGAGGCTTATTAAGGATCCTAGATTGACTCTTTTCTTTCTATCCTCTGTTGCTATCTCAACTTCAGACATTGTAGGAATAAGGTTTATACCAGTTTCCTCCACAATGGTCGAAGGAGCAACACTTTTCTTTTGTTCGCCTTCTTTCTCTGGTTTCTTACTGCCCTCAGTGACTGTTTCTAAAGTTGTTTTAACTTTCGACATAAAACCTTCCTGAGGAGACCCTGCTTTTTGAGCAGAAGACTCTGTTTTATTTTTATCTTCTATCTCTTTATTCATCCTTTAATGCTAATCCTATTGCAATAGAGTAGGAGGGACCACTCTTTTCTACAATATCTTTAAATTTATTCTCTACGGAGATATTTCTCCAAGGATTTGCAACAGAAGCATGGACTCCTAAACTTTTGGAAACATATTCTTCCAAGCCAGGTAGAAGTGCTCCATCTCCACTTAGTAAATAGTCGGAAGGAGAAATTGAAAGTGTTCTGTTTTTGTAGAACTCTACACCCCTTCTTACCTCAACCATTATTGATTCTAGAATCGGAGCAAGAATCGAGTATATCTTTCCTTCAAGAACTCCTTCAGCAACACCATAATTCCTCTTAAATTCCTCAGCTCTTTGGTATTGGAAACCGAATTTGTTCATTATAGCTTGTGTTAAAGCATCAGAACCAATAGCTATACTTTGAGAGAAAACTAGATAACCCTCAGATAAAATACTCATATCTGTGCTATTAGCACCAAAGTCTAACATCACAATATTCTTCTTTCCTGTGGATTTATACATTGTTCTGCCGACAGCAACAGATTCTGTTTCTATGGCTATCAAATCTAGACCAGCCTCCATAGCAATATTTATATAGATATCAATAACCTTACGTGGAGCAGCAACTACTAACACTCTGGGGGCATTTTTCTCCTGGTTAAAACCAATTGGAACATAGCTAAGCTGGACCTCATTAAGAGGCATAGGGATATACTGTTTGGCTTCAAAATAAACAGCATCCCTTAATTCTTCTCTCTTAACTCCTGGAAATTCTAAAAATCTTGTAAAAACAGAAAACTCTGGAAGAGCCATAACAACATTTTTGTTCTTAATTCTGGAAGATTCGTAAAGTTTCTTAAGAACATCGGCAAGTTTTTTCTGATCTTTTTTATCTTCACTATTTATAACTCCCTTGGGAGTAATTTGAGATCCGAGGTTGACTAAGGAAGGCCTATCTGAAGATATCTTCGACAACTCGACAGCTTTTACCGAGTGGGTTCCAAAGTCAATTCCGACATGATCAGGCAGGTTTGCCATTTTGTGAGCAGTTTAAATTAATACACTTAGTATATAATATAGCAGAAAAGAGAAGAGTTTCAAACAACTAGTGCTTAAAATTTACTATATATACTTGCCCAATTCTTCTATAAGACCACCATTTTCTATCTGATTCTTTAGTAAGTAAGAGGAAGCTCCATATTCAAAAGCTTCTTTTATTATCCCCTCACTTGCGACATTAGTTAGAATAATAATTGGAAGTTCTCCATACTTGGAAGGATTCCCTTTTATTGCCTTTAGAACATCTAGCCCATCTAATCCCTTCATAAAAAGGTCTAAGACTACAATATCTATAACACCTCTGTTTTTGGAAAGATATTCTAAACCCTTTTGACCGCTTGAGAATTTAATACAAAAGTATCCTGCAGATTCAATAATCTTTGAGTGTTTTTCTAATAGGTCTTTTTCATCTTCTATTATTAAAACTGCGTTGGAATCCTTGGACATTTTGTAGTAGAGAGTTTATCTTAATTTACCAAACAATACCTTCCGTTGAAACAACGCCTCTTCTAAAGATTTCTCTATTTATTACGGAATTTGGGCCTAGATACCAGTTCATAGGTTCAGAGTGGATATCGAAAGTTATTATGTAGTTACCGTCAGCAGAAACCATATAGGAGATTCCAAAGTCTGTGATATTGATATATTCGGAGTTAAGAAGCATTAAATAACTGGAGGGATTTGAATCAAAACAACTTTCATGTCTATCTCTCAGGTCATCACCTGTAGTCCAGAAAATATAGCCTTTGTCTGCATCATCTATGTCCCTAAAGAAACCCAAACAGAGCCAATTTGCAAAACCATAAGGACGAAACTGTATTTCGTTTCCAACCTCACCCTCTGGGAGTCCACTCATATAAACAACTTCATCTACTTCACCTACTATTGCATCATTTTCAGGATCATATGATCTTCCAGGGCTAACACCTACAGGGACATTCGATCTAAACACATAAACATCCGAAGGGTCAGAGTTTCTTATTGTTCTTCTGAGAAGTTCTAGAACAAACTCTGATTCATTCCTAGCCCTTATTTTATTACTTGAAACAGTAGAGACCCTTATTAAGGTAGAGAGAACGGTTGAAGAGGTAATCATCACAGTCCCCATTATTGCAATGGTGATTAACATCTCAACTAAACTAAACCCCTCGTATTTTTCTTTGTTCATCTTTATCATAATTTGACTATTGTTCCATATATATAATCTTTGGCAAGGTTGCCCTTTGTTATCTCACCGCCACCCCTTCTTTGTCCAACAATAATTTCTGTAGTAACAAATGCTGGTTCCCCCGCAACTCCTCCCATAGGGGTGTTGAAACAAATAAGTCTAAAAAGTTCGTCCCCATCACTTAGTATTGCTTCATCCTTGTAAGTCTCTCTATCATCGGAGGTATATTTTATCCAGTTATTGTCGTCATCCTTTGCAAGAACCATCTCTTCATCCTCTAATTCGAATCTAAAACAATTCCTCCCATAGGGATCTGATTCATACTCTGCAACAAGGGGGAAGAGACCTCCACCGACCTCATTATTTCTATTTGCGATATCTTGGATAATTTCTGCTCCCTCTATAGCATACTGGGTTAGCTCATCTATAGCCTCATTCTGCAATATATTCTGCATAACATTAACAGCTATTTGCATTAAAACAACAGATGACATACCAAGAACCATTATAGCTATCATTGATTCTACAAATCCTAATGCTTTATATTTTTTCATATTTCCATATTTAAAAATCTTTTTATTCGGTAGGCGGTAGAACTGGATCTATCACCCCACCAGGAGGAAGAACTATCTCCTCATCAATGGGAACAAGCTCAGCCTCTTGAACCCTTGAACCAACAATTGTATCTATTCTCCCAGATAAATGATGGACCCTCACTGTTCTAGGAGCAGCAGACCCTAAAGAAGTAATTGTAAAATTTAATTCCTCCAATTGCGATGGGTCATCCTCTATGACAACTTGGCCATCAATTATGGAATAATTCAGAAGGTTCCCCTCAAAATCATAGAAAAATGCTCTCCCTGTAACTGATTCAAAAACAACATATCTGGCGCGAGAGTTAAACTTCACTGTTGATTTTGGGATAGTCAATTCTGTAGTATAACCTAATAAGGTTTTCAGAGTATCATCTGTTTGAGTACATAAGCCACTTTCTATATTTCCTACTGGCAATTTCGCTCCATCCAGAGTTAAATCTCCAGTTTTGTACCCAGGAACTTTGGATCTCGTTGTCTCGTCTCCATAATCCAGATAGGGGGTACACCACTTAAATGTTGTGTATTTACCATCCTGAGACAATTGTGAAAAATCTATCCCTAATCCATATAACCAATTCTCCTCAGTATTTCTTTCTAGAAGCATAGATGCCCTCTGAACAGCTCCAATGTCTTGTTCCATATTGAGAATATATTCATTCATCTTTATTGTGTCTTGTAAACCAGAAAAGGATGTAAAGGTCATTCCCATAAGAATCATCATAATCCCCATAACAAGAAGCATCTCAAGAAGGGTAAAGGCAGTATATTTATTTTGCATTCTTTAATTTACCATATTTTCATAAAGTTAAGAAGGATATGGTAGATTTCTTCTCCATAAAGGAGTGTTATAACAAAAGATATTGAGTAAAATGGAATCATAGGTACAGTTGCTCCCTTAATACTTGTTTTCTTACTGATTATAAGCACCGAAGAGTAGAGTAGGGCTATCATTATTCCCAACCAAAACATTACCAGATACTGTTGCCAGGAGATTAGCATTCCCAAACCTAAAAGGACTAGAAGATCCCCTGTCCCGAAAGACTTTTTAACTAGATTCAGGATTAGTATAATTACAGTAAAGATGGCAGGAAGGACTAAGTTGGAGATATCAAAGGTAAAAAAGAAATAAAAGAGGAGTGTGGTTACAAGAAAGATATGGATTAGATCTTTGTATACAGCCTTCTCCCTAATATCAAAGTATGAGAGTATAAAGAGAAATAATACAACTACCCATAGATACCAAGAGATGGAAAAGATAAAAAACAACAGAAAGATAGTTCCTAGGAATAACTCAGAAAGAGGGTAGTAAAGGTTTACCTTTTCTCCACAGTTAGAACACTTTCCCCTTATGATTATATATCCTATGATTGGTATAAGTTCCCACCACTTAAGAAGATTTTTACAATTCTCACAGTGTGAACCTAGTTTTATTATTTGGGGATATTTATATCCTTTTTCTAAACGATAGAGTGTAGCATTTAAAAAGCTTGCCATCGCCGCACCTAGAAGGAATATCCAAATATTTATTAAGATCATAGATATATAATAGCAGAAAAATAAAAACCCCTCTTCAGTACGAGAGGGGTTTATTGACTGTCTAAATTAGAGAGGGTGTTACTATTCTCCCCTCACTATAACTCTACCCATGCATTATCATCCCAATCAGAGGAAGTTGCATATGGGTTTTCGTCAGCCTTAAAGTAATCCCATTCTGTTCCGGCCTCAGTTGTTTTCTCTATCAATGGAGTCGTGATCTTTATTCGTAAAGACCCATCTGACATGTTTTCAGTATCGAAACCATTTCCTGCACAATAGACTGCACCATCGTCTCTTTCAACATTTATATCCCATATTCCCCTCATAGTTACACATACCAATACTGCCTGGTCATCATTTGCACCACCAACAAAGTACATATATGTAGCACCAGAACCTCCATTAAAAGAACCTAGCTCCATATACTCCCCTAGTTTATCCTCCTCAACCATTAACTTAGCCGGTGTACAAGGTTCCGTCTTTGTATCTCCACACTCCTTAGCCGCAGGATAACTCCTGTGATCAACATAGTATGCCTGTAACCCCTCATATATCTGGTCTGCACCATTTCTGTGAGCAACATCTGATGCCCTGTTTAGTGCAAAACTCCCTGCAGCAATACCTACAACCATAAGGATTATGAGGATACCCATAACTACGAGCATCTCTACTAGTGTAAATGCTTTATATACTCTCTTATTCATAAAATCAGACAGTTTAAAAATTTATTTTTATACGTATATAAGTTACACAAAAGCAACCGATGTGTCAAGACCCTACCCCATAACAGCAGACAATTGGAACATAGGCATATACACACCCAAAGCTATAAAACCAATTGCAACACCCATAACTACAAGAAATACAGGTTCAAGAATCGTAGAAAGATTTCCAGTAGCAGTATCTACCTCACTCTTATAATATTCTGCCACCTTCTCCAACACAGTATCCATTTCACCCGTCTCCTCTCCAACGGCAACCATACTACTGACGAGTAGGGGATAGTATTCACTTCTGGCTATTGGAATAGCTAAGGGACCTCCCTTTTCAACCTCGTCTTTTGCCTCCATTAGAGTCTCCCTAAACATTGTATTACTTAAGGAGTCAGCTGTAAGTTCAATTGCCTTAATAATTGAAAGTCCACTTCCTAGAAGAAGACCCAGTATTCTAGTGAACTGAGAGATCTGCATCTTAGCTACTATATCTCCAATAACAGGAATCTTTAAAACAAGCTTGTCAAATGTCCTCTTCCCCCCAGGGGAGTCCAAATAGAACTTCCCACCGATGAAAATTACAAGCCCCCCAACAACTAATGCCCACCAATAATTGATAAAGAAATCACTCATACTCATAAGAAATCTTGTTATAAATGGAAGCTCTGCATCAAAGTCATCATATATATCCGCCATTGCAGGAACAAGAACAAACATCATAAGTAAAATCACAACAATAATAATCACAAGAATAATAGCAGGATATATCATTGCAGATTTTATTTTACTAGTTAAATCATCTTTCTCTTCCAGCTCCGTGGCAAGCTTTTCTAGAACAACCTCAAGATTCCCACTTTCTTCACCTGCTTCAATTAGATTAATAGTTATGTTGTCAAAAACTTCCTCTTCCTGCCTAAAAGAATCTGCCAGTGTCTTACCAGATTGAATAGACTCCAGCACATTCTGCAAAACTCTCTTAAATAGTGGATTGGCCGCCTGTTGAGTCATAATCTCCAACGAACGAGATAGTGGTAATCCAGCACCTACCATAGTAGACATCTGCCTCATAAAAACAACTTTCTCTTTCATTGGAACTCCGCCGATATTTATCTCATTAAGTTTCTCAAGATTAAAACCTGTGGCTTCTTTAACAGACACGACTAACAGCCCTCTGTCGTGAAGGATATCTGCCACTGCCTGTGGATCTTTTGCCTCAACCTCTCCTGTAACAGGCTTTCCCTTAGCATCTCTTGCTGAATATTTAAATTTCTTCATATCTTTAGTTCTTTAATAATCTTAAAACTTCCTCTGGGTGCACTGCATATTCCTGGGCCTTCTGAACAGAAATCACACCCTCTCTAACGAGGTTCACAAGTGATTTCTCAAGATAGATCATCCCTATGTCAGAACTTGTTCTAATTACATTGTCTATCTGGTACACCTTTCCTTCCCTAATCAGGTTACTAACTGCAGAGTTATTTAACATAACCTCAGATACAGCTCTCCTACCACCAGAATCCATTGGAACAAGCCTCTGAGCAATAACTGCCTCTAAAGTGTTTGCAACCTGGGTCCTTACCTGTTGTTGCTGGTTCTCTGGAAACACATCGATTATTCTATCTAGTGACTGAGATGCACTATTGGTATGAAGAGTAGCAAATACTAAATGACCTGTTTCTGCCAAGGTAATAGCCGAAGCAATCGTCTCAAAATCCCTCATCTCTCCAACAAGGATAACATCTGGATCTTGTCTTAATGCACTTCTTAAAGCTATATTCCAGGAGTGTGTGTCATCGTTCATTTCTCTTTGATCTATTAAGGCCTTCTTTCCTTCAAATACATACTCTATTGGGTCCTCTATTGTTACAATATGACAGAACCTTGTCCTATTAATCGCCTCCAGAATTGCAGCAATAGTTGTACTCTTACCATGGCCTGTTGGTCCAGTAACAAGTATCAATCCCTGTTTTAATTTTGCGAACTGATTATATATCTGTGGCAGCATTAATTCTTCTATTGTTTTTATCCGAGAAGGAATTAATCTCAATGCCGCTGAAAGACTCTTCATAGAATAGTATGCATTTACCCTGAATCTTGCATTCATTGCTCCCTCATAGGTATATGCAAAATCTATCTCCCTATTTACTTCTAAAAGTTCCTTCTTCTCATCATTTAAAACAGAATATATTAAATTCTCTGTATCCTCAGGGCTTAACAAATTCTCATTAAGATTGATAAGTTCACCATCTATTCTCAATATTGGGGGATAGCCTACTGCAAGGTGTAAGTCGGAAGCATTCCTATTAACAGCCTCTGATAGCAATTGATGCATTGTTAACTCACCAGAAGTACCTGTCGTCATCT
>LDZU01006190.1_pt1 | contig 18087 bp, 16 predicted proteins | sample 615531 | NCBI WGS metagenome assembly LDZU01 (sample SAMN03408293, study PRJNA278302) | terrestrial metagenome | isolation source: oil reservoir sample SB2 | place: USA: Alaska, North Slope, Schrader Bluff formation | collected 2011-09 | reverse complement strand
TCTTCTTGACAGCAAGCATGGCGTATTGTAGAATCATTCATGCTGGGGACGTGGTGCAGTTGGTTAGCATGCCGGTCTGTCACACCGGTGGCCGCGAGTTCGAGTCTCGTCGTCCCCGCCAAGGAGAGCCCTAATGGGCTCTTTTTTTGTAGTTGTAACCGGTAAGGCAAAGAATGCCTTGTTATAGTATAAGTAAATGGTTGTATATGTGGGCAAAAACGACTTCAAGGTCATTGAGAATGCCCTGGCTTGTATCCTGTATGGTATCGATGAAGGCATACCGGGGATCCAGATGCACGATAGAGTGGTCTCTATATCTTTTCAGTGCGGATATGCTTGGATCGATGCGGTTCTCTTCTTCGTCAAGCATGTCTAGAAGAGGATAAACCTGGTTCCTGAACTGCTTCATGATCGCCTGACGAAGGAGTTCTCTGTATTGTCTCAGGGTGTAACCGCTGTTTTTTACGAGTTTTGTTGACTTAATGATCGTGTTCTCAAACAATACGTCCTTGAGGACTTTTGAACTCTCTTGGTGTTGCCTGAGAAGTTCAAGTCTGCTCTTGAGTTCACTGATTTCTCTTCGCAAACAGTCGCTGCGTCTAGAGACTATTAGGCGCTTTTCTGTTTTCACCCTGCGGAGTAAGTCCATGGATTCATTATATCTCGAGAGCGTTCTGGCAAGTAACAAAGCTTCCTGGTTCTGTGTTTCAATCTGATAATACTTGAAACGATCAATAGAACAGAATGCACTTTGAACTCTATCAGGAGCAGTCATGATCAGGGTTCTGTTGAAAGCAAGTGAAGAGAATGATAGAATCTATGTTGCGGCGACGTAGCCAAGGGGTCAAAGGCGGAGGTCTGCAAAATCTCTATTCGAGGGTTCAAATCCCTCCGTCGCCTCCAGGGGAAGGATTATCCTTCCCTTTTCCTATTTCATCCAGGTGTTTCTTCTTGAGTTCTTCGCTTATGTACTGAAAGACTTCATGTTGATTGCTTCTTGTGAGAAGGATCAGCTGGACGTCTATTTCCCTTCTCAACTTCTCTATGAATTTGACGTCTCCGTATCTCAAAACACAGATGAATCTGGAAGAGCGTTTCAAGAGAGAGATGATCGCAGACATGTACTTCAGAGAACATTCTTCCAGGTAACCGACTTCGTCCACGAGTAGAAGGCGTTCTCCAGGATTCAGGGAATCGATCTGATCTGCTGCAATGTCAAACGCTTCCACAACGGGAATCATCCGGTCCTCCTTCCTGAATGCTACTTTGAAAATCCTGCCTTGAGGAATCGACAATTCAAGAGTGTTTCGATCAGGAGCGAATGCAGTCCTGACAATGACTGAGTCGAAAGAAGACGCGATGCGGTTCACCAAAAATGACTTTCCTGCACCTTGTGATCCTGTTAAGAAGAAAGATCGAAACATGTGTTCAGGCATCAGATCATGAATGACGATTAACAACTCGCTCGTAAAGACGGAGTGTCTTTTTTGCATTCTCGTCGTCGGAGAAACCCAGAGAGAGTCTCCTGGAGTTTTCTGAGAACTCCCTCAGCATGTGATCGTTTTCCATGAGCTTCAGCATTGATTCATGCATTCTCTCCTTATCCGGGCAGAGAAAGCCGTTTTCTCCATCAATTACCATCCCGGTAAATGAATCATCTTTGTAGGCGATGACCGGAAGCCCAGCTGCTATAGCTTCAAGAACCACAAGGCCAAAGGTTTCAGTGTGAGAGGCAATAACAAAAACATCACTCGAATGATAAGCGAGAGAGACTTCGTCTGGCCAGTTCAGATACCCTGTGAATGTGACATTGTCACCGATTCTCATACTGGAAGCCATTCTTCTGAGGTAGCCTTCTTGGGGGCCTCCGCCCACAATAAGCAGATGGGCATTTTCCTTAACTCTCAGCAGTCGTTCCATGTTCTCAAGCAGCTTGTCAATGCTCTTTTCCTTACCCAGTCTGCCTACAAAGATGAAGATCCTTCTTTCTGGAGGAATATCGAAACGTTTCCAGAATTCCGTGACTTCCTGCTTGCTGAACTCTTTATGAAATGGCTCGAGTTTAACGCCGTTTGGGATGACTTCGATAGGTGCTGTCACGCCGTATCCGAGAAGGAGTTTCTTTATCTTCTCCGATGGTACAATAACGACGCTGTAATGATTGCAGAACCGCTTGGTCTCGCCTCTCATATAGACCCTGAGGAGTGGCTCCATGAAAGGGATGTAGTGAACGTATTCCTCCATCATTGTATGATAAGTGTTCACACACGGGATTTTTAGCGATTTTGCCACGAATCTCGCAACATAACCCACGATCACAGGTGTATGTGCATGGATGATGTCGATCTCTTTGGCTGAAACGTCTTTGACAATCTTCTTGTAGTCAACAGGAAAGCCTATTCTCTGGTCTTTCTCCCATGGAAATTTGACAGAGGGTATTCTGTAGACATAATCGCTTTTGGTTGCTTTCGGGTGATCGACCGTATATATGTAGACCTTATGACCCATTTCTCGAAGGTTCTCCTCAAGCAATCTGATCATTGTTACAACGCCATTCACCTGTGGAAGATACGTATCGCTGAACATTGCGATATTCATTCCCTGATCACCTCCGAGTGCGTTGACACCCCCACTACCTTACATTATAATCAATTTGACCCTGGGAGGTCGTCTAATTGGTAGGACAGCGGACTCTGGATCCGCCGGTGGAGGTTCAAGTCCTCCCCTCCCAGCCAGCTCTTTCAGACAGCACTCCTCGCCACTGAAATAAGTACGACATTCACGACCCCGCTGGCTTTCAGCATCTTTGCACACTCGCTGGCTGTTGCTCCCGTAGTTACGACATCATCGAAGAGGATCACCTTTTCCGGAAGAGTCTTTTTGCGGCATAAGAAGCTCCCCTTGACATTTTTCTTTCTTTCATCCATTCTCAACAGTGATTGCTGCCGTCGACTCCCCGTGGAGACAAGTGCATCCAGTACTGTGAAGTCAATCATTTTGCTCAAGTGGCGCAGAATCAGGCGATTGGGATCGAACCCGCGTCTACGGAGAGCGTCGGTGGTTGTTGGAACCGGGACTACGGGAAGAGTCATATCCAAAGCTACTTCATAAATCGTTCTGAAAACAACCTTTGCGAGATATTTCGAAATGCGGTGTCTTCCAAAGAACTTGTATTGTCTAAGGATTTCACTCATAGGTGTTTCATACCGCCAGAAAGCATATGCCTGATCTATGTGAGGATATGAAGAAGATGAAAAAAGAGGACCGTTCATCTTCGATTCGCATCTTTCACAGACGATGAATGAATGAGGAATGGGATTTGAGCATCCGGCGCAGTAATTTGGCAGGATTGACTTCAAGACTATGTCAACCATTTTGTTTTCTTTAGGTTTCTGAGTGTAGCAAGGATCTTCTTTTTTGATGCTCTTTCAACCGCAAGACCCACAGGCAAGGAGTTCAGTAATTTGACAGAGTAGTTTCTTGCTGAATCGGCGATTCTTTTGTCCAGAACGATCACAACACCGTGGTCGTCTTTCGTGCGGATCACTCTTCCTATACCCTGCCTGAACATAGTGATCATCTTGGGGTAGTAGTACTTGTAGAGCCCTTCCATGAAACTGTTTTGCCCATAGTATCCTATTCTTGCTCGAGTGATGGGCTCATCAGGCCTGTCGAAAGGCAGCTTGAAGATGATGAGCAGTTTCAATTTGTCTCCAGGAAGATCAATTCCTTCCCAGAGCGTTTGAGTTCCGAAAATCACCGATTTATCGCTTATCGAATGCTCGGCAAGCATAACACTTGCGCTCTCAGAACGAGACTGCACTTTTAGTTCCACACTTTTCAGGTCCCTGTGGATTTTCGATACGACGTATTCCATGTCATTGTATGAGGTGAACAGCACCGCTGATCCCCCACCGACGATGTTCAGGACATCACGAATGAAAGATGCACCAGAGTCAAGATATTCGTCAGAGTTCTGATAATACTCGGGCATGTCATCGGCGAGCATCAGTCTCAGTTGCTTGCCGAAATCAAATGAAGTTCCCAGTTTCAAGGCATGAAAATCATCTTGGAGGCCCAGAATTCTTCGAGAGTAGTTGAAGCCGTCACTTCCCCTGCTGAAGACCCACATTGTTGCGGAGATGAAGATCTTTATAGGGATAGTGTTGAGAGTTTCTGACACCAATGCATCGTTTCCGATGGGCGAAGAGGATATTCTGGGATTGTTGGGTACCTCCGAAGGAGTAACATAGGTTATTCTGTTATTATCGTTATGGCATATACCCGAAACATGTCTGATCAGCTCAAAGACACGGGATTTCAGAACCCTGAGCTTATCGGTGTAGGGAACCGAATCCAAGCTTGGATGCTCAAGAAGCTCTTCCTCATACACCTCATTGAGCTGGACTACGATTGATGAAAGCCCCCTTAGGAAGCTCTCAAGATCCTGGAGTGCTTGCCTGATCCTCGCGAGTTCATCACCGTCAAGAGCCATACTGCTTCTGACTATATGCTGGTTGATGAGACCATGGAGCTTCTTTGCTGAGAGATCGATTGCTTTGCGAAGCTCTGATAATCTGACTTTGAGTGATTCCATGAAGGATTCCTCAAAGGTTCTTATGTCTTGGGTGAAGATCTTCTCAGAGATTCTTGAAGCCTCGTTGGTGACTTCCATTACTTCACCGGAGGATAACGTGAAGGTAAGGCTGTCAGTAAGGGCTTTTTCAAAACCATGTGCCTCATCTATTACCATAATTTCAAAGCGCGGCAGCAGTATTCCTTCATCAATGTCTGATTCAGGAGTTCGCATCTGGATTTCACTGGAGAGAAGCGAATGGCTGGTTATTACGATATCTGCGTTTTTGGCATTCTCGCGCGCTATGTAGTAAGGACAGCGGGTTCTGTCAGCGCACAGTCTCGATAAGCAATCGAATCTATTTGAACTTACTGCATTACGAATACCCTCTGTTACTCTCATTCTGTCAAGATCTGCATCAGGTGTTACCAGGGACCACAGGAGCAGTGCCAGTGCTTCTTTGCTCCTTTCCTCGATTGGCGACTGATGTAACATGCTGTTCATGAAGTGAATCAATCTGGAAGGGCAAAGGTACCGCTCTCTGCCCTTAAGAGAGCAAATTCTGGTATCATCAAGCTCGGGGAGTTTTCGCATTATCTGAACATCCTTCTGCATTAGTTGATCCTGAAGTGTTCTTGTTCTTGTAGATACCACTGCTCTTCTTCCTGACGAGAGCACATGATAAGCGACGGGCACAAGATATGCGAGTGTTTTTCCGGTTCCTGTTCCGCTTTCCAGAAGTATACCCTTGTCAAGTGTAATTGATTCAGCAATCTCCATAGCGGTCTGCAGTTGTTCTTGCCTGAACTCATATGTTTCGTGAATACCTTCAAGAAGACCATTCTCTGCGAATACGAGCTTGGTTGCCTCAGACAGATCTATTTGCTTTCTTGCTCTCTTCTGTCTTCTTATTCGCTGAAGTTTCGAACATACGTGTTCCTGCCAGGAAGTATGATGCACTGAAGCAGATATTCCATGGATCAGGAATCTCTTTACCGCTTCACCTGAGGGCAGTAGATCTTCTACCAGAGCTACCAGGTCGGTAGTCAGTTGCTTCATAGCTGAAAGGTAGTATCTGACTCTTGTTTCAACGGAACCTGCTACGTAAGAAAAGCACAACCTCAGGAGATCTTCATTAACGCAATCAGGGAGTCTTTTCAGTTTTGCGAAGGATCTCTCATCGTCACAGAACAGAAGAGCATTCTCGCCGTCAAGCAGCTCTTCAATCTCTTTTTCGAAGAGATGTCTGGTCTCTCCGGTTTCCAGAGACTTCACTTCGATCTTCTTTGATCGTGACGAAAGCGTCCTCGCGGAATAGATCTCGAGAAAGTTCTGCAGAAGACACACCACCCGAAAAGAAACCGGGGTGACCCCGGTTTTCTGGTGCCGAGGGCGGGACTTGAACCCGCACGAACTTCAGCGTTCACATGGCCCTCAACCATGCGTGTCTGCCAATTCCACCACCTCGGCAATTCAAAGAGAATTATAGCCCGGTGTCAAGTCTTTGTCAAGGAAGCAAAAGCCCGGTAGATCAGGGAAGAAGCGTATAGCCCTTGTCTGCGAGCAACTCCCTTATTCTCTCTCTGTCGATGAGCACATTCTCGTATTCGATCTCGACAACCCCAGCATCTACGATGGGATCCGCTTTTATTATGCCATTTTCCGTCTTCAACGCACTCCTTATACTTTCTGCGTCTTCTTCAGAAGCAAGCTCTTTAACCTGAAAAATCCTTAATACTCTAGGAATCTTTATCCCCCCAATACCCGTTGTTCCTGCATGAGTCTACCCGACTTTGCTTCCCAGGGTCTCATTTTCTTCTTGCCAGGGAACTGGACCTCTTTTACAAGAAGTGTCCCGTGCTCACAGGCAATTAGCATTCCTTGCTTTGTAATGGAAACGATCTTACCAGGCTCTCCTTCAACGCTATCTGATATGACGCTTGAATTGAAGAGTTTCAATTTCGTCCCGTCAAGGAGTGTGCATGCTCCAGGGGCAGGGTCAAGAGCGCGGATTCTGTTGCATACCGCTTGTGCGTTGTCGAAACGGTCTATGTGCAGATCCTCTTTAGAGATCTTCGGAGCCGTTGTGGCTTTGCTATGATCTTGAGGAAAGAGTCTGAATTCTTCCGAACGGAGTAATTCCATGAACCTCTTGAGAGCGTGACAACCAAGGGTACATAAGCGAGACGAAAGCGATCCAAAAGTCTCGAACTCCTGAACTGAAAGCTCCTGAGAAAACGCAATAGGACCACTGTCCATACCTTCATCCATCTTGAAGATCGTTATTCCAGTGACCTTCTCTCCATTCATCAGGGAGCGTTGAATCGGTGCCGCTCCTCTATACTTTGGCAATAGAGAAGCATGAACATTGAAACAACCAAGTCGTGGCAGTTCCAAAACTCTTTTCTTGAGAAGCTTACCGAAAGCAACAGTGATTATTACGTCAGGGTTCAAGGATTTCAGGAGGGCAACAGCAGCGTCGTCGCTCACGTTCTGAGGTTGAAAGACCTTGAGTCCCATTGAGAGAGCAGTCTTCTTCACAGGGGTTTCTTCAACGACCCTTCCCCTTCCTTTTGGCCTGTCCTTCTGAGAAAATACAGCAACCACGTTATGGCCATTTTCAACCAAAGCATGAAGGTGCCTGGCAGCAAAATCAGGTGTTCCCATAAAGACAACGCGCATCATACGTTACCTTTCATAATCTCAACAAGTTGGGGTCTCAAAGCGATCTTTTTTGCATTTGAGAGATAATCAATGAAGAGGCGTCCATCCAGGTGATCTGTCTCGTGCTGTACTATTCTGGCCGCATAACCTTCAAGGACCTCCTCAATAACCTTGCCGTCAGCATCCTGGTAGCGAATCTTTACTGAAGCCGGTCTCGAAATATCTGCGTAGATACCAGGCACGCTGAGACATCCTTCTTCCATGACAACAGTGTCACTACTCGAAGAGACTATGATCGGGTTTATCATGGCCTTAGAGCCACTTCCGTCATCAAAGACGATCACCCTTTTCAAAGCGCCTACCTGCGGCGCGGCCAGACCGACTCCATCCTCTGTGTACATCATTTCGGTTAATTCCTCCACGAATTCCTTGAGATTATCGTCAAATGATGTGATCTCCTGAGATCTCTTCCTGAGAAGGGGGTTTCCTACATAGATTATTCTCATCGTTTTACACCTTCCAGAAGTCTTCTGAGTTCAGCGGCATATTCAGGCACATTCATCATGGCCGTTATCGGTGTTATCGACACGTACCCCTCTCTAATCGCAGAATAGTCCGAATCAGAACCGGGATCATCCTCAACAATATCACCAAACATCCAATAATAGCTCTCTCCAAAGGGATCCTTCCGTTCTTCGAAGTAATCCTTATATCGTCGTCTGCTCTGTCTTGTAACTTGCCAGCCCCTTATCTCATCTGATGGTACTGCGGGCACGTTTATGTTCAGTGCAGTCATGTCCGGCATACTCCGAGCGTCGTAAGCTTTCAGAAACTCAAGGAGAAACTCCGCAGAGGACTCATAAAGAGGGTCATTCCAGTTGGCACAGGAGATAGCGATCGCTGGTTTGCCCATGATTGCCCCCTCGAGAGCTCCTGATACGGTACCTGAATAAAGTATGTCGGTTCCCAGGTTAGGCCCCCTGTTAATACCGCTGACAACCAGGTCTATATGTCTCTTTGATATAGCGAGGAGTCCCAGCTTGACACAATCGGCTGGGGTACCGTTTATCGCGTAACCAAGAGATCTTCTTCCAAGCTTTACCTCTTTTACCCAGAGAGGAGTTCTTATCGTTATAGCGTGTCCTGTGGCACTGCGTTCGACATCAGGAGCAACCACGATCACATCATGTTCAGAAGACAGAGTCTCCGCCAGTATGGCAATTCCGGGAGACATTATCCCGTCATCATTAGTCAATAGAATATGCAGTTTAAGAACCTCCTGGATTGTAAATAGTCTAGTAAAGATTCTACATCAAAAAAAGACGGGTTTGGAGAAGATCATAAGACAGTTGTTGTCAGAAGCATCTGGCTGAAGGATTCATGGTGCACTATGTCTTTAAGAGCACCTTTTCATGAGGCGGGTACAAACAAATAATCCAGAGATCACGCTCTGATCAGAAGTGTTGCTTTATTTGAAGGACGATTGTCTGCGAAGGCAAACACCATTACGCTGCAGAACTCACTCTTGCTCGTCCCAAAAAGCGAGTGGAACATCCTTCTTTTTCTTCGCATTATACAGGGCCTTGTCTGCACGTTCTATGAGTTCCAGGGGGTGCGCTACATCGGAACACTCACAGAGACCAATCGATACACTCATGAAACGTTCATTTCCGAATGCATGCTTTGCCACATTGTTGATAATCCTGCTGGAAGCAATCCTTGCTTCATTGTGAGTGGAACAAAGGAGCAAAGCAATAAACTCATCCCCTCCATACCTTCCGAGGAAATCGCCTCGCCTGACGCTTCTCTCAAGGACGCGTGATAACTCAACCAGTATCTTATCTCCAGCCAGGTGCCCTTCAGAATCATTTATTTTCTTGAAACCATCGATGTCAATCATGGCTACAAAGAATCCATTCAGAGTCTCACGTTTGGCGTTTGCACTGTACTTGGCCAGGGCCTCCTGTATTGCCATGCGGTTCGGAAGTTCAGTGAGGGGATCAACGCGCACCAATCTCTCAAGCTCATAAGCATGCTGCTTATATAGATGTTCGATGTTCCTGTCCTGAAAAAGCAATACGAGACCCGAATTCTCCCTTTCTATTTCCATGATTTCAGCATAAACCCGTACTGGTCTGAGAGTCTTATTCCTTGTGCGAAGCCAGAGATCTGAGACACCAAAGCCTGTTATCTTCTTGAGATCTTCGTCTTCCGGATGAACAGCAAAAGCCTGTCTCCCGTACTCATCTTCATGAATCAATCCACACTCTTCGCATGATTTACCGACTACTTCAGCTTTTAGGAAGCCCGTGATAATCTCTGCACCTTTATTCCAATCAATTATTCTCCCCGTTGAGTCGACCACCAGTATTCCCATAGGAAGTCTCATCAGAGAAGAAAGAATATGCTCTTCCTTCATCTGTTTCCCCCTGATCACTCGATGATGAACCCGGAAATATCGGGGACATCTACTGGGTCAATCTCCACGTCTGCAACCCTGGCCATCATCGGTCCTCTTTTTACATCTTCAAGAAAACTATCCACAGCACTCTTGTTACCTGAGACAACGATTTCCACTCTGCCATCGCTGAGATTCCTTACATAGCCACAAACGCCAAGTTTTCTCGCTCTGCGATACGCGAAGTTTCTGAAGCCAACACCCTGCACCCGCCCGGAAATCAAGACTTTGTAGCTCGCCTTCATTATCAAAGCCCCAGGTCTTCTCCGACAAGGATGACTGTGTATCTGTTTCTTCTTGCATTTGAGTCTGCAATCACAACATATGACTCACATATTCGCTCGGTGCTGTTGCAGTCCATGCAGACTCCTGTCGAGACACAAGGTGTATGAAGCTTCAGTCGCCTTGCGTTCATTGGGGCTATAGTCTTGATTCTCTTCAAGGCACTGTCCATATCTGCAACAATCTTATTCATTCCAACGATCAGGACAACCTTCTCTGGTCCAAAAATCATGGGAGCGACGCGTGTTCCGAAGCCGTCTAGCTGTACGATTTCGCCCTTTACGGTCAGTGCATTCACGCTTGCAAGGAAGTAGTCTGCAGTGAATGCAGACTTGAAAATCTCTGAAAGCTTCTGCTTGTCGCTGGTACTGTATCGATCAAGGAAACTGCAGTCGTATTTCCGAAGAAAATCTATGACTCCCGTCTGTTGAAGAGTGAGTGAACCGCCTACAGCTACTGTAGAGCCTTTGTCAATGATTCTTTTCAGAGTTTCAACCACTCTGCTGGAGTCATCGAGATATTCAGCATCAATGGCTCTGTGTGAAAGATTCTCAATGACAATCTCAGATAGTCGCTCATATTTCCACTTCCACAGCTTCGATCTCATGGCAGCCTCAAAATGTTATGAATTCGTAGCCCTTTTCTAGGTAATCAGAGAGCCGTACATGTCCGCTTAGTGAAGAGGAGATCGGAAGGCCTTCTTTTTCAGCTATGTCCAGAGCCCCCATCATCTTTGAACACGCAAGACAAACCGCACCTATGGAAGGTTTGGCCTTCTTGTAGAGATCGTGAAGAGGGTCATCTGTCCTTGTGATCTCCTTGAGAATTCCGGGCGATTCACCTTCCAGAATCATCACAACTTCAGCATCTCTTTCCATAAGATCGACCACATTCAATAATGCGTGCAAGAAGCACGAACGCTGTCCCCTAAAAGCAAGTACTGCAACTCGCTTTTTCATTTGTCCTCACTCCTCTATTCAAAGAAAATGCTATTCATCCTGATCGCGTAATTCATGTCTCCTTTGACCTTGAGTTTTCCTAACATAAAGGCAGTTACCGCACTCTTTCGACCGTCCATAATCGCTTCAAAAGTATCCAGATCAGTTATTATTTTGCAGTTGGCGTCTTCTGCTTCTTCTTCTTTGATTGTCAAGCTGCCATCCTTCACTGAAATAGCGAATAACTCTGGATCACCGTCTCTGATCTCAAAGGCGAACGTTCCTTCAAATCCTGCGAGCTTCTCCGGATCGAATCTTTCCTTCATTTTGTTAAGAGCTTCCCTGATGGTCATGTCACACCTCCGCTTTTTTCTTATAACGAGTTTACCATCTTACCTGTTCTAAACATAAAGTGAACTGGTCAAACAATCACGACTTCGACAAAGCCTTGTTGAAAAATCCGGGCAAACACTTCTGACCCGGCAGAACCCCCCCGAAGTGTTCATCACTGGTCAGAGAAAGGGAAAGTTATCTCGAAGTAGGGAAGCGCACCACCAGAACCGAAATTGACTCCAAGCTGAAAACGCAAACGGGCTCTTGAGTATAGATAAATCGTCTCGTATTTATAGATCAGGACTCTCCACATTATCGTTTCTGCAAACAAAAGGGCTGTATCGATCCCATACCCCTCTGAAGAAAAATGAACGAGTTGACCATAGTTGATATCCCGCCTGGAAAAGGGATACTCAAACCCAGCGGAAAAGCCTGCCAGAATTGGTGCCTCAGAATGAAAGCCCTTGAATCTTATGGGAACCACGGAGGGGTCTCCCACAGCAAAACGAGTAATACCAGAGCTGCTCACAGTGAAACGGTCACCAATCCACGCAGCTCTAAGCTCTATCATTCCATCGACTGTGTTTGCGCGCAAGGTTTGAGTGTCTCTGAGGCTTATCGTCGCACTGGCCATTGATAACCCGTTGAGCAGTAGTGCTGAGTCCGTGAGTCTTACCGAACCCGAAAGTGAGCCCTTGAAAGGCAGTTGAGCTGTAGCTTTCCACCCGGCAGAGATGCTTCGTGTGATTCCGTAGTCCCTTGTGAGTGCAAGCTCAACGAAAGATCCCGATTGAGCTGCAAAGAAAGACAGCTCAAGGTCAACAACCGAAAACCTTCTTGATAAAATGTCAATCCCTAGAAAAGGCTTGCTTAGCGAGCCATCGATGCCGAACGAGAGCATCGTCTTTGTAGTACCGAGCAGATCCTCGAAAACAGTGCCGACTCCCATCCTTTCAGGAATGGTGTAGACATTCTGCCAGTCAATAAAAAGAGAGTACGGACGAGCATCATGGATCAGCTGTTCTTCCACATGAGGGCAGTCTGTTTCAGAGCCTTTGATGATTCTGTCATGGAGCCCCTGAGAGAGGCTTATTACTCTCGAAGCAAGTGCATGGGAGACAACACGGTATGTATTTCCATCAAAACTTGGCCAAGAGCACAAGCCAAACGCCTGAGTCGAAATGACAATATCCGTCGTTTCAGGGTCGAAGAGACCTGTGAAAGAAGTATCCCCCTGGATGGCAGACAATGCGAGTTGCTGCTGTGACCAGTTCCCAAGGTTGAAGTCGAGACCGAAATCGATTAGGCGTGTGTTCTGAAACTGGGCGTCATAAATGAGCAAAAGGCTCTTATCTTCACAAATCAGTTTTGCCGCAATATATCGTGAGTCTGGTGAAACTGTGAGTTGTCCCAACCAGGAAAAGTGTTGGACACAACTGTAAAGGCGTACTCTTCTGGATGTTCTCAATGAGTAACTTTCCAGGTAATACCTTCCGTTGTCATTGACAATCATTGCCAGACGATCTCTTCCCATGAACTGTGCTGAAACAACATGATCCTGTATGAAGGTGAAATCGAAGTAGTTTTCTGTGGTATAGAGTCTTCCCTGAAGACATCCATCAATCTCCTCGAGTAGTGTAAGTGCTGCCATCCCTTCTATAACGGAAAAGTCGAGTATCTCCTCTTCAAATGACAAAAGGACTGTCCCGTCATGTATCAATCTTGTAAAACCGCTAGAAGAGTTAACCACGGAATAGTAATCCTTTCCCTGAAAGACCCTTAACATTCTGACCATCTCGTTTGATGTAAGCATTTCGGGGCTGGTCTTGAGACCGGTGATGGCAACTGTACCAATACGGTCTTTGATATATCGGGTATGTTCAAGACGAAGCTCAGCGAATCTTTTGCCAAATACTTCATTGAGTGCTCTGTCTATTCCGAATAACATATTCCAACCTGAGCCGAGATACTCTATCAGTTCAAGGATTTTCTCGTGTCCATGAACTGAGGAGAGATACTCCATGAATGACAGAGCAAAAAGAGCTCTTGGGAGTGTCCCGCCAGGAGTGAAGCCAGAGATCAACTCCTCATCGGAGAAAGCTTTCTCTGAGTCAATGTATGAGTGAAGAACAGACAAAGCATTTATGTCATTGTTCACGTCTACAACACTCTTCATTCCAGGATACGTTAGAGCATCGAGAAACCATACAGGAATAAACAGATTGAGAGCAGCGTATTCTTTGAAGCTCCGCATAAATCTGCTTGAATCTTTCAGAATCAGATCTATTGCATAAGTCCTGGCCACTTCAAAAGCTATGCTGTTCTCTATCCAGGATCCTGTAAACCAATCAGGGCTGCTATCCTGACAGACACCTACGTAGATTTTGTAAGGACTCAATGCACGAACCACGCCAACGTCGTTACAACCAGTAAGTACAAAGACGATGCTCTGATCCAGGTCATTGCGGAATTCTGCGCTGAAGGTCTTGAAGAGTTCGCTTGTGTAAGAAACTACTCCCGCAACCAGGTCCTCCACATTCTTTTGATACACATAAACTGCTTTCTCTGTCTCATATACCATCCAGTCCCCAGAAGTCTGCGCTATGGACAAAGATGCTGTTATTAACAGGATGGTCAGAAGGAGCAATGAGAACCTCTTCATTCGGGACACCTCAGTCAATTATACATGCTTCCAGAGGGCTTACTCCAGGCAGCTGTTCTGTGTTAGTCTAATATATGCAGATCACTGGTTCACGGGAGAGAACCATGACAAGAAAACTATCGGATGGGGCCATATGGTTAGCAATAGGTTTTCTGTCGTCGTATTTGGTACACCTGTTTCCGATGTTTGTTGGACAGGTACTCCTTCCACTACACTTCATTGTACTTCTTGCCGGGAGTTTGTCGGGTTCTGCTATAGGAAGTACAGTAGGTTTCGCTTTACCACTCCTTACAGCCATAACGTTGGGAAGACCTCCACTTCAGCCACCAGTTGCAATCTTCATGTCTGTAGAACTCCTCTGTTATGGGTTGATTATGGGTTTGATGAAAGAGAAGAACGTTTACATGGCCCTGGTCTATGCCTGGATTACCGGCAGGGTCGTGTTTTCCTTTGCGGTGCTGGTTGTTGCACCAATGCTGGGTTTCAAGATGGACACATTCAGTTCATTGATGGTCTCGTTCGCTCTCGGGATTCCAGGAGCAATAATACAGTTTCTTCTCATTCCGACGATTTCAAAGAGAGTCAAACTCTCTCGATAATCTTGAGAGAGTTCACTACATAAGGAGAAAAAGGAGCTGAAGATTGGTCATGACTCGTATTATTCATATCGTTACTATTCTTGCTCTTTCAGTTGCCGGATTCAGCACGCCACTGATGATCAATTCTGAACATCCTCCGTCATTGGTGGCTTCGTTCTCCGGCTGGGAACCTGTCGAAATGCTTAAGGCAGAAAACGACTGGTGGTTTCATGAGGGCCCTGGTGAACCGGGAGAATTCCTATTCTACTATCTGATTGATGAACAGCTGTACATCGATGATAAACATGAAACAGCTGAACGAGACGGTAAGATCTTCTCCTCATTCTCTGTGAAAGAAGACTATCCGGATGTCCTGCATCTTCCATGGTTGAGAGATTACTTCAATCCTGTGAATAATACTACAGCTTATTACGCCGTCTCGGTGAAATCCACAGATGATATTTCAGTCTTCCTGGTTACCGGGCACGAGGAGAGAGAACTCACTTATCTCAAAGAGTTTGGTGGAAGACGCTTCTACAGAACTCGGGTTTCCGGCAATCCCTGCCAGCAGTACTACTTCAGAGTGGTTGTGGCAGAAGAGACGCTGTTTCTGGGTTCCAACGGATTTGGCCGGGAGAAAGTGGTTCCATTTCCATTTGAGGGGGAGAACATTCCTGTCGAATTCTTTGATGTTCCAGAGTGGTCAAAAGGTGCCGTTGTATACCAGATCTTTCCTGAACGATTTCATAACGGGAATCCCTCAAACGATCCGCCACAGGTTCAGCCGTGGGAGATTGATCCGGCACAGGCGAATCTCGGGAGTGACGGTTTCTTTGGAGGAGACCTGGAAGGAGTGATCGACAAGCTCGATTACCTTTACGATCTTGGTGTAGATGTGATATATCTGAATCCGATCTTTGAGAGTGTCTCAAGTCACAAGTACGATACTACAGACTATTTGAGAGTCGATCCTCACTTCGGTGATGACATGGTTCTCCAGGATCTTATTTACTACGCAGATCTCGATGGCATTGGAATAGTTCTTGATGGTGTGTTCAATCATTCAGGAGTTGAGTTCTGGGCATTTCAGGATGTAGTGATGCATGAAGAGGAATCAGAGTACGTTGACTGGTTCTTTATCAGGAGTTTTCCAATCAGGTCGTTTCAGGGAATGGCCCTGTCTTATGATGGTTGGAGCGGTTATGCCCACATGCCAAAGCTAAATGTCCTCAATCCTGGCTTGCAAGAGTACTTCGCACAAGTGGTTGAGAAATACGGAAGAATGGGGATTTCCGGATGGCGCCTGGATGTTGCAGGCGAGGTTCATCCGGATTTCTGGAGCGACTTCTTCAAACCGATGGTGAAGTCTATAAACCCTGAAGCGATAATTGTCGGAGAGCTATGGGGCGATTCAAGAGCATATCTGAGAGAAGATATGTTTGATTCTGTGACCAATTACTTATTTAGAGACGCTGTTTTTCGGTATGTGCTCAGAGCAGAGAATTCTGCCAGCAGATTTGTTAGTATGACAAACTACTATCTGGCAAATTATCCCCCCCAGGTATTACATTCCTTATGGAACTTACTTGGATCACACGACACGGAGAGAATCTACACGGCAGCCCGCCAGGATCTCGAGCTGGCAAAGATAATGGTAGGCCTGCAGATGACATTCGTAGGAAGTCCAATGATTTACTATGGAGACGAAGTGGGTATGGTTGGAGGCGGTGACCCGGATTGCAGGCGCCCTATGACCTGGGAAGAGGATATCTGGAACAAGGAGCTGTTCTCGTTCTACAATCAGATGATCGATCTTCGGAGATCAAGAGAAGAACTCAGAACAGGCGATTACGAAGTCCTGCTTGCCGAGGAATCAGTCCTGATTTTCAGAAGGTATACAGAGAAGGATTCTACTATTGTTATTGTGAATCCCGGCAGCAGAGACATTGAAATAAGCAGTCCTATAACTGGTGTGTTTCGGAACTTATGGAGCGCGAAGGTCGAAGAATACTCTCTTTCACAAACATTGACAATTAGCTCGAGGTCATTCACAGTGCTTTTCAACGATTGATGGATTGATGAGCGGAAGTGATGAACCCTGGACCCAGTGTCTCCGCGCGTTTTAGAAGCTCTCAAGCACTCTTATCAAACGGATAGATCCAGACCGCGTGAGGTTTTACCTTCTGGACCAGGATGTGCGTTGACTCTCCCAGCCAGTCAAAAACGCTTTGCGGGATCCTCACTTCACGTTCGGAATCTGCTAGATTTACCAGCGCAATCATAGAAGGCTTCTGCGATCCTTTGGCTCCAATAATGAAGATATCGTTATCACCGTTCAGAAAAGTCCGCGCATATCTTCCCCTCATAGAGAGTGCCTGTTTGAGTATACTCAGGTCTTCTCTGCTAACCAGCTCCATGTCGTCGCTTTCCAGAAGAAGGTTGTCAAGTATTCCACAGACCAGGGCAAACATCATCTTCTCCTGTCTTGATAGTTCAGCATCACTGCCTCTGAGGATGATCGTATCGGGGTCGTTCAACCAGAGTCTCTCATGCATGAATGCCCTTGTAAGAGCATTTCTTATCGAGTTCTTAAAGCTGGGGATACCATTGTCAGGTACATCAGAATTCCAGGAAGGTGCGGTATCTGCTCCAATTCTCATTGCATCAACGAACCCTACTGACGGGAGAAGGGGTGCTCCACATCCAACGATAAACACTTCGCTTCCCAGACCCTCTCTAATGATTTCAAGACCCCTGATATATGCCTCAACAGGTGTAACGTCTGGCTCATACCTTCTACCAGGAATCGCGCCGGCAAAGAGAAAATCTATCTTTACGTACTCAAACTCGGCATCACGAATACGGGTCATTGTTTCTCTTAAGAAATCTCTGGCTTCAGGGTTTGTTGTGTCAACAGAGAATATGTCCTTTCCCCAGTTCCGGTAGGCGCGCTTTGGCTTCCCACCCGAGTCTTTGACAAGCCAGTCTTTGTGTTTCAAGAATAAGCTGGATGTTTCCGAGGCACTGAACGGAGCAACCCAAATACCAGGTTTGAGATCGTGAGCACGTATTAACCCGGAAATCTCGTCCAGAGAGGGGAACTTCGAATTGGTCACAGTCCAGTCGCCAATGTCTGCCTGGTAGCCATCGTCAAGCTGGATCAGGTCGAAAGGAATGTCGCCAGATTTGGCAAGCCGCGAAATGATTTCAACGTTTTTCTTCAGCTCGTCGAAATCGATCTCTTCGAAATAGTTGTACCAACTGCACCAGCCAATTCCTTCACGATGCTTCATAACTGGCTTTCTGTGACTTTTGATCATGTCAGCGTATTTTTCAAGCATTGATGATGGATCTTCTCCCGTCAAGACTACTAATGATTCCAGTGAAATACTCTTACCCGGGCTCAGGGGTGTACCGAACAACTCAACCCTTGCTTCAAGCATCTCTCTGGATGCATCCCAAACCAGGTATGGGTGGGATATCCGCGAGTCAATAAAGCCTGCCATTACCGATCTCGAACAAGCAAAATAGTCAGATGGAAGGATCCCGGCGCTCAGAACCTCAGGAATCGGAGTGAGATGATAAGGTGTGGTACC
>LDZU01003614.1_pt1 | contig 18117 bp, 19 predicted proteins | sample 615531 | NCBI WGS metagenome assembly LDZU01 (sample SAMN03408293, study PRJNA278302) | terrestrial metagenome | isolation source: oil reservoir sample SB2 | place: USA: Alaska, North Slope, Schrader Bluff formation | collected 2011-09 | reverse complement strand
GTGTAGAAGATGTAGCTCTGCATGGGGCTTTTCGGATAATAGATGTCGGGCCGGAGAGGCGGGGCCTCGCCCCCCCTCACCTCGGGGAGGACGATGTCGTCCCGGACCCAGACGGGAGACTCCCGTGTGAGGGTGTAGACGTAGTCCCCGACCATCCGGGCGTCGTAGTAATCGCCGGTGAAGGTCAGGGTCCGGACCAGCTCCGGATCTCCCCGGTCGCCGAGACCGTAGACGTAAGCGTGGGTCACCGTCCGCCAGACCGGGACCGGTGTTACGCTGCCTTCGGGGGTGGTCATCTGCTCCTCTGTTGCGGTCGCAAAGACCACCAGGCGGTCACCCGCGAGGAAGAGCGCTGTCGGCGACCCGTCGATCCGGGTCTCGGAGACAATTTTTGCGTCCTTCGCCGGGAACGCTTCGAGGATCGCGAGGGTCTCCCCTGAGATGATGTAGATGTGCTTCCCGTCGTTCTTCACGAAGTCGGCCTCGTCCACGCCCTCGACCTGCACATTCGTGGTGGAGTAGTCGCGGGCGGAGGATGTCGGGGCGGCCGTCGACGCCGGCGCCGGTGCGTTCGCGACGGTCTCCTGCCCGGCACCTCCCGGGGACCAGGAGTAATCGCTGTCGCTCCCCACTATCTGCGCGTGCTCCTTTAAGAACGCCCTGATCTCCTCTTTTGACGCGAATTTCTGTAAGTCCCCATAGGTCCCTGCCCCGGCGTCCTCCGACACGAGGGCGGTCCCGATGATCGCGGCGATCATGAGAGACCCGAGGGCGGCGACCATTACCAGTTTCCAGTTCCCCATACTCGTTCACCTTCCGGTAGAGGGAGATGCACGCGCCGATGCATCATCTTTGTGTAACCTACGAATATTTTCGAAGTCTTCCGGACTCCATCACACCGACACCGCCCCGAAGATCCAGGCCATGTAGGCGGCGTAGCCGACGAGCAGGAGGGCCGACCAGCCCCGGACGACGGACGGGCGGGCAAAGAGCAGGGGGAGGATTGCGACCGAGAAGAGGACGACGACGATAATGTCGATCCATGACCCGATGGTGGCCGGGGCGAGGAGGAGGCTTATCCCGAGGACCAGGAGGATATTGAAGATGTTGCTCCCGAGGATGTTGCCGATCGAGATGGCGCCTTCGTTTCTGACGGCGGCCACCAGGGACGTCGCGAGCTCCGGGAGCGACGTTCCGACGGCGACAACCGAGACACCGATGACAAAGGCGGGAATCCCGAAGATCTCCGCGAGCGTGACGGCGCCGTTGACGACCAGCTGGGCTCCGACAACGACAGCGACGAGTCCGAGGCCGATGTAAAGAGCGTCGGCCCATCCGTGGGACTCGATCTCAACCCCTTCTTCTTCGCGGCGTTCCCGCAGGAGCATGAAGAGGATGGCCACGAAGAGGATGAGGAGCACCCCCCCCGTGAGGGCGTCGAGCGTGCCTCTCACGGCGAGCAGGGCGAATGCCGCCGTCGCAACGAGCATCAACGCAGCATGCCGGACGAGCGCGGAGCGGGATGTCCCGGACGCGGAGACCATATCGGGCCGTATGAAGGTGCAGAGGGCCAGGACGAGGGCGATGTTTGCAATGTTGCTTCCGAAGACATTTCCGAGCGCAATACCCGAGTTGCCCGTGGCTGCAGCGTTCGTGCTGACGACGAGTTCGGGTAGCGAGGTGCCGAACGCGATGATCGTGGACCCGATCAGGGCCGGGGAGATGCTGTAGCGGAGGGCAAGGCCGCTTCCGCCGCCTACGAAGAGGTCGGCTCCCTTCACGAGGAGGGCTATGCCGACGATGAATATGATGAAGGTTACGATCACGCAAACGCCTCGAAAGTGGTGATATTAGTTGGGCGGGGTCCGGTAATACGTTTCCGGAGTCCGGCCCGGACGACCGCCTGCAGCGAAAGGATTCGCGGCGGGAAAAGATTATTTATCTTCTGCATTCACCGGGCTGCCAGGTCCCTGCGCGGGGCAGGAAAGGAGTTCACGCTGAGGACAGAATACGGGAGTCAGCCACCGTCGGCCCAGCTGCTGGGCCGCCCGCCACCGCCTCTCGATCTCCCGTACACGAAGGCAAAGACGATCATCCCGCTGCCCGCGCCCGGCGATATCGCCATCCCGAAGGTCGACCTTCGGGACGTGATCGGCACCCAGGGGGTCAGGCATGTCGACAGGATCTTCACCCTCCGCACGGTCCCGTCCGTGGGCGCACGGCACGCGTTCGAGACCTACCTGCTGATCAACCGCGTCGAGGATGCTCCCCCGGGACTTTACCGCTACCTGGCGCTGGAGCACCGCCTTGCCGAAGAGTCGCGCGATCCCGGATCAAACGGCAGGAACGATGTTCCCTCCGGGAACGGAGTTCGAGCACCGTCAGGTGCGAGTGGCGGCGGGGTGCCTGAACCAGCAGCATATCCTCAAGAGCGCCGTCACCTTCCTCTGGACTGCCGTTCCGGACCGGATGACGTGGCGCTACGGTGAGCGCGGCTACCGCTACCTGCACCTGGACGCCGGCCACGTCTGCCAGAACCTCTACCTGGCGGCTTTAAGCGTGGGGTGCGGGGTCTGTGCGATCGCCGCCTTTGACGACGCGGCGATGAACCGGCTTCTCGGCATCGGCGGCGAAGAGCAGTTCCTGATCTACGTTGCGATGGTGGGGAAAAAGTCATGATACGGCGGATGCCGATGGGCATATCCCCCTCCCCGTTCAACATTGAGGGTACCGGTGCCGGCGCATCCTGCCGGACATAATGACGGAGGCCCCCACTACGCTCTCATTCGACGAACAGATTGAAGCCCTCGAGCAGGAACTAAAAGACCTTCTCCAGTTTCCGGAAGACGAGTTCATAGACGTCATCCGGGACGTGGGGTTCTCCTGCGACTGCTGCGGCCGGTGCTGCACCCGGGAGTTCAACGGCCATGTCTTCCTGCTGGAAGAGGACACCGACCGTGTCCGCTCATTTAGGTCGGACGCCATAATTCCGGCGCCCAATTACGATGCCTGCGATCAGCAGGGGAGGTTCTACGTATCGGGATATGCTCTCCGGACAGGACCGGAAGGGACCTGCATATTCCTCGAGAACGGCAGGTGCAGCATCTACGACCGGCGGTTCTCCATCTGCCGGGTCTACCCCTACATGCTCCACCGGGAGGCCGACGAGACGGGCGCCATCGGCTGGCGGCAGATCGGCGGCTTGAACAAGCACGGCTGCTACAACACCCCGATCGACGACGCCGAATGCGTCCGGATTGCCCGGGAGACCCGGGCTTACGAGGCAGCGTTCCTCGACCAGGAGATCCGGTTCCGGCGAGCCCTCCGGGACCTCTTCGTCCGGGAGGGGCTGCGCTACGTCCGGCGGACCTACGACCTCCGGATGCGGGACTTCGGGAAAGGCGCGGAGGTCGAGGTCCGGGTCTTCCACCGTGGACAGTTTGAGCCGCACCGGGTTACCCGCGCGATCTACGAGTGATTTTCCCGGGTTCCAGGGCATCTCCGCTTCAATCCCCGGTCCCCCGCACCTTTTTCAGCTCCCCTCCCATAGGGTGCCCGATGGAGACCCAGGTCCTCCTGGCTCCGCTTGTGCTGGTGATGGCAGGCTCGTTCGGGCTCGATCCCCGCGGGCTCGCGCTCCTCGAACTCCTTCCGACCCACCTGGTGAACGCCCTCCTGAGGGGTCCCGGGAACTACCGGACCCGGGACTATGTCGTCGCGGGGAGCGTCATGACCGTCGTCTTCATCGTGATTGCGGTCGGCATCGTCTCCTTTCTCTACTTCTGACCTCCCGGCTCTCCAGCAGAGCGACCGGTGGTACCGTTGCCCGACGGTCCGGGTAAACCTTTATACCGCTCTATGGCGACCGGAGCCCCATTATGGAGCGGGAGTACGATGTCGTCGTTATCGGGACCGGGGTTGCCGGCTCCGACATCGCCTGGCACTGCAGGAAAGCCGGAATGCGGGTGGCGATAGCCGATTGCCGGGATTACGGGGGGACGTGCGCCCTCCGGGGCTGCGTCCCGAAGAGGGTGCTTGCCGGTGCCGCTGCGGCGGCTGCCCGCGTCCGTGACCAGCAGGGGAACGGTATCCGGGGTGAGGTCGTGATCGACTGGCCCCGACTGGTCGCCTTCGAGCGCACGTTCACCGACCCCGTCCCGCAGCGGAAGGAGGGAAGCTTCCGGGAGGCGGGCATCCACACCTACCATGGGCTTGCCCGCTTTGTCGGCCTGGACCGGGTGGCTATCGGCGACGACACGCTCACGGCCCGGCATATCGTGGTCGCCGCCGGTGCGCACCCGCGCCCCCTGGAGATCCCGGGAGCGGACCTCATGACCCTGAGCGACGATTTCTTCTACCTCGAGGCGCTCCCGGAACGGATCGTCTTCGTCGGTGGAGGCTACATATCGTTCGAGTTCGCCCACGTGGCCGCCGCGGCCGGGTCGGCGGTGACGATCCTCCAGCGGAGTGGGCGGGTGCTCTCAGGGTTCGACCCCGATATCGTCGACCGGCTGGTGGTGGCGTCGGAAGAGATCGGGATCGACGTGCAGGTGAACATGCCGCTTCTCTCGGTCGAGAGGAACGCCGCCGGCCTCCGGGTGCGGGCCGGGAGGGAGGGGGAGGTGAAGACCTTCGATGCCGATATGGTCGTCCACGGCGCCGGCAGGGTCTCCGCGATCGAGGATCTCGACCTTGCGGCCGGAAACGTCGAGACCGATGGGCGGGGAATCGTGGTCGATGAATACCTCCGGAGCGTCTCGAACCCCGCCGTCTATGTGGCCGGGGATGCGAACGCAGGGAGCCCGCAACTGACGCCGGTGGCGGTGATGGATGCCCACATCGTCGTCGACAACATCCTGGGCGGGAACGCACGGGTCGCGGACTACTCCGTCGTCCCGAGCGCTGTCTTCACGACGCCGCCCCTCGCCTCCGTCGGGCTCACGGAAGCGGCGGCGATGGAGGGGGGGATACCCTACATCGTCAACGCCGGCGACCTGTCGGGGCGCTTCACGAACCGGAGCATCGGTCAGAAGTATGTCAGCTACAAACTGCTGATCGACGGCGACTCCCGCCGGATCCTCGGGGCCCACCTCATCGGGCCTCACGTCGAGGAGGTGATCAACATCTTCGCCCTCGCGATCAGGCACAACCTGACGGTGGACGACCTGACGCTGGACGCGATCCCGTGGGCATACCCGAGCAGCACCTACGACATCATCCACATGGTCCATCCGCTGGTGCGGAAGTGAAAGGGGGTAAGTTGTCTGAAGTCGAGAGATAGGGGACGACGCTGCACCCTGTGGGTCACGTTCTGTAACTCACACTGGTTTAAGGTGCTGAACTCTTGGCCGGTCGCGTATGCCCATCCACAGCTTTCCATCGGGCATCGCCACGCACTGCCCCCGCCCTTGGGGCGGGGGAGGAGCGCGAAGCGCGGGAGAGGTGGGGGTCAGGAGTAGAACAGTCTGCAGGGATGAAGTCTGAAGGTGTAACGTGGGGATGCTCCCCCCTCGCACCTATCGGTGCTCAAGCTCGCTCTCGCTCGCACTCCCCGTCAGCCCCTTCCCCCCGTGGCGATATTCCCACGGTCCAGTGTACGGGGTTCTCTTACAGTTTCGGCTGTTTCAGCAGTTGCGATTGCACCTGCCAACCTTTGGACCTTCCACTGATCGATAGTTGTCAGTCAAAAAATAGCAAAAAAAGATCTCACCGGGGCTCCTCATCCCGGCCTCCCTTCACGCGCTCTCGCCCGCGCTATCTTCCTTTGGTATCTTCTCGGGCTTTTCGGGTTTCACGTAGGTGATGGTGTGGCGCTCCACCACGAACTCCACTACCGGCGGGAGGTAGTCCCGCTCCATCGTGATGCTCCCGAACGGGCAGCCCTCGACACAGTCGCCGCAGGCGATGCACCGCATGCGGTTGATCTCCCAGACCTTCTCTTCTTTATCGAGACGGATCGCCTCGCACGGGCACCGCCGCGAGCAGAGGCCGCAGGAGCGGCAGGTTGCCGGGTCGAAGGTGATGTGCCCCCGGGTGAGGGCGCTCGTCCGCGCCGGGACCGCTGGATACTGGCGGGTGGCCGGTCCCTCTGCAAGGTTCCGGAGGACGGTTTTTGTCATCGCAAAAAATCCCATGCCGTCTCACCTCTCCGTGCAGCTGATGCAGGGATCGATCGAGAGGACCACGACCGGGACATCGGCGAGTTGCACGCCGGGGAGCATCTTCACCAGCATCGGGATGTTCGCGAGCGTCGGCGTCCTGATACGCGCCCGGGCAAGGTGTTTGGTGCCGTCGCCCCGCAGGTAGTGGACGACCTCACCGCGCGGCTGCTCCACGCGGGAGAAGTACTCGCCGTTCGGTGTTCCCTTCACCTTCACGTCGAGCGGTCCTTCAGGTATCTGATCGATCGCGCGCCGGATCTGGTCGATAGAGGCGTAGACTTCCTTGACCCTGACGGCGCACCGGGCGTAGCAGTCCCCGGCGGTCTCGACGACGGGTTTGAAGCCGATATCCCCGTAGGCAGCGTATCCGGTCTCCCGGTGGTCCATCGCGACCCCGCTCCCCCGGGCGGTCGGTCCTGTCGCCCCGAGAGCGTAGGCCTCGTCCTTTGAGATAACTCCGAGCCCCTTGAGACGGTACTTCACCGTATCGTCGTTCAAGAAGACATCGCCGAGGTCCCGGCACTGCTCCTCGAAGGGGTCGAGGGCCCGGTGCATCTCGTCGAGTTTCTCCTGCCCTATGTCGCGCCTGACTCCGCCGACCTTGCAGGTGCCCTGGATGACCCGGCCACCGGTGGTGTCCTCAAGCGTGTCGAGCACGCTCTCCCTGAGCTGCCAGGACCGCATGAAGAGGTTCTCAAAGCCCATAGAGTCGGCAAAGAGGCCGAGCCAGAGGAGGTGCGAGTGGAGACGCGAGCACTCCGACCAGATAGTCCGGAGGTACCGTGCCCGGTCGGGGACTTCGAGCCCCATGATGTGCTCGACGCCCTGAGAGTAGCCGACTGCGTGCATGAAACTGCAGATGCCGCAGATCCGTTCCGCCACGTAGACGTACTCGGTGAACTCGCGCTTCTGCACGAGCTGTTCGAGCCCGCGGTGGATGTAGCCGATGGAGGGGACTACGTCCACCACCAGCTCGTCTTCGAGGACGAGATCGAGGTGAATCGGTTCCGGCAGCACCGGGTGCTGCGGCCCGAACGGCACGACTATGCGTTTCGGCATTGGTCACCCCCCCTTCTCGTGACGCTGAACGGGTACTTCTCCCCCGACTTGATGAACGTCCCCTTGAAGTCGATGTTGATCCCGGTGATCGGAATCCCGAAGAGGTCGTGCGTCTCGTTCTCGTAGACGAACGCCCCCCAGTAGATGCCGGAGATGCTCGGCACCTCTATATCCGGCCCGACCGTCAGGCGGAGGTTCTTGAACTGGTAGTCCTTATCGAACGAGTAGTTGATCTCGTAGGCCCCGCCGATGTCCGTGCACCCGATCTGGACGAGGCGGTATCCGTCGGCCTGGAGCCCTTTGACCTCCCGCAGGAGATCCTCCAGCGCGACGCTGATGGTAGTCTGCTCTTCTTTAACTGTCATGTGCTCTCACCTGCCGCGTGCCGCGCTTCTTCCTTTGCCTGCGCGTCTCTCGTCATCTTCGTCCGCTTCTCCTCGAGAATCCCGAGCGCCGTTACAACACCGTCGATGATCTGTTCCGGCCGCGCCGCGCATCCCGGGACATAGACGTCGACGGGGATAACTTTGTCGATGCCTCCTGTGATGTTGTAGCACTCACGGAATACACCGCCGGTTGCGGCACAGGCACCGATTGCAATGACGACCTTTGGCTCCGGCATCTGCTCGTAGAGGTTCCTGACCACCGGCCGGTTCAACTCGTTGATCCCACCGGTGATCATCAGGATATCCGCGTGCTTCGGGTTTCCGGTGTTGATGATGCCGAACCGCTCCACGTCGTAGAGCGGTGTCAGGCAGGCAAGCACCTCGATATCGCACCCATTGCAGCTGGACGCATCATAGTGAAGGATCCAGGGTGATCTCTTCAGGTATGCCATGGTACTCATACACCCCCTAGCATCATATAGGAGAGGATCGCCAGGTTCGCGAGGGCAAGAACTGCTGCAAGCCACCCACTCTTCAGTGCCGCCTGCCACCGAACCCGTGCCGTGACGTTGTCGATGAATATCTCGGCTACGTAGGTGACCACGACTGCGACAACCCCGATGATCGGGTTCCAGGCAAAGAAGAGGAAGATGAACCCGAGGAGGAAGATGTTCTCGTACCAGTGGGCGATCTCGACCTGCGCGAGCGTTGAACCCGAGAACTCCGTCGTAATGCCCTTGACGATCTCCTGGTGCGCGTGGTGCGACGTCGAGATGTCGAAGGGAGACTTCCGAAGCTTGATCGTCAGGATGACGGCGAAGCCCAGGAAGACACCGGGGAGGTAGAGGATGGCAGGTATGGTCGTGGTTGCAATATCGGCGACGTAAAAACTGTTCGTAACCATGTAGAGCCCGACGACTGCAAGGATGACCATCGGCTCGTAGGCCATCAGCTGAATCAGTTCCCGCTCGGCCCCGATGTGGCTGTAGGGCGAGTGGACCGCGTAGGCCCCGAGCACCAGGAAGACATGGGCGAGCGTGAAGGCGAAGACGATCAGTAAGAGGTCCCCTCCCGCGAAGAATAACGCGCCGGAGAGGGCGATGAAGATCAGGTAGGCGAGGACGTAGAAGTTCTGCGCCGTGGTGACGACGACGTTCTCCTTCTCGAAGAGCTTGCCGACGTCGTAGAAAGGCTGCAGGAGCGGCGGCCCGACTCTCCCCTGCATCCGCGCGGTGATCTTTCGATCGATACCGGCGATGAGGCCGCCGGCGACGGGCGCGAGGATGAGGAAGAGGACCGCCCCGATGAGCCAGGTCCAGGTCATAAGGCCACCCCTGCAAGGACCCATGATGCAAGGATCAGGATGATGCAGACCACTGCTCCGGGGCGGAATAGTCGTGCCTCGCCGAAGTATTCGGTGAGGTAGTAGTTCTGCGTCTGGACCTCCCGGGTCAGGCCGAGGGACCCGGCGAAATGCAGGTCCGGTGTCGAGGGCCTCCCGCACATGTAGACCGGGAGGTGCTTTGCGCTCCTCTTAAAGAGGAGGAACGAGACCGGGAGGACCAGGAGCAGGGCCATCATCAGTAGGGCTCAATCAGCGTCGAGGATATGACCGGGAAGAGGAGGACGGCCGCTATCACGAGGCCGGTGATGATGTAGAGGGGGGCCCAGGACTCTTCGAAGAATCCCTTCTCGACCTTCTCCTGGCTCCGGGTGACCGTGACGAGTTTGCCCATCCACTTCGCCCAGAAAAAGACCGTGACGGCGCTCCCGTAGGCGAGGATGGCGATGAAGACCAGGCCGAAGGGGACCTGGACGAATGCCTCGATCGCCGCCCACTTGGAGATCAGCATACCGAATGGCGCAAGGAACATGCCGGCGATCCCGATGAACATCATCACTGCCATCTTCGGCATCCGGACGATCAGGCCCTCCATATCCTCGATATTGCGGCTCCCGGTCCGGTGCTCGATCACCCCGGTCCCGAGGAAGAGGAGCGACTTCGCGACGGCGTGGAAGATGATTAAGAGGATCGCAGCCCAGACGAGCATGTAGGTCCCGACACCCGCACAGGCAGCTATCAGGCCGAGGTTGGCTATCGTCGAGTAGGCGAGGACCGATTTGGCGTCGCTCTGTGATATCGCGATCGCGGATGCGACGACGAAGGTCACTCCGCCGACAAGACCGACGGAGAACCCGGCGAATGTCCCGGCGAAGACCGGTGAGAACCGGACCAGGATGTAGACGCCGGCCTTGACCATGGTGCTCGAGTGGAGCAGGGCCGAGACCGGGGTCGGGGCCACCATCGCCCCGAGGAGCCAGGAGGAGAAGGGCATCAGCGCAGCCTTCGTGATACCGGCAAACCCGATCAGGACGGCCGGGATCAGGATGACGGCCGCGTCCCCCGAGGTGAGCACCCGGGCAAGATCGATGCCCCCGCTCGTCGGTTCGGTTGCGGCAAGGAAGATGAGCGCGATGACGAACGCGACCCCGCCGAGGAGGTTCATCACCAGCGCAAGGAAGGCGTTCTTTGTCGCCTCCTCCGTCTCCGAGTAACCGATCAACAGGAACGACGTGATCGTGGTGATCTCCCAGAAGAAGAAGAGCCACATGAGGTTGTTGGAGAAGACCAGGCCGAACATCGCGGCGAGGAAGATGAAGGTAACGAAGAAGAACATCTTCTGCCGGTCACGCACCTCTGGATGGTGGTGGTGGTATGTCTCCATGTACCTGACCGCGTATACGGCTATGAGGCTCCCGATGAGCCCTACGATCAGGGCCATGATGATGGAGAACTGGTCAATGAAGAGGTTGTTGACCGCGTGAAGGTTCTCCGGGAACGATATCTCAAGGTATACGACCAGCGCCGCCTGAACGACGGCCAGTACGATTGCCAGGTAGTTCCTGAACTTTGCGCCCATGTAAACGATGAAGAGCGCCAGACCCATCTCGATGGCCACCATAACAAGGCTGGCCGCCTCCGAAGGCGCGGCGAAGTAGACCGCGCCCTCGAACGCATACTGCATAAGCAGATATATCGATGCTCCGCCGATTGCCAGAGCGGAGAGGGCGACCACCGCGTAACGCAATGTCGTCTGTTTCACAAACAATAAAAGACACGCGACGAGGATGGGAAATAGTATTAGGAAGAGCAGCGTCTGCACTAAAGTCCCTCGTAAGGTAACTATGCCTTACTTACATAATTAATCATTCCAAATAGGCACCCCGGGGTATCGGCTGGCCCGTCCCGGCCCAGGCCGTGTTCCGACGATGGAGGGCCGATTTCATCTCATCCCTCTCCGGGAACCTGACGCCCGCCGCCACCCTTCTTTTCGCGGTATTACGCGCCGCACGCCCCCTCCGTGCTCTCCGGCGTCACCCCGATAGCGCGGGATGAAGTGAATGTGAACGTGCATGATGTTCTGTCCCGCGACCTCTCCAACATTGACGCCGATGTTGTAGCCGTCCGGATGATGCGCACGCTCGGTCTTCGCCCTGCAGTCGTCGATGAGCCGGGCAAGCGCCATTCTTTCTTCGTCTGTCGTATCAAAGTAACTCGCCACATGCCGGAACGGTATGACGAGCAGGTGGCCGGGACTGACCGGGTGGATGTCGTAGCGGGCGTAGCAGAGATCGTTTGCCGCGACGATATCCTCCCTGGCCGGGTTGCAGAACGGGCATGGCATGGCCCCTGCTCTGCCGGCATCACTCATGAGCGTTTTGGCTTCGTCGCCTCACCCGAGCAGGCGGGCGAGGAGTCTCCCGGTGAGGCCCCGGGAGAGGGCGATGGCGTGCTCGGTGCACATCTCGTGGCAGCAGTAGCACCGGATGCAGCGCGATAGATCGATCGTCGCCCTGCCTTCCGTGACGGTGATCGCGTGCACCGGGCAGATCCGTTCGCACTTCCCGCAGCCGATGCACGCCGGAGCGATCACGCCGGGCCGGGGAGCGTAGGTCTTCCCGAACCGCTGGACGACGGCGAGTACCACCCGCCGCCAGACGCCCGCCCCCCCGCCGGCGTAGGTCCGCGCGGCCGCGCTTCTGATGCTCCCGATCTCGAGCGGCTCCATGCCGATGAGCCGCGCAAGAACGGTGTCCACGGCCGAATAGTCGCTCCCGGCAAGGATCACCCCGATCTTTCTCGGGCTGCCGGCCTGGGGGCCGTCCCCCTCCATCGCCATGACTGCGTCCACGATCTGGAGCCGGGGCTTCATGCACTCGTTGAGGTCGACGAGCATCCTCCCGAAGGCATACTCGTCCTGGAACCGGAAGTGGAAGACCGGCTTATCGAGCCCCGGGATGAGCCCGAAGAGGTTCTTGGTGGCGCCGGTCATCCGGGTCCACATGTGGGTCTTGGCCTTGGAAACAACAACGATCGCGTCGGCCTCTGCGGCCGGGGTGATGATGGAGAACTGCTTCATCGCCTCGCCCTCGGGGAACGAGATGACCCGGGAACTGGTATCGTAGTTGAGGACGGCGCCGGTCTCCTCCGCCACCGCCGTATACCCGGCGCGCAAGTATGCCCGCCGCAGGTTCGCCTCGCTGTAGACGACCCCGGCCCCGGGGCTGTCGCCGATGACGACCCGGCACCCGTGTTCCGTGAGGAGCCGGGCGACGGCAGCGACGACTGCCGGGTGCGTGGTGACGCACCGTTCCGGCGCCTGCCCCTGGAGGAGGTTTGGTTTGAGGAGGATTTTCTCCCCCGGCGAGACGAACCTCTCTATGCCGCCGGCGAGGTCGATCGCACGGCGGACGGCCGCATCGACTTCCTCGAGGTCATAGCCGTCGCAGCGGACGACCGCGACGGTCGCATCCCTGCCGGCCGGCTGCACCATCTCACTCCTCCCCGAGACGGCCGAGCGCCTCTTTTGCCGCGAGCATCGCGGCTCCCTGCTTGGTCCGCGCTTCTCCCTTCCCGAGGGGAGTCCCCCCGACGATCACCCGTGCGGCCCAGACCGGGCAGTTCCCGGGTCCGGTCTGGCGGAAGGCGTAATCGAGTTCGCCGAGGTTCTCCCGGGCTACGTACTCCTGGAGCCTTCCCCGGTAGTTCCTGCGGGTGTCGCACGCTGCAATCTCTCCTTCAAAGATCGCGAGCACCACTTCCCGGGCTGCGTCGAGGCCACGGTCGAGGTAGATAGCGCCGATCAGGGCCTCGAACGCATCGGCGATGATAGAGTCGGTCAGCACCTGCCCCCGTCTCCTGATGACGCTGTCGATGCCGAGGCCCTGCCGGAAGACGATGTCGGCGAGTTTCGTGTTCCGCGTCACCTGGAGTCTCCGGTTCATCTCCCCCGGCGGGAGGTCGTACCCCCCGTAGAGGTGGTCGGCGATGATGAAGTCAAGGATATAGTTCCCCAGGAACTCAAGCCGCTCGTTGTCGTCGACTGCCGTTACCGGATACTCTCCGGTCCTCATGTACGACCGGTGGGTCAGTGCCCGGTCGTAGAGGGGGAGGGCGGCGTCGCGGAGATCGGTGATCCCGAATGGGGGGCGGGCGAGGAGCGCACGCACCTCCGCTTCCCGGTCATCGCCGGTGGGCTCCGGGTGTTCTGGAGGTCTCTCTCCGAAGAAGCCGCTGTTACGAAGTTTTTCCCATATTGCGGAGAGTCTCATGGTCGTTGGGTGCAGGGCCTCCTGCTCTTCTATAAATGGCTTATGTCCTGCAGGATAAATGTTTCCCGGAGACAGGAGGCCGCGAAACCTTTTCGTTGTCGGGGAAAGAGATCTCTACTGTGGTACAGTCCGCGACGGGCGGGTCAGGCAGGCGCGTCTACCTGGATATTGAGTTTGGGTACATATACGGCACCAGTCGGGGAGTCATAATGCCGATCGAGATCGGTGCAGTCGTCCACCGACCGGAGGATGACAGCGTCCACTACGCGGGCGAGCAGTTCCGGTACGACATCGATGTCGAGATCTGGAAGAAGGTGACCGACCCGTGCGGCAAAACTGTCGGCGTCGCGACGACCGTGGCGAATATGGGTCGCGGCGAGTACGGGATGGCCTACGACCACTCCTTCCGGGTCTCCGACGACGAGGTGCCGGCGGCAGAAGAGACCGCCCGGCATGCGTTTGGGGACCTCGGGACCTTCATGGAGGCGGTCATCGCGGCAGGGGATACTCCGGCTATCGTCGTCTTTGCAGCAGATATGGAGAAGAAGGCGTTCCGGGCCGCAAACTTCTCGCTCGACGGCTGCATGCTGATCGACCTCCAGCGGGAGATCCGGCGGCGTTTCGGGATGAAACAGGTCCTCTCCCTCGACCGCCTCGCCCGGCTCATCGACTTTAGCGTCGACGGATCCGCCGTCGCCTCGACGCACTTCCGGTATCCCGTTCCCGAAGAGTACCGTCACCTCCTCTGCGTCCACCGGGGGATGGGCGACGCCGTCCGGACGTTCCTGCTCGCACGGGAATACCAGGAGAGGCTTCCTGACCTCGAGGCCCGCATCCGCACCCAGATGGATACCTGCGAGAGCGAGGGGTGACCGGGCGCCGTCAGGAACTCTCTTTCAGCGGGAGTGCCGCATCTCCCCGCACCTGGTGTTCCGGTGCGGGTCCGGGACTCCCCGGGGCCTCCCGGATCAGCGCACGCGGCCCGGTCAGCAGGACATCGACCTCCGTGCCCTCGCAGATAGTACCGGTGCCTGCCGGAACGTGCAGGTGGGCGTTTGCACGCACTACCGTCATCTGCGTCCCGGCTCCCGGGGGCAGGGGAGTGGCGGTATACCGGTCTCCGGTCCGCGAGACGGTGAGGAGGATAAATTCGTCAAACCCCGGATCTCCCGTGACCGTCCCGGCGAGCCGGGCACGGAGGGTCTCCCGGGGCCGGGCGTGAAATCCCCATTCCGCGAGCAGGGGGAGGATGAGTTCCCGGATGACCGTCAGGGCGGCGATCGGGTAACCCGGAAGACCGACGACCGGTTTGCCGTCGATCCTGCCGACGATTGCCGGTCTTCCCGGCTTCATGGCAATGCCGTGGACGAGCACCCCGCCGAGGTCACCGATGACGCCGGCGGTGAAGTCCCGGGTGCCTGCCGATGACCCGGCGGAGACCAGGAGCAGGTCGTTCTCCCGGATGCCCCTCCCGATAGCCTGCCTGAGGAGCTCCGGGTCGTCAGGGACGATCGGGTAGCGGGTGCAGGTGGCGCCGGCCTCGGCGAACCATGCTGCGGCGACGGTGGTATTGCTCTCGATCACCTCTCCCGGGTCCGGGCGCTCGCCCGCCGGGACCAGTTCGCTCCCTGTTGGGAGGAGGCCGATCTCCACGGCCGATACGTCGATATCGGTGATCCCGTAAGAGAGGAGCGCTCCGATATCGCAGGGCCGTATCAGGTGCCCGGCCGGGAGGATCACCTCCCCCTGTCGGATCTCGGTGCCGGCGGGATGGATATGCTCCCCGGGGAAGGCGGCCTTCCTGGTGCTCCAGGAGCCTTCCCCTCCGGTGACATCCTCGACCATGACGACCGCATCGTAGCCGGGAAGAATCGCATTGCCGGTATTCACCCGGCAGGGATTTTTGAGCGGGACCGGGGTGCGATCGCCGGCCCCGAGGGTCTCGCTGCTCACGACGGCAAAGCCGTCTCGTGCGGCGACATCCGTTGCCGGGACCGTCAGAGGCGAGTAGACGGGGCCGATCGTCGCCCGTCCGGCCGCCCCGGCCACCGGGGCCTGAATGGTCCGGTCCGGGCGCGGAAAGGTGGCCCGCATCATCTCCAGGACCTCAACGAGCGGTTTTTGTGTGAGGTGTCGCCTCACCATGGTGTCACGCCCCCCTCGCCTGCGGCTTCGAGGTCATCGCATGCCCGGGGAAAAAAGGTTAGAGTCTGGTGTAGAGGTTTGCATACACCGTCTTGCCTCTGGAGATGGGGTGGCGTTCACCGAGGTCCCCGATGTAATGGGCGAAGAGGGCCTTCTCACCGTCGACCTCCTGCTCCACCTCGCCGACCATCGAAAACCCCGGGAGCGGGTTCTCGATCGTCCCGTAGACGTAGATGTCGCCTTTCACCATCTGCCCGCCGACACGGCCTCTGGCGTCGCCCTTGATGACGACGGTGCCCCCTTCGCCGTGGGTGGAGACGTGAATGTCCGCGTTGCCGCCGATGATGATCGTCCCGCCGTTGATGAACGTGGCTGTGTCGCTGCCGACACTCCCGGCGACCCGGATCAGCCCGCCTTTCATGCCACGCCACTCGCCGCGGGGTGATGAGCCCAGGTGACATCCGGCGTTCCCGTCGATGATCAGCTCGCCGCCTTCCATCCCGATGCCGCAGAACGAGTCGACGTTTCCTTTCACGTGGATCTTCCCGCCTTTCATCCAGCCGCCGATGTACATGTCGGCGTTGCCTTCGATGACGATCTCGCCTGCGGTCATCTGCTGGCCGATCCGCTTTACACGGGTGCAGTCCCCGCGAAGGACGATCTTCGTCTCGGCTGCCGTCGCTCCACCGTCGCCTGCGACAGTGAAGTGCTTCCCGAGCGGGTTCTTCTGTTTGCCTTCCCAGAGTTCGAGGGTGGCAATCTCGGCGGCTTTCTTGCCCGCAAAGGTATCCGGAGTGATATTCTGCCCCTCAAGAAGGAGTTCGGAGGGGTTGGTCAGAGTGAGGGTTACTGTCTTCATGATTATCGCCTCATTGTGTCGTATCGACCTCGATCACCCGCGGGTTATGGAGGTGTTCCTCGAAGAGTGAGTAGTTGTCGAGTTTCACGCTGTAGTGCCTGAGGAAGTGCTCGTAGATGTCTCTCTGCACCTGCGTGTTCTCCGGGACCTTCACGTCGACCCAGATTGTCCGCTTTGCGGGCTCCGCAACGACTTCTCCGTCCCGGACGGTCACGACGCCGTCCTTGACGAGCAGGGCGCACCGGGAGAAGGCATTCTCGATCGCTGCCGGATCGGATGGCATATCCTCGGGGTTGAGGGCGTAGACGGCGACATCGGCATCCATGCCGGGGGCAAGTCCGCCATACATGTGCGCGAGGCCGAGCGCCCGTGCCGGCCCTGCCCGGGTCATCTGCGCGATCTCGTACAGGTCGAGTTCGCGGTCGATGCCGTCGATGGAGGTGGCGGCGATCGTCTTGTCAAGCCACTTGAACGTCTTCATGGTCGCGTCACGCGCCGCCCGGCTCATCAGCCAGGCGATGACGCGCGGATAACGGGTGAACGGCCCGGCGTTCGGGTGGTCGGTGGTGATGAACGTCCGCATCGGGTCTTTCGCGAGGAGGGCTATCTCCAGGCCGACGGCCCACTGGATGGTGCAGACCTTGACGTTGGGGCTGTAGATGTAGGGCACGACGCCCGCGGCGGTCTCGAGTTCGACGTCCACGTTCGCCCACTTCAGGTTGTTGAGGGAGCGCAGGTGATGCTCGAACGGCCCGTCGGCAGTCATGGTCGTGGTCTCGTCGAGGGTCACCTGGCCCATATCGACGGTGATGTTGTCGTGGGCGTTCACGTAGTCCATGACGTCTTTCGACCGGGACTCGAAGTTCGCCCAGGAATCGCCGCCGTAGGCGTGGAACTGGAGGTGCGTGACATGCATCACCTGTTTCCGGCCGAAGTCGTTCTTCGGGGCGTAGCCCTCGGCGAGCCTGAGTGAGTCGAGCGTGTCGGTGTAGTTGCCCGGGTTCCCGAGGTTGTTGCAGTGCAGGTGCATCGAGTGGGGGAGACCGAGATACTCGTTTGTCTCGATGAGGCCCTTGATGATCTCTGCCGGGGCGATGTCGAAGTACGGGACCGGGTCGTGAATATGCACGCAGTTCAGCCCCCATCCCCAGGCCTCGGAGCCGCCGGGGTTCACGACCTTGATGCCGAACCCGCGCGTGGCCCGGAGAAGCCATGCGGTGTATGCGGCGTTGTTCTCGATCTCGTTGTTCTTGAGGTATTCGAGGGTGAACCAGTTGTTCCCGAAGACCGGCATCGCGGCGTTGTCGATGATCGGGGTATCCCGTATCTCCTCGTGGACGTGCGGGGAGTGGAGCGGGGGCATCGCCGCCTCGTTGACAAAGACGTACCCCATCCGCGCGTAGTCGTAGCCGGTCTTGAACGTAGAGGGGACGGAGGAGCCCATCTCCATACGGCTGCACGTTTTGTGGGGGCTCTTGAAGAGTTTGTCCTCCGGACGGAAGAGCCGGCCGACGTTCACCTTCGGCCCGACCACGTGGGAGTGGATATCGACACCGCCCGCCATCACGGTCATGCCGGCGGCGTCGATCGTCTTCGGGTTGTTGAGGGCGCTCGTCTCGACGATCTTGCCGTCCTTGATCCCGATGTCCATCCGGTCACCCTTGATCCCCTGCAGGGGGTCGAAGACGAACCCGTTCCTGATTATGAGTTCGCTCATGACTCACTCCTCCGCGCGGACGCCTTCCGGTGCGGCCTTCGCTTGTTCCTTTACGGCCTCCTCTGCTTCCAGTTCGGCGAGTCTCCGGTAGATCCGCTCGAAGAGCTCTTCGTCGCTGATGACGCCCTCGGGCGGATCGATGACCTTGCGGTACTGGATCGGGACGTTGTCCATCCG
>LDZU01000084.1_pt1 | contig 18132 bp, 20 predicted proteins | sample 615531 | NCBI WGS metagenome assembly LDZU01 (sample SAMN03408293, study PRJNA278302) | terrestrial metagenome | isolation source: oil reservoir sample SB2 | place: USA: Alaska, North Slope, Schrader Bluff formation | collected 2011-09 | reverse complement strand
GTTTTGGATTCTCCTGTGCAGAGGTGGAATTTAAGATATACAGATGAGGGGATAATTCCTTTTGGAGAGGGTAATAGGGAGTGGTTTAGTATAGAGGTTAGTGATGGTAGTAATGTTTTTTCTTCTACAGATGGAATAGTTGTGAGTACAGCAAATAATATTGTTTCTGTGGATGTGGGGGATGGTTTTTATATTGAGTATTCTCCTCTTTCTAGTTGTAGGGTTTATGAAGCAGATATTATTTCTAAGGGGCAGGCTCTTGGAAGTGTAGAGGGTGAGTATCTTAATTTAAGGATTAGGGATGTAAGGGATAGGGAGTATGTATGTCCTTATGATTATTTTAATGATTTTACCAAGGATCTTCTAGGGGATGCAGGGGAGGTTTTAGAAAAGGAGATTATTATGTGTGGGAAGGAGAGTTTAGATTATTAGGTTTTTATATAGTATAATTGGTTTGTACCATATATTATGGTGGATGTAGCTCAACTGGTTAGAGCATCGGTTTGTGGAACCGAGGGTTGTGGGTTCAAATCCCATCTTCCACCCCAGAACTATTTTTCATGCTCCAATATTTTTTTCTCTATACTCTTGTGAGAAATGAGGAAATAATTCTCCCGTTAATAAACGATATTTAAGTTGGGTCAGTTGTTCCAAGGCTTCATTTGGGTCATGGGTAATAATTGCTGTAAATACAAAGTATTTGCTTCCTCTTGGATTAAATACAAAATCTCCACTTTCATCTATAAACACATATAATGGTTGCATTGTAGATTATACTACTGATGCTCCAGTTATTTACACTATTTCATTGAAGTTACTCAATAAGTTATCATATCATATATTGTATATACCTATTAATATATTTTGAATATAAAAAGTGAGCAGAAAAAACATAACTAAAAAGAACGATAGGCAAATTGAATTACTAGATGAGTTCACATCTGTATTTAGCATATTTAGATTGTCTATTGGTGCTATTGGATGGTTAGCCCAATCAAAAGATTCCTATCTTAAATTCCTAGAGGAATACAAATATATTGTCGAGATGCAAACCTCAGTAATCGAATATGTTGTAAAGATAGATAAATCAATATTAAAAATGCTTGATTATAAGGATAAGAATAGATTGATAAAAAGCTCCATTATAGAACTTGCTAAATTAACCATTATTAATGTTAAAGACATAACAGATGCTTTACCTGAGGTATCTGAAATTAGAGCATCCAGTTCATATAAAATACTAAAAGTATTAAGAAATGCCTCAGCACACAATAATAAGGTTTTCTTTGAAAAGGGTAAGTATCGGGAACAAGTAATTAAACAATTACCCATTAAATGGAGAAACAAAACAATCGATATTACTTCAGAAAATCAAGACGTCTTTGATGATTTGCATTTTTCACCTGCTGATATATTTGTTATAGCTGAAGAGATATCCATATTAGTAAGAGATATTCGAAATAAAAAGTCAATTTGAAATACTTTGTAAACTTCAGCTAAAATGTCCTATCAAATTGAAATAACTCGAATAAGACTTTAAGATTACTGAGAAGAGCTTTGGTATCTAATGTCTTTAATAGTTCTAGGAATTGAAGTTCAGAATAAGTCCTATCTTTAACCCCATTTGAAATTTTAAGAAACAAACAGACAAACTAGATTGTTCTATGTAGTCTCAATGAAAAATCGATATTGATCTACTTTGATTTTTTACTAATTGCTCTTCTGAACAAGAGAATATTTTTTCATATTCAAATTCTTTAGGAGTTGTAATATCCTCCCATTCCCTCACCATACTAAAGTATTCCTGCTTTATTTTTTGTGGTAATGAAAAAAAGAAAGACAAAATTTTCTTTTTCAAACATCCTTTTTCTTCTACAGTCAAATTTTTTATATATGGACAATCTAAACTAAGGACTACTAAATATTCCCTTTTCCCAGAAGAATATAGTACTTTAGTAGGATAAAGAAGACAATCAAATGGCTTATAACTATGGATATTACATTTCTTCTCTTTGTAAAATTTGCATCTAGGTATTTTCTCTAAAACTTTTCCCCCTGATTTATCTCTCTCAAAAGAGTCAAAGCATGTAACCCTATTATTTATTGAAACAAGGTTAGTTATTTTAGAGTATTTACCTATTTCACAAGGCATTATCCAACCATATGTAAAACAACATAAATCACAATCCTGACAATATTCATCAATTCCTTTGTACATTTCCTTTAATTGTTTATAAATCTTTTCTATTTGCACAATTCTTCAAATCTACTTTTAATTTATATATGTTTTTCTCTCTCATTATCAGGTTTAACTTCACATAACCAGATAATTTCTTGTCAAAAATATCTAAACCTTTGTTTGGAATCCACATATATCTCGAGTCTAAATTGTTTTTCTCCAAAATATCCTTAATGTTAACGAACATAAAAAAACCACAATCAGGCTTAAAGTATTCAATCTTATTTGTTTCTAGTAAGCCTTTTATTTCATTAAACCTGTCCCTAGAAAACAAAGCAACAGGATTTATTTTGTTGGTAATCATTTTTTCGAACATTTTGGGCCTTAACATAAAACTATAGTAAGAGCTTGAGCCTATTGTTGAGCAGGTAATTCTAGAAAGCTCCTTTTTAAATTCACTAGGACAGATTAAATAAGAAAATCTCAAACCATTTAAACATAATGCTTTTGTAGGACATATCAAACGGAATGTTAATTCTGGATTCAACATAGAAGATGGCTCTTTTTTCGTACTTGAATACCAATCAGTATATGCAAATGATCCGTCTACGAAAATCAATGATCCCGTCGTATCTTGCCATTCTCTAAGTTTTTTCATAATTTGACAAGGATGATGTTGTCCAATAGACCATATAGGATCAGTAATAAAGAGGATCGATTTTTCTGAAGGAAAATCTAACTCTTGATTAAGAATTGTCAATGTCTTATTAATAGGTGATATTGGGATATCAATTAGATCAGCAACCTTAAAAACATTAAAATAAAGGGGGGATATAGAATATATCCTTTTAAAACCATATGATTTAGCAAAAATAACCAAAGAAGCAATCATCGGAGTGGAACCCTCAGTAATAAAAATCTCGGAGTTATTACATAAAAAACCTTCCTTTATATGGAATTCTTTGATATAACTATTTAATTCCTGATTTGAATCTGGAAAGTTATATTGTGTTGGAAGAGTACCATCAAACTTGAAAAACGTATCCCCTAAACTAGAATATTTCTGTATTTTCTCATCAAAAAACCACTCGGAAAGGAAAACTGTTCCCGAACTATCATAGACTTTATCTACTTCATAGGTCCCTTCATCAATTCGCTTATCTCCGTCCCCAATCTCAAAATTGTTCTCGTAAACCTGTCTCAAATAAATTTGCTCCTTCTTATTCATTTAGATTTGCAAGGAAAATCTTTATCCAAGCATATGGTCTCAAATTCTCCTACTACCATAGCATATGGACAAGGCTTTCCTTTATTTTGAGAAATAAACTTATCTAGGTTGTTGTATATCTGTGCTACTTCAGTAGTAAAAATGTTTCCTAACGCACTTCCCTCTATTTGAGATGTTTCTACACAGGGAAAACAATCTCCCAAGGCATTTACAAACATATGGCTGGTACTTAAATCACAAGTTTCATTCTCTAAGGTATCTATTGATTTATCAATATCTATCTCGAAATATTTCTTGTATTTATTTAATGCCCTTCCTCTTTTGGTAATTTGATTTATTCGACAACTGTTTGCTCCTATTTTTTTTGCAAATGATACCATCTTCTTTATGTCATTATTTCTCTTGTGCAAAGTAAAGTAAATAGAAAAAGATATTCCAGCTTCTTTTAAATTGTTGATTCCCTTTATAATTCTTTTGTATGAACCATTCCCTCTAATAAAATCGTTAGATTCTTCAGTTATACCATCCAGACTAACGCCTACTTCAGATATTAGTCCTGAAATAGTTTTTACTTTACTTTTTGTAAGTAAAATACCATTTGTTAATATTCTTGATTTTATTCCTTTTTCCTTGTTGTATTTAAGAATATCTATAATCCCTGGAAAAAGCATTGGCTCTCCACCTGTAAAAGATATTTCTCTCAACCCATTGTTATATAGTTTATTTATTGCTCTAATAATTTGCTCTGTTGTTTTTACTTCTGTGTTATTTTGAGGAGAGGATACTATACAGTGTTTACAATTTAAATTACAATCTCTTGTTATCTCCCAATCTATACTCTTTATCTTAATACTAAAAATAGCCTCTGCAACCTCTAATTTAGACAAAAATCCTCTTAATTCTTTTTCTGCAATTTTTTCCTTAAACGCATTGACAAGATCCTCCTCTCTTCTTACACCTGAAATAATTTTTTCAATAACCTCTGTAGTTAGATCATCAATTATAATTGTCTGATACCTTGTTATTAAATAATTCTCTTTATGCTTTTTTATAATATTTATGTGCTTGTCCACTAGAAATTCTCGGTACTCCTTAGGGTAGGATATTTCAGAGAATTTTTTGTTTATTTTCCTTTCTCTCTTCTTCCATAATTGGGCAACATCTTCTGTACTAACGAGCTCTTCCATATTCTCTCGAATATGATAATCTATGCAGTAACCAGAGGAGCAAGACAAATCTACCTTACAACCCCCCGTACATTCTGTTAAAAGAATACAATTGTCACATGGGCTTTGAGTCCACGATAAATTACGAAAGTCATCTAATGATTTCTTTTCCCAAATTTCTTCAATTGGTTCCTTAAGTACATTACCATAAACTATTTCGCTTTGATTACATATTCTAAAATCTCCATTAGGGTTTATAGCAGCAAATGTTACTCCTACTCCACAATTTGCAAACATTTCCTCTGTAATTAACCTCTCATCTAAACAGTATGGTATCGCTGTACCAAAACCAACGGGGATTTTAAATTTATCTCTAGCTTTTATCATTTGCCCTAAAGAGACTTTAAATTGCTCAAGAGAGGGTTTAAGTTGGTTTGCCATATCTAATCCCATTCCACCTATTTCAAATTTATCTACAAAGACACTTTCCATACCTAACTCCTTCGCAAGTTTAATTATATTAAAAATTTGATTATAGTTTTTTGATGTTAAAACAGGAATACATCTTACATCAAAGCCATCTCTTACGTACTTCTTAATATTTTCTACTGTTTTGGAATATCCCCCTTTTACACCTGATAACCATTCTTGAGTCTCTGCATCACCATGAATTGCTACTCCCAAGCATGCTAAATTCTTGGACATACCATCTATATATTTCAATCCGTTTGTTACAATAGTGACAGAAGATGTTTTCGAGAGTAAATCAATATACTCATTCAACTTACATGTTTTTAGTAGAGAAGGCTCTCCGCCAATTAGATATACATGGGGGATCTGGGATTTACTAACAGCTTTAACTACCTTATCTATCATAATGTAATCAATAGGGCTATCTCGATATGGGTTATAACAGAAAAAACATTTTGCATTACAAGAATATGTCATTTCTATATGTACAAGGTGTGGTACAGAGTAGTGTTCTAAAACATGTTTTTTCATTTTCATGCTAAAAATTTTATTTATCTGGAATAGGCTTACTTAATAATGGTAAAATCGCTTCAAAACTGTCCTTAGGGGAACTCTTAACCCTATGTGTATAACCACAATCTAAACATCTATAATATATTCTATATTCATCTTTTTTAACCTCTGCTGCCACAGGTTCCATTAAACCTTCACAATCACAATCTCTGTCACCAGGATTAATATCTACATGTTTTGAATAAAGACAAGATGGGCAATGATCAGTATATCCATCTCCCTCTACAGAAGTACCACAATTCTCACAAGAAAAATCCTCAATTTTACGTTCAAACTTTCTCCCCATCGGGATTTCTTCAGCATCCACGGAAAATTCTCGTTCATTAATAATATCTCCTTCTGAATGCATTTCTTTCATAGTACTCTACAATATATTAATTGAGGAATTATATAATAAAAAGAAAATTAGAACAACAAATCCATTGACAAGCTCCATATAAACTCTATATAATCTTAAAATAAAATGTAAGGCATTACCAAAAATGTCAAAATGTAAAGCAGTCTTAGACTCCAAAAAAGTTAAAAGCCTGAAAGTTAAATCAAAGAAGACTAAAAAGTAATTAAAAGTTTTAGAAATACTAATATTAGCCTTTGGTTGGGTCTTGTGTTTTTATAATGTTTTCCTGTTTATCCTTCGATTTGTGCCTTTTTCATATTTTTTAATAAATTTCCAAATTAAAACTTCTTATTATTGTTTTTATAATAGAATGGTTCTTTATATCTAAGTTCATAATTATGTTCAATAGCCAACCCCAGATAGATTGAACTATATGTTTGAATACAAAGGACTTTAAATATCCGAGATAGTATCAGGTGTCGTCAAATCAGAGAAGTAAACATCCATACCTCTTTCCAGTAAACTCATCGCAGCAAAACCTACACAACCTTTAGGAACATATCCCTTTTGAATCCATGTCCTTGCAATTGGGAATTTCTCTATGTATTTATTTGTTTGCTTGATGAAGTTGGGTCCTTGGTGTAATTCATCATATTTTGGATCAAATGTATTAATAGACTCTTTTTGTGTTCTAAAATCCAAGTACATACCGCTTAATTCAACAACTTGTACATTAAGCAATCTTAATATTTTAACTAATTCATCCCAACCTTTAGGCCCCTCGAATGGTGTAGCCTCATAATCTCTAGTAGCAATATAATAAACATCTTCTAACTGAAAACCTTCTAAATTGTCCCAAAGACTATCTAATAAATACTTTGGTTGGAATATTATTAGACCTTTGTTTTTGTGTGTCTTTATAAAATTATCCCTGTTAGACAAATATTCTTTTGTTACGAACCTTTTCTTTTTATTGATGGTTGTATCATCACTATAGAATGGATGAATTAAAAATCTTATGATTCCGTTATTATTTTGTGTTTGTGTCTTTAAATCGTTTAGATGCTTTGTTTTAAGAAGATTTCTTTTTTGCATATCTCTAATAAAATTCACTTAAAAGTACTAAACAAGTATATCACTTCCTAATACGACTATACTGTGTATTAAAAACAGGGACAACTTTACATCCGTATATGAGTAGGACAATGGATGGTTATAAGAAATGAGTTCTAAACTCCTCCCACCATCCACCCCCTTCTTTACTTTTATTCAAATTGTATATTCTATCAATTCTAGAACTTTCAATTCTCTATCTTCAAATAAACAAATGCTCTTTAAATACAACTTAATCCATATCAACCAAAGGAACAAATACAAATGAATCATCACCTATTATCTCCTCAGTAAACAAATTCCCTTCCTTTTTCACTCTAACGAGCTTCTGATACAAACCCATATCCTTAGGATATACAATACAACCACCATCCCTTAATTGATCTTTCCATTGAGCAGATACATCCCGTGTAGCTGCTGCACACACTATCCCATCATACGGAGCACCCTCTGGATATCCCAGTACAGCATTACCTACAATCACCTCCACATTACTATACTCCAACTCCTTAAGAGTACTTCTGGCCCTTTTAGCAAGCTCAGGAATCCTCTCTATACTAATTACCTTCTTACACAACCTACTAAGTAGTGCTGCCTGATATCCAGAACCAGTACCAATATCTAAAACAGTATCATTTTCCAAAGGATTAAGAGATTGTAAAGAGAGAGCTACAGTATATGGTTGAGAGATAGTCTGCTCATACCCAATAGGTAGAGCAGTATCACTGTATGCAAACTTCTTATATTTGGGGGGAACAAACCTCTCCCTAGGGACTTCCATCATAGCTTGGAGAACCCTTTTATTATCAATACCTCTTCCCTGCAAATGAAACTTTATCATAATCTCTTTCTGTCTTTTTAAAGAGATAGTTTGCATATCTAATTGTATCAGATTACAAGAACAAGAAACATTCTTAATTTTATTTTAAAAACTATTTCTGTATAATTAACATATATATAAAATCTGAACATAAAAAACATGTACTACTTTGATTCAATCTACTTATACTATGCCTTACCTGGGCTTATACTAGCAATCATTGCTCAGATACTAGTAACTGTTAGATTTAATAAATATTCAAAAGTACCTGCTGAATCTAACCTTACAGGATTGGATACTGCAAAACTAATTAGAGATGAGGAGAATTTCCCAGTAGATATTAATACAATCCCTGGTAAATTAAGTGATCATTTTGATCCAAGAAAAAACCTTGTTAATATCTCCTCAGATAATACAAGCTCCGGCTCAGTTGCAAATATTGCTGTAGTCGCTCACGAGTTTGGTCATGTACAACAAAAATTTTCTTCTTCTTTACTATTTAAACTCAGATCCATAATGGTTCCAGTCGTAAATATTGGCTCAAATCTGGGTTACATTCTATTTTTCATAGGTTTACTCCTAAGTGCTTTCAGTCTTGCAGAGTTTGGATTAATTCTTTTTGCCAGTACAACATTATTTGCACTAGTAACCTTACCTGTAGAGTTTGATGCAAGTAGGAGAGGAATGAAGTTTATAGAGAAATACAACCTTATAGAACAGGATAAAAAATCTGGTGCTAGAAAAGTTTTGAATGCTGCGGCTCTGACATATATTGCAGCTTTTGTTACTTCTCTGGGAAATCTTTTTTACTACTCTAGTATGCTAAATAGAAGAAAGAGTAGTAATTAAACAAGTGGATACTTTTTTTAAAAACAAAATTTTCAATTTTGTAATTTTCTTGACTTTATAAATCAGATTAAATAATATGAAATAGAAACATAATTTCTAATTACTTAAATATGGCTCCATATGCAGAATTTGATGATAGCGGTACAAACTCCGATCCAGTCACTCCAGAAAATGTTGAATTCCTAACTCATAGTGAAATTAATTCACTGGAAGTACCCACATACAAGAATCCGATCGAAGTTGAAAAACAGGGAAGAAGTTTTGAAAATCTTTTACTGACAGCGAACATGATTGAAAATGAGTTGGAGAAGAATCCTAATAACAAGAGACAATCATATAATTTTTCTCAGTTCTGTGAATTCCTTGAAAATGCGGATGAGAATACTAGAACCATTTTAGTTAATGGTTTGTTCTATGCAAGTATGAAAAATGAGGAGGGCGAAGAGCTTGTGGTTTTGGCTTATCCAACAAAAAAAGTTACGGATGTAAGTGGATATGGAAAGAATCCTGACAAGTTTGTTTTTGATATGATTGAATTGAATAGAACAAGGGGTAAAATTCGTCATATTGTTGGTCCTGATAATTATCTCTTAATTGACGAATCACCTACAAAATACATTATAGAAACATTACGTGGACATGCAGGAGCTAGACAATATGACTTTGATGCAGATAAATTCATTGATTCCTTCAACCGAAGTGCTCCTGTAATCTATGAATTATCAAAGGCAGGTTTATTCGATACTAGGAAAAAAGCAGAAATGCTTCAGGAAACCTTCTCAAAACTTCCAAAATCAAATCCTGAAACTCCAGAGAATCCCTATATACCTCCGACACCATAATCCAAAGTAGTATTAGCACTTAGCAAAAGGAGAAAGACAGATTTCTTCACAATACGCAACTTCGAACCTACATAAACACTTATCTAACAGTAATCAACAAAAAACTTAACTGTCAGATAAACAGTTAGGTACAAAAACGAGTTAATGTTAAAGCAAAACCTTTCCTACCAGCCCTACCTGTTCTACCTATACGATGAATATAATCATCATAACACTAAGGCATATCATAATTAATAACACTTACAAAGGAAGAGGGTAGGGGATTAGATTAATTGCTCATAGTCCTCTATAACAACATCTGCCAAGTCATACACAAAATCCTCATTCCATCCTTTGTTTAATATCCCAACTGTATATAGATTTGCCCCTTTCGCTGACTTGAGTCCAAACAAAGAGTCTTCAAAGGCAATACATTCATCATTCTCAAGTCCTGTATATTTTATTCCCTGTAGAAATATCTCAGCATTTGGTTTCCCTTTCTCTACACTCTCTCTGTCATAAACCTTCTCGAAATAACCAAATAGACCAAAATTCCTTAAGATCTTTTTAACATAAGTGTAATGAGAAGAGGTAACTACCAACATCCTCTTATCATGAACCGATAAATATTTTAGGAAAGTATCTATTCCAGGTATTAGAAAAACTTCCTCCTCTAGATGCTTTTCTATTAAATCTTTTTTCTTCATACTAAATTGGTTGTTCAGTTCTTCCATATTAAACTCTTTTATCCCCTTTGCCCCCAAATACTTCTTGATGCCATCCTTTGATCCTCTACCAGAAACATAACTCATAAAGTCATCTCTTGTAAACTCTAAATCAAATTCATTCTTAAAAAGAATTTTAAAAGAGTCTACATTTAATTTATCTAGATTAACTAAAGTGCCATCGAAATCAAAAAGAAATGCTTTTCTCTCTTGAATAAGTTGTTTTGCTTTGGGAAGGTTTTTATCCATTTAACTGTTTTAAATCAATCAGAGTAATCTCTAATAAGCTTTCTAGAGTATCAATATATATTAAAATTCTTACCCATTTATATACTCCTCTATCTTTTCGGTAGGTAATAAGTCTTCTAAAAAAGGTATTCTGTCTAGGTTGGAGACTATCAAACCAATAAGGAGACCACCTATTAATACAGTCCCAATAGCACCACCTATACCAGAAACTATTGAAAGAAGAAAATTCCTTTTGAAAGAGAGTCTTTTCTTAAGCAATTTATTTAATTCCTCAATGTTTGTATTTAAATCTTGGTCATTCATACTAGATTATACATCATAAATCGGGGTAACCTGACTTGAACAGGCGACCTCTACGTCCCGAACGTAGCGCTCTAGCCATCTGAGCTATACCCCGTATATTTTAAATTATACTCTGATTAGAATATGTTTTAATAGAAGTTTCCACTAAGGATCTTTACATATAAAAGGGTAAATCATTATATACTTAGATATGAAAGCAGAAAGAGTTTCAGAAGATAGATTATAAGCCTGGAGACACAATTCTATTATAATAGACCTTATCATCCTTAACAAAATCTTCCACTTGCCTCCCCTCATCATCTGTTATTAATGGAATCATATCCATGGGCCAATATAACATTTGTATAGATCCGTCCCATTCACAAGCAGTAAGTAGTATGGGATGGACAAACTCATCTCCCTGTTTCACTCTAACAGGACATACAGAAACATGAAAATTATGATCCCTTATATATGGACGACGATCCACACTTAAAATGTCCCTTGAAGCTTGAACAACTTTTCGGTGCATATCTGGCATCAGCTCTTGAACTCTTTTATCTCTAGCATACAAGAACTCCATAAACTTTGGATCCCTATTAGGATAGTAGGGGATAGCCCCTTCAAATTCAGGTTCTAGCTGGTTTGTAATATTATTGTTTTCTTTTTCTATTCTGCTTGAGTATAAGAACTTAATCTGAGAATTCCATCTTCATTAAGACTTGTACTAATTCTGTTTTCTCCTAGTGATATCTGAAGATTGTAAGGGTTCCCATCAGGTCCTTCATATGTTTTTACCCAACCTTCTTCAAGTAAATCTTCTATATACATATCAAATTCCTCCCTTGTTGTTTTCTCTACTACAACAGCGACCTCGTCATCAAACATTGAATATTCCGCAGCAACAATATCTAATTCTGTAATCTTACCACCTGGATACTTAGGAACTATAGTAGGAAAAGCGGCTTCCCAGTCTAGGTTCTCTTCTGCTTCCTGTATTGCAGTTTCTCTATCAACTTCCTGAGAGGAATCGTTTGAGGAATCAAGGAGAACATAACCCAAATAAACTGCAGCTATTAGAACCAAAATACCAAACACAATATAGAGAGTCTTTTTCATTAGATATTATAAAAAAATTTATTTAATACCTATTAAAAGATTAGCACAAGGACTATAACTGGTCAATCTGAGGAAGCTCTTGTCCAAATACAAAGACCTGATACATATATTTAGGAAATTGGATAAATTCATGATCATCATTCTCAACACACCATCCAGTTTCAAACCCATGATTTTCTAAAGTTTGCATAACATTTATCCCATGGGCCTCAGGATTTCTGCAGTAAGATTCAGTTTCTGAATGTAAAACATAGTCAGGATATTTATATCGGTCAACTTCCTCCCACCTTTTTTCCAGTTGCGATTTCAGATGTCCTTGCCAATGTCTCTGGTTTGCGTATGCCCTATTAGTCCACCCAGGAGACCTATCCATTTTCTGTTCTATATATTGCTGAAAATGGAATCTAACAAAATAAAAATGTAGAGTAGATACATCCACGATCTCTGTTATGTGTTTAAGGTTGGGGGGACAACCTTTACGAAACCCAAAGTTCGGACAACCTCTCTTGTGCTTGTAATACTCCTGGGTACATAACCTGTGAACCTCCCTCATAGAGTGCATCTCTAAATCTAAAGGTGGCCTTAAAACAAAAAACTCCCTTGGGGTCTCATATATTGGGGACAGTGAATCTCTTTCTAGCGACATTTTTTCCATAAGGGATTATACACCCTTTCTAAAGACATTGCATAACAGACCAACTTCGCATATAGTTGACAGTACTATATTAGCCATGTATATTTTTAGGATATTTGTTCACATATTTAACATAAAATACAAAGCAATATGCATACAGAACTCACAGATTTCCTTTCCCTTTCTCTCAAGGAACTAGAGGAAAAAAACCTTGAAGCAAAAAAACTGCGAAGTGACAGAGCCTCCTTAGATTCAAAAGAAGTCGAAAAGAAATACAAAGATTATCTTAAAAAAGAAGAAGACATAAAAGCAGTTACTGTGTTCTTTTCCGACCTAGAAGGAAGATTCCATATGCTAGATTATGACAAGAAGTATTTACTAGAATCTGATTCCAATTTAACTTTCGACGGTTCATCCATAAGAGGATTTAGCAATGTAACAGAATCTGACCTTAGACTTAAGTTAGATTGGGCTTCTTTTTACTGGCTACCTGCAAGTTTGTTTGGGCCAGGCAAGATAGCTATGTTTGCAGATATTTATGCTGAAGATTATCAGGTTCATCCATGTGACTTTAGAGCCAAATTAAAAAAGCTAGTGGAAGAATTAGACAAAAAAGATTTTACAATAAACGTAGGAGCAGAACTTGAAGGATTCCTACTAGAAGGTCTGGATGCTGAAACCCACTATGTTGAAAAAAAAGGTTTTAAATTAGTTTCTCCTGGAGGTTACTACCATTCCCTTCCTAAAGACAAACTAAGATTGTTTATAGATTCAACTGCAGAAGTTCAAAGAGCACTTGGTTTTGAAAACGAGAAAGACCACCCAGAGGTAGCTCCTTCACAGTTTGAATTAAATTACAAATATACAGATGTTATTAACGCTGCAGACCAAATACAGTTATACAAATTAGTTGCGAGACAGGTAGCTGAAAATATGGACTGCACAGCTTGCTTCTTACCAAAACCTCTTATGAATATAAATGGGAGCGGAATGCATACTAATATCTCAATTTCAAAGAAAGGAAGGAATCTCTTTTACAACAAATCTAAACCAGGAGCAATTTCTAAAGAAGGATTAGATTTCACAGAAAGAATTCTGGGTAATGCTAATGAGATATGTTTAGTTCTTAATTCGAGTGTTAACTCATACAGAAGACTAGATCCGAACTATGAAGCACCCAATAAAATAAAATATTCACACAGTGATAGAACTTCTATGGTTAGACTACCTATAGGAAACGAACATTTTACAAGGATAGAAGTTCGTTCTGTAGCTCCGGATACAAATCCTTACCTTTTAATCTACACACTATTAAGAACAGGATTAGAGGGAGAGAAAGAGGAGAAGGACAGTAAGAAGAGAGTTAGGACAAAAACTCTTCCTTCTAACATATACGACGCAATTAGGATTTTCAAATCTAGTGATTTTACAACAGAATTGTTAGGAGAAGAGGCCAAGGAAAGATATTTAGAATTAAAAGAGGCAGTAGCTAACAGATCTCCGAAGGAACTAGGTAAGACCATAAAAAAATCTGAAGTTCTTTACCACCATGAGATAACAAACCAGTACCTTTGGAACAAGTTCTAAAAAGATAAGTTTTCCTCACCTCTCTTCTTTGTTGTAGGCAAGCATCAATTGTTAATTTTCGTGATGCTGTGCCTTCTCGTATTCTTCTGCTTCTGCTTTATCTTTATTAATAGTTCCATCTGGATGGTTAGGTGGGGCATATATTGTATAAAGCTTTAGATCTACACTGGAAGTGTTAATAACATTGTGTCTTGATCCTGCAGGAACAATTGCAACCATATCCTCTTTTAAAACATCTTCCTCACCATCTATAATGACTTTTGCCTCCCCCTGTTCAATCCTAAAGAACTGATCTACATGCTCATGAACCTCCTCCCCGATATCCTCTCCTGGCTTAAGGGCCATAACAACTAACTGCATATTCTTACCGGTAAAAAGAACATGTCTAAAATAAGTATTATCTAAGGTTTTCTCTTCTATATTATCAATATATCCCATGATAACCACAATTACAATTTATATACTTTATAATATCGCACAATAAACACAGACTTTCAAGTAAGTGAGACCCAAGACCTTTATAGACATCCTAAGTATAAATGGTATATATTTATATATTCACTTAACTGCCAAATGATATGTTCCTATCAAATAAAACAATAAGTAGATATATATACAAAGGAAAAATTGTTGTGCAAGGTAATTTACATATTGAAACCAAGGGCATTACTATTAATCTAGGAGATGAACTGCTTCTTCCAAAGGGAGGACAGCTCTTTGATACTAGGAAACCAAAAGAACTTAAGTATGATAAATATGACTTAAGTAAAAAACCTTACATCCTAAAACCTAACGATTTTGTGTTAGGCTGTACTCAACAGAGCGTTAGAACAGATAGAGATATAATAACCATGTTAGATGGGAGATCTACTTATGCTAGGGCTGGTATGACTATTCATCTAACTGCACTTGTTTTAGATGGGGTCCCATTCAATTCGGAGATCTCTGTCTTGGAAATAAAGAACCTCGGAAAGTTTGATATAGTTTTACACCCCGGAGAGAAAATAGGAACATATCTTTTTGCTCAATTATCTGAACCTATTGTAGGAGACAAGATGAGTAAATATACAGACCAAAGGGGTGTAACTCCACCTAGGATTTGAGATTTTAAGATATTTTTTGATATGGATACCCTCTTTTATTCCACTGTATAGTCATCAAAATAACCTTGGATTAAGACTACCGGAGTTCCTTTGTCTCCACTACCAGTAGTTAAATCACAAAGACTCCCCAAGAGATCGGGAATCTGTCTTGGAGTTGTTCCTAAAGATTTTTCTACTTGGTACTTTTCGGTATTCTTTTCTTTTATTACACTTTTAACATATTCATCTAAATTACCTTTCTCATCCCAATTCTCTGAAACATATTTTAATTTGACCTCCCTTGGCCTTCCTTTCAAACCTGGTGTAAAACCTGGAGAAACGACAGGATCTGCTAACTCCCAAATCTTTCCGACAGGATCTTTAAAAGCACCATCTCCGTAAATTAACACCTCCACACTTTTTCCAGTCTCTTTCTTAAACCTCTTCTGTACCTCTAGAACAAATTCATCTCCATCCCTAGGAAAGAGTTTTAATTTGTTTTCCATAACCTTATTAGAACCTAAAAGCCCATATTTCTTATTGTATCCTCTTTTACTGTTCTTTCTGTTACAAATATCATCTAGTCCAAATACAATTTCGCCACCATTCTCTCTTAGTATTTTCTTTGTTCTCGCTCTAGTGTGAATGTCACATGCCAAAACATTCTTAGTATATTTAAGAATAAACTTGGGATCATTGGAAAAATATATTTTTACATTGTCATCTCCTAAACTCTTGTAATATTTAACATAGTCCACACCAGTAAATCTGTGTTTAACTTCTTCTCCAAACAGGTTTCTATACTTTGTCTCTCCAAATGAATCTGAGTAGGGGTTTAATCCTAAGTCGTACATTTTATCTGGATCCATTAGGTGATTGCCAACCTCGTCCGCGGGGTAACTTAAGAGGATATGAACTTTGTCATAAACTTTTGCTATGGATTCTAAAATCAAGGAAAACCTGTTTCTGCTAAGTATAGGATGCACTAAAGCAATCTCATCTGTAGGAAATTTCTTTTTAACCTCTGTCGCAACTTCTTCTGCAGTAACATAATTTCTTTGAGAGATAGCGACAACTGCCTCTGTTATACCAATAATGTCCCCATCTTTTATGTCAAATTTCTCTCCTTTAGAAGCTTTAAGGATAGAATCTAGCACTATACTTACTAAATCATCTCCACTCTTAATTACGGGTGTTCGTATTCCTCGGACAACAGTACCTGTATATCTCATATTAAAAATTTTTATAATTTATACTTTTTATCCTAGCATATCTTTACATACTTTTGGTTCTAAGCAATAATACTAGAATGGTGTCTTGGTAACCTTCGAAGAAGTGTTGGATATTTAATAATAGGTCTGGATAAAGTTTTTAAATTTTAAATAGTGCTTCTCTAGAAATTTTAGAATATGGACAATACTGTTTTTCGCAATAGACCCACGAAAGCTGTTATCAATATCTCCAATCTTGAGAACAATCTCAAAGTGGTTAAATCTTTGGTTGGTAAGAGAAAGGTTATGGGAGTTGTGAAAGCAAACGCTTATGGTCATGGTTTAGTTCGTATTTCAAAAGTTTTAGAGAAGGAGGTAGATTATCTCGGGGTTGCATATGTCGAAGAAGCTATTATCCTAAGAGAGAATGGAGTTAAATCCCCCATATTGGTCCTAGGGGCTGTACACAAACAACAGGTAGATGATTACATCTTGAACGACATAGAGATTACTGGATCCTCCTTAGAGAAGATACAAGCCATTTCTGAAAGGGCTAAATCTCTCAAGAAGAAAGCAAAGGTACATATTAAGGTAGATACAGGAATGGGAAGAATAGGGGTTCAGTGGGACAGAGTAGACCGATTTTTTAAAAAGTTGTTTGAATCTAAGATATTAGAAAATATAGAGATAGTAGGGATATATACACATTACTCAAGTGCAGATACAGACAAGGTTTTTACAAAAAAACAAAATGAGCGATTCAAGAAAGTCCTAAGGGTCCTCTCAAGATATAAGAACCCACAAGACCTTCTTGTACATACTGCCAACAGTAGTACGGTAGCAAATTATTCTGGAGATTTCCTTAATGACATAGTGAGGGTTGGTCTTTTACTTTATGGTTATTCAGATAACTTAAAGGTCCAGAAAAAGCTAAAACCAGTGATGAGTTTCAAAACGGTAGTCTCTTACTTTAAAGTTTTGGAGAAAGATTCTGCGGTTGGATACAACCAAGCATATATTACAAAAAGAAAAACGAGAGTTGTTACCTTACCAGTAGGTTATGCTGATGGATATCCAATAGAATTTTCAAATAAGGCACATGTCTTTCTAAATAATAAGATTTATCCTGTTGTGGGTAAAATTTGTATGGACCAGTGTATGGTAGATATTGGTAATGGAAAAGCTTACGTAGGGGATGAGGTAGAGTTATTCGGAGAAAACATCTCTCTTTGGGGCCTTTGTGAGGGAACTATAAAATCGCCTTATACCCTACTCACAGGTATTAGTGAGAGAGTACCTAGAGTTTATATTTAAATCTCTCAATTGCTCAATATTCTCTACTATAAACAGGTCTATATCCTCTGGTAGTATAAAATCCTCTGGCAGTTCATACCCTCTTGGGTTTATCCAAACAACAGACTTACATCCTGCTTCTATTGCTGGGATTATATCTGCGGTGAAGTTATCTCCTACTGTGAGTGTGTTTTCCGGTTTAGTATCTACTTTAGAATATGCTTGTAGCCAACTTTCTGTGTTTTTATCTTCTGTTATTGGGACAGATACATAAGGGAGGGTGTCTACCTGCCCTATCTGGGAAGCGATATACTGGATTTTTATCTGTGTCCAATCATCCTGGGCATGAGAGTTAAAAACCACTTTCCTTCCAGAAGACAATATTAATTCCAA
>LDZU01010026.1_pt1 | contig 18198 bp, 14 predicted proteins | sample 615531 | NCBI WGS metagenome assembly LDZU01 (sample SAMN03408293, study PRJNA278302) | terrestrial metagenome | isolation source: oil reservoir sample SB2 | place: USA: Alaska, North Slope, Schrader Bluff formation | collected 2011-09 | reverse complement strand
ACGCGTCACTTTTTCTGTTGGCAGTCAAAAGTCAAAAGATCTGGCAGTGAGATTTTGCTGATCTGAAGAAGAGATTATAAGAGAGAAGAAATATATGATTTCGATTAGATGACGCCCCACACCCCGGGGGTAAGATACAGCAAAATGCGAGATGAAGCAAGATAATATTGTTAAACATATATATGATATGTCAAATAATTTAATGAATGGATTACATTCATAATCTACTAGATCAGTCACTGAGCAGACTGACATCAGGCAGTCGTATCGAAGTGCGGTCATTGCTCATTCATTTGAACGCATTGTATCGAGATGCCAGTAATCAAAAAATTTAGACTTTGAAGATCTGGCATAAGCACGGTTACTGGGCAGTGTCAAAGTATACCCGCGCCGGCATCGCTGATTATAAAAATCGATTAATCTTTCACGACACCTAACTCACCATTCATTATTCTTCATTCTTCATACCCTCATCCTTCTGCGTCTCAGCGAACTCTGCGGGAGGAGTTCTTTCTTCACATCTTCCCGGTCACCAAGAAAAAAAAGTGCTCTTCTTCGCCCAGTCACCCCCTCTTCCCCTCATATCCCCCAAACCGCCCCGCCATCCACTAAAATATCGGTGCCGGTGATATAAGAGGCAGCATCGGAGCAAAGAAAAGCGCCGACACGTCCTAATTCTGCCGGGTCGGCAAAGCGTTTCAGGGCTGTACGTTCAAGCCATTCCTTTCGCTGTTCGGGATTGTCTGAAAGGGCCTTCAGGCGATCTGTTTCAACAAATCCGGGTAGAAGATTATTGATGGCAATTTTATATGGACCCAATTCACGGCTGAGTGTTTTGGTCATGGAAGTCAGCCCGCTTCGGATCACATTGCTAATAACCAGATCCGGCATAGGTTGTTTGGCACTCATGCTGGTTACCACCAATATCCGTCCCCCATTTTTATTTTGTTTCATCTTTTCCGATGCCCAGCGTATGCCACGAATCGCAGAAAATAATGTAGAATCCAACCCATCACGCCAGGCATTATCATCCACCTGTTCAAAAGTCCCTTTCGCCGGTCCACCACAGTTAACGACCAGGATATCCAAACCTTTTAATTGTTTATAAACCCATTCCAGAGAAGGTGTATAATCGGTGGAGACATCCACCTGAAAGCCCATGATATCCCCCTTTTTCATAAGCTTCCTCTCTGCCGCATGAATATGTTGCAAATCCCGGCTGCCGATGGCTACAAAAGCCCCCTCTTCCACCAACGTTTCTGCAATGGCATAACCGATCCCTTTTGTCCCGGCCAAAACAATTGCTTTCTTGTGTTCAAGATGAAGATCCATGGTTACTCCCGCATTTCTTAACTTGTTTTTTTGTATGATTTCTGCTGATTTATTGTAGACTTTTTTTCATCCATTTCAAACACATTTCCATCCTCTTGGTTATCCGGCGGAGAGATGTTAAATTCCCCCCGGCAGTTTTGAAAACGGACAGCTAAAGAGTAAGGATATTCCATGCAGCATGTATTGATTAACCATCCATTTGGGATACTTGCAATTTTGCTTGTTGTTCCCGCCATTATTTTTTCTATTCAGGATCATACACGCTGGGGACGGAAACTGTTTAACGTGGTTCCCCCGCTTGTATTTGCCTATTTTCTTCCTACTTTTTTATCATCTGTCAGAGTCATTCCCACGACGGCCCCTATCTACGAATCCATCAAAACCTTTGTTCTTCCGGCCAGTCTTTTACTATTAACCCTGGCGGTTGATATCAAGGGGATCCTCAAACTGGGTCCCAAGGCTTTAATCATGTTTCTGGCGGGCACCCTGGGGATTGTCATCGGCGGTCCCATCAGTCTGTGGATTTTCAAGGATCAGTTGCCCCCTGAAATCTGGAAGGGCATGGCCGCCCTAGCCGGGAGCTGGATCGGCGGAGGTGCCAATTTCATTGCCATCGGGCAATCCGTCAAGGCCACATCTACCATGCTGGCCATGATGGTTGTGGTGGATGTGCTGGTCGCCAATATCTGGACAGGTATTCTTTTATATCTTGCGGGAGAAAGCGATAAAATCGACCGTTGGCTTGGAGCAGATAATACAGCCATCACCGAACTGAAAAACAAAATTATCAATTTTCAAAAATCCGTAGCCCGGACCCCCACAACCACTGATTATATGATTATGCTGGCATTATCCTTCGGGTGTGCCTGGGTAGCTTACCAGGCGGGAAATATCCTGCCTGAAATTGGAAACATCATCTCCCATTCCACCTGGAAAGTTATCATCATTACAACATTAGGTGTGGTTTTCTCCTTTACAGCCATTAAACGTTTTGAAGGCGTAGGAGCTTCCAAACTGGGAACCGTGATGCTTTATCTGCTGATAGGCGTCATCGGAGCCAATGCAGATCTTCGGGAAGTGGTTAAATATCCTTATCTTTTTGCCATGGGATTTACCTGGATCTTTTTTCACGTCATTATTCTTTTGGGAACCATGAAGTTGACCCGTTCCCCCCTGTTTTTTATGGCTGTAGGATCCCAGGCGAATGTTGGAGGTGCAGCCAGCGCACCCATTGTGGCTTCCGCCTTTCACCCGGCCCTGGCTTCAGTGGGTGTAATGCTGGGAATCGCCGGATACGTCCTTGGAACCTATGCCGCACTGATTTGTGCCAGTCTGCTCCAATGGGTCTATTAACCCTCATCATTCTGACATTCCTCTTTCTTGCATTGCTGCTCGGGTTGATGCTGTTAAACCCTTTTATCCGTCAAAAAGGGCATCACGCCAAAAAGGAACAATCCTTTGGCACACTATGGCGTCGTGCCAATAAATAGAAGCTAAATACCTGAATCGTAACGCCGGATTTTTTAATGGCTCTTACACCAAAACATAAAGGATACCCCATAAAAAAGGATAAAACTGTTTTGATCACAGGGTCTTCTTATGGGATCGGCAAAGCGCTGGCCGGAGAATTCATCCGTGATGAATATAATTTGGTGTTAACGGCACGGTCTGAAGATAAACTGTCAGAGGTCCGGACTGAACTTCTTGAAAAACATCCCCAACGGAAAATCCATCTGTTTCCCATGGATTTATCCCTTCCAAATGCCCCGGCAATGCTGGTAAAACAACTGGAAAATCAGCATATAAGTGTGGATGTTCTTGTCAACAATGCGGGGTATGGGCTTCTAGAAAGGTTCCATACATCAGACATTAACCGCATTCTGAACATGATTAGCCTGAATGTAAACAACCTTGTACATCTAACAGCCATGCTCACACCGGCCATGACCGTTCAAAAATCCGGCGGGATTTTGAATGTTGCCTCCATCGCTGCGTTTGTGCCGGGACCTAACATGGCCGTTTATTATGCAACCAAAGCTTTTGTCCTTTCTTTTTCCGAGGCATTGCATGAAGAATTGAAATCTTATGGCATCACTGTGACCTGTCTGGCCCCTGGCCCCACCAAGACCCGGTTCGGGAAAGTGTCCGGTATGGAATCCTCCCTGATTTTCCAAATGGGGACCCAAAACGCCGAGGAAGTTGCCCAAAAGGCTTATCAGGGATTTATGAAGGGCAAAGCTGTTGTTGTGCCGGGATTTAAAAATAAACTGACGATATTATTTTCCCGTATCTTTCCCCGTGCCTGGGTACGGAAGGTGGTTCATAAAATTCAGAAGATCGGATAGTTTAGGAAAAAAACTCTTTGTGGATTGTTTTTACGGCCTCATCCCGGACCGACTTATCAACAATAAAGTAGGCTGCCACAGGAGAAGCACCCACGGAAATGATGCGGATATTGATATGTTTTCGGCTCACCGCCCCGAATATCCGGGCTGCCACACCGGGCGTTTCCAGGATTCCCTGTCCTACAACGGCAATTAGCGACAGATTATCCAGAATATTCAGATGTCTCACGACACCCGGCAAAACATCACCGGTTACTTTCCGGGCAGTATCCAGATCCCGGAGTGAGATAAGGATGTTAATGGAAGTCTGGGCTGTGATCACTGATTTGATATTAATTCCGGCTTTATCCAGCGCCCGGGTTACGATGGCCAGAATACCGGCCTTCATGCCTACCCCCGGGCCTTCAAGCTGAAGAATCCCAAAGTCATCAGAAAAGGTGACACTTTTAATCACATCCTCATGTATCCGGCTTTCATTGCTGATGATTGTGCAGGGTTCCTGATGCTGATTAAACGTGGATATATCAAAAATTCTTATGGGAATGCCGGTTTCAATCAGGGGTTCCACCGTCCGGGGATGGAGAATTTTTGCACCAAAGTACGCCAGTTCTGCTGCTTCAGTATAGGTAAGCCGTTCCAGGTTCCGGGGCGACTGGACTATTTTTGGATCGCCACTCATAAAACCGTTTACATCTTTCCAGATATCCAGGAAATCCGCCTGAATGCAACGGGCAATAGCAGCAGCGGAATAATCACTTCCTCCCCGCCCCAACAGGGTCACTTTTCCCTCAGGAGAAATCCCGTAAAAACCAGGGACCACCGTGATGGTATCAAACGTTATCTCTTCCGATACACGGCAAGCTGCATAATCCACACCGTCATTTCCTGAATTTCCCACGGTGATAAGTCCCAGCTCTTCAGGTCTTTTTTCTACGGAATCCAATCCTTTTTCTTTAAGGATTTCCGTAAGCATCAGAGAGCTGAACCGTTCTCCGTAACTGAGTATCAATTCCTCTGTTTGTCTGGGAATATCTCCGATATAGTGGATTCCCAACAGGAAACGTTCCAGTTCCAGAACCAATGTATTGATTTTCTGTAAAATGCGCTCCCGGGATGCAGCATGGTGGATATTTTTCAGCAGTGTATCCTGTTTCAGGCGACGGATAAATTCCACACCGGCTTTTACAGAATCCTGATCATAACGAACTTTCCATATCAACTCCTGAAGGTAATTGGTCATTCCATAAAAGGCACTGACAACAATGACAACCGGTTGTTGATAGGATTCCACAATCTTTAAAATCCGGCCAGGGTCTTCATCGGTTCGTAAGTTGGATCCACCGAATTTTACCACAATTTTCTTCATAAAACTCCCAGAACTTCCAGGGTAAATTTACTGGCGCCCCAATTAAAATCAAACCACGAGGTACATGAAATGAAAAAGATTTTTATTTTATTTTTTTTCGTATAAACGGATAAAGATTATCCGCGTGCCGTTTCATTCCAAGATCCGTCAAATGTACACCGTCCACTGAACCCTCATCGTCATCAAACCGGATTCTTTTGGAGGATATAAAGGTCACATCCCGGATGCCGGTTTTTTTGCACATCTTCCGAACCTTCTGATAAGCCTTGTTTTTGATAGCCAGGGCATCTCCTGTTTCCCGGTTATCATCTTCGTGTCCGTAAGAAATATTGGGGATCACCAGAATTGACACAGTGGATCGTGAGCGGAAACGGCGGATAAAATCCATGAGTTTCTGTTCTACATCGTCAGCTGATACATTGGGCAATGCATCGATAACCAGGAGAGAAGCAGGCAGACTTGCCAGATAATCCGCCATTTCAGGATCCAGCCTGCCGTTCCCGGAAAATCCGAAATTCAGGACTTCATGATGTAGGCGTCGGGAAAGAATAGCCGGATAAGCCATGCCCGGCCGACTGGCACACCCTCCCTGGGTAATAGATGTTCCATAGATTATAACAGGTTTTGACAGCTCATCAAAAAGTGAGGTTTTCTCCAGATCGTGTCCCACCGGGACACCTACAAGCAGTGAATCGATGCCATCATAGAGGGGCAGAAAAAGGGCATAGTGTCTTAAGCCGCCGGTCCAGTTTTCCAGTAGTGTTGCATCATGATTCAGTGTATCCCTCTCCCACCATTTCGCTGTTCCCACATAGTTCCAGTTTTCCCTGGCAGGATCCACAGCATACAAATCCAATCCCTGTACACCGGTCAGGGCCATGTGAGGCATTTGTGTTCCATGAAGGACCGACCACCGGATACAAATTTCCGGTGAGGCTGTTTGAAAGGCGATGATCAAACCACTGGAATGACTTCCAAGGCGTGCCAGTTCCGGCCGGATGGTTCGTCCCAAAGAATCGGGAATTCGGGCATACCCGGTTATGGCTGCATCATCCGCTTGTCCATAGCGGGTTAGTGATTCACCATTTATCCAGACCCATGACGAATCACCGGCAAAAAGCATGGATGCCAGCAGGAGGGTAATGACTATTCTTCCCGGCCTGAAACCGGCAGTTAATTTTATCTTCCCATCTCCCCATCGTACCCTCATACCTTTCATAAAATCTGCACAATTCTATCTGACGGAACAAAGTACCAATGCCAGGGTTCGTAGATAAAGCCTTCGGGGTTTCTTTCAGGATAGGACATGATAAAACCAAATTCCTGGGCATGAATAGTCAGCCACTCAAAGGCAGGTGTTTGATCAAAAGCCTTATCAGGCACGATAAAACCGGGAGTACAAATATCCAGGGCACGACCGGTATGGTGCTGACTATAACCCGGAGGGGCATTGGCTGTCATAATGTCATCCAGAGTACGTCCTGCTTCCAGTTTCGTGCGAATGATAGCTGCCTGCGTGCGTATACTTCTAAATCCGGACAAGGGAAGGAGCTCAATATCATCGTTAAGGGCGGCTTTTTTCATTTTTTTCCATGCTTTTGCTGTATCAGGTTCCAAATAGATCGTTTTTCCATAAGGATTAATTCCAATTTTTACCAAAATTTTTGCTTCTTCACAAAAAGGTAATCCCCTTTTTTCTCCGTAATCTTCCGGGAGTCCGAGTCCTCGCAGAATATGAGACAGTGCTTCTGAATCCATAATTACATCCGATTAGTCCGGTTTTTCCGCCGGCTGAGACTAAGTCCGCCGAATCCACCTAAAATGCCCAGGTAAAAGCCGAAATCATACCACCATCCCGTATTCATGGGCTCATACAGTTGAATTTTCGGGACAAACCATTGAATAATGAGGGATAAGGGAGCCAGCCAGCCATGCCAGATCCCCCAGAAAAAACCGGCCGGTCTGTCGGGTGTATAGGAGCCGTTTCCAGGAATGCAGGAGGTAAAGGCAACCAGGATCATTAATAATAAAGATAACCAAAATATTTTCTTCATGATTTTCTCCATTTTCAGGGAATATAGAACAACTCTGGGATTCATTCCACAAAAGTTAAAAAGGATTGCATAGATCAGGACTTAGATATGATATGAGCTCAGCCTGAAATCAATCCCACAGCCGGAGCATTTTTTTCCCGATATCGGTATTGTCCTGCATACCCCCGAAAAGTGCAGCCGAAGGACCAAAACTAAACACGGGAACCATGACCCCTGAATGTCCCTTGATGGCAAAATCATATCCCACGAGTTCATGTTTTTCAAAATCGCCGCTTAATAGAGTCATCCCTCCTGTTTCGTGATCGGCTGTCACAATCACCAGCGTATTTTTATCCTCCTTGGCAAAATCCAGGACTGCGCCAACGGCATCATCGAAGGCCAGGATTTCATCCCGGATATATTCCATATCGTTATCGTGTCCGCCCCAGTCTATCTGGGAACCTTCCACCATTAGAAAAAAACCCTTATTATTGTTGGAGAGGATATCCAAAGCCTTACGGGTCATCATTTCCAAGGTAATTTCAAAATTATCAGACGCTTTTGGAAAATAATTGGTTCGTTCCAGCATAGCAGCAGCCCGTTTATCTTCCAGGGCTTTGAATTCTTCCGGTGTAAGGGCTACTTGCATCTTACTTTTCAGAATATCCAGAGGACTTTTATCATCAGTGCGCAAACTCCCCTCTACACTTTGGGGAACGAAATATCCCCACCCGGCACCAAAAAGGACATCCCATGGACCGTCGGCAATTTGTTCAGCGATCACATCCTGCATACGCCGACTTTTTACATGCGAAATAAAAACAGCCGGTGTGGCATGGGTAATCCCTGTTGTAGCCACAACACCTGCACTTTTTCCCAATTTTTTTGCCCGTTCGGCGATGGTGGGATACACCTCTCCTTGTGGGGACATGGAAATAACCCCATTATCAGTTTTATAACCTGTAGCTAAAGCTGTCCCGCTAGCTGCAGAATCTGTAGTGAAACGATTTGTTGAATATGTTGTGATCAATCCCATAGTATTAAAGCGTTCCAGATGCATGGGGTGACGATAAATCCGACCGGTGGTAACCTGTGCAACTCCCATCCCGTCCCCTATCATGAGAATTATGTTCCGGGGTTGTTTATTGACTGTATCACGTGTCACCAGCAGAAGAATCACCAGAAGGATCAGTGCTCCGATAATGGCTAACTGGGAAATATCTTTTTTTCTCATGTGATGTCCTATTTTATAAGAAAGGAATTTACGTTATTACGCCTGATCAGGAAAGTATTGAACGTAAATTTAAATTAAATTCATACTGGCCATAAGCCATGCTAAACATACTTTTTCCCATGCCGTTTCTTAATCCAGAAAAACAGTTAGATGTTGAGGATCCAGGCCGACAGGTACAATATACCGGATTTTTTTATCTGGAACATCATAGATTTCCAGGATGGGTGCGTGTGGGATATCATGATCTTTCAGATATTGGTTAATTGCAGGATGGGCTTTCATCGCACCGAAGATCACAGATGCTTTTCCACGGTATGGAAATTCGGCAACAACGGCGTTCGTGTTTGGGAACTCAGCGATTTTACATTCACAGGTCAGGGTTTGTGGATCGGTTTCAGAAGGCAGAATACCACCACCGATGCTCCTCAGGCTATCCGTGTCTACCTCTCCCGGTTTGTCATAGTATAGGCCGAATCCCAAGGTTGTAAAAAAGCCCTTCTTTTCATTCAAAGCATCAAAAACGCGGTCCATCACGACATGAATTTTCCGGTAATCTCCCTGATGAACCTGATAGGCAAGGGTATAGGGACCCACATTGGAGCGGGTAATATTCACCTGGTTGAATCCTCCATAAAAACAGGTATAAAGAAGTCCAAAAAGAATTAAGACAAAAAGGGGCCAGACAATCCAGCGAATCATGTAATCTCCTTTTTACCTTAAGATTATCGGCTCCTGCGCCTGTTGTCGGATGTAAAGGCTGCCATTTTCACCTTACCCTTCACGGGAACCGGCTTGGAATAGACCGGGGAATTTGCATCGGGTTCAGAACCATCCATTGTATAACGAAGGATCAGTCCTGGAAACCGGGTATTGGCATACAGGGTATCCTTTTCAACAATCCATCCGGGAAGGGGGATTCGATACTGCACATTCCAGCCATCCAGGCGGGGTAGTTCATAATGACCCGCTTTATGGACAAAAACGGTAAAGTCTTCGCGACGGGCCTCCACATCTTTCTCAAGCTCCCATTCAGGCATACGAGCCCAGGCCCGTTCCGCCAGTCCCAGAAGTTTTGGGAAAGCCATATATTCGAATTTACCCATGTCCCGCAGATTTTCCGCCCAGAGGCATCCCTGAAGGCCCAGAATATTTTCCTTTCCCTCCGGACTCAGGGGTTGAAAATTTTCATAGCGGGCCAGGTCGATTTTTTCACCATAGAGATTTTTTTCGGCACAATTCCGGATATCGTAAGGTGTAAATTCCCAGGCACTCCGGGTATCCACAAAGGCGCCCCAGTAGAGTCCACGCTCATCAGGATCTTTATTGTATGCCAAATCCAAATAGAAATTGGTCACATTGGCCAATACCACCGGAAATCCTTCATTGGCCAGTCGGTAACTCAGATCTTCTGCTCCCCAGCCCCACACGCTGTTCCAGATATAGGAGACAAGCTCTCTGTCTTTCATCTTCAAATCCGGTACCCGTTTATTCTCTTCAATTTTGCTGGCAATTTCCTCCCATCCGGCCGTTTGGATTCCTTTTTCTTTAAGCATTTCATGAAGTCGAATCACAAAATAGCGTGATAAATCATCGGCATTTTCATATTCCGGATGTTCTTTAAGAAAATTTTGGCACTTGGGGGATCCATTCCAGGAACCATGGGGCACTTCATCTCCGCCAATATGGATCGTCTGTAATGGCGCACCGGCTTCCTCATACATGGCAATCAGTTCATCAAAAACCTTTTCACAAAAGCGGTATGTGGATTCCATACAGACATTGACCACATTATTTTTCCATTTCTGGACTGACTCAACCCGGGTTGTATCTTTCGGGTCCAGAAGATAGTATTCCATGGCAGCTGTGGTATCTCCCTGTGCCATCAACCGTTCATGACGGATAATCATAGCCTGTACAGCTGCATGCGAGTGCCCGGGCAGATCAATTTCGGGGATAACTTTAATATGGTGATCTTTTGCAAATTGAAGCAGTTCGATGTAATCATCCCGGCTGTAAAAGCCGTTTCCGTTTGAAGTGGGATCATCGGCAAAGGGACCACTACCCAGGGATGGATACAGGTGTTCCTTTTCATCATAGGTATGTCCACGGAAAGCACCGATTTCCGTCAGTTCCGGCAAACCGGGAATTTCAATACGCCATCCTTCATCATCCGACAGATGAAAGTGGAGGGTATTCAATTTATAAAAGGACATAATTTCCAGGAATTTTTTCATTTCGGAAAGGGATCTGAAACTCCGTGAGACATCTACATGCATGCCCCTGTAACCAAAACGGGGCTGGTCCGAGATCATCACACCCTGAAGGGTTATTTCAGAGACGGCTTCTTTTTCCACCTGGGGAGGAAAGAGTCCACGGAGAGTCTGAATGCCGTAAAACACGCCGGCGGCATCAGATCCGGATATTCTTATTTCATGATCTTCTGTCCAGGTAAGCATATAGGATTCCGGTTCGGCGATTTCAGGTGTCAGGCTCAGTACGATATGGGTCCCTTCTGCCCTGGGATCAGCGGGACGCAGTACTTTATTCAGTACGGCTTCAAGATAGGCTTTTTCATTTTCCAATCCTTGATCTGCCAACACGGCGACAGGGCTGGTTAAGGTGACAAGGGAATCATGCCAGAGAATTTCACGGGGGGTGGGAGTAACCAGGGGTTTATAAGGATCTATCGGACCAACATCCGGGAGAATTTGGCGATTGTTCCGGTGATAACGGATCCGGTGATTTTCAACCGGAAGTTTATCGTAAGATGTCCGTTGGATCCTAGAAGTATCGATAGGTTCATAATTGATATCAACCGGCAGGTATTCCTCATGGCCGTCAGGATATGTAAAGACAAAGTAATTGCCGGAGGGCAGATCGGTGTATGTTACCACCCAGTGACTTGCCACGATGGGCAAAACCACTTTACCGCCAGGAGGAATGGGGGCAAAGGAGGATTTGGGTTCCAGCATATAGAAATCACCGTTTATGTGACGGCCTGTGATCACATCCGGTAAATCATCCACCACCAGGCGTCTAAAACGGTTGAAATATAAGGCCCAGCCATCCCGGGGCAATGGCACCTGAGAGTGATTGTGAATGGTTAAAAGTCCCAGATGCATCATTTTCCCTTTGTACTGATTCTCCACATGTTTCCAGGAGAGGGATAAGGAATCAGGATAAACTTTTGTTTTTTGTGTCATCTCTTTTTTTTCCGCACATCCAAATATTAAGGGCAGGATAAACATCCATAAGATCCATTTTTTTTTCATTTCATCCTCATATATTTATTTTTCAACTGACAATAAAAAATAAAAGAAAAGTCCATTATTTCAAAGACAAGTTAGCCAATTTCATCCTCCCGGCTTTAAAAAAGAAAGAAAATTTATCTATTGGACACTTTAATATTTTTATTTAGATATCACTACAATATTTTTATAAAACAGCTGACAACTTTTTCACAACAGATTCCCTCAGAGGAGAGTCAACGCATAAACAAAGAGGATGAAGGGAATGAGAAAAAATGCTCTAACAATTTGTCTTGTCATCATAGGAATACATGCTTTACTGGCACAGGAAAACAACAATGTCCGGCAAAACAGGGTGGTTGAAGCCATATATATCAGTCAAAATACCGGAGTGCATCTGGATGGAAGACTGGATGAAAAGGTATGGGAAAAGGGAGTATGGCAATCGGATTTTACCCAGCATGCGCCCCACGACGGGAAACCGGCTTCATGTAAAACACAATTCAAGGTCTTGTATGACGATGAATATCTGTACATCGGCGCACGGGCTTATGATCCCAATCCTTCTGAAATCAAGGCATTTCTGAGTCGTCGTGATGAATACACCCATTCAGACTGGATGTATGTGTCCATCGACTCCTACAATGATAACCGGACAGCCTTTGAATTCGGCATCAATGCGGCGGGGGTTCTCCATGATATCCGACGCTTTGATGATGATAACGCAGACTGGGACTGGGATGCGGTATGGGACGGAGCTGCTCACATTGATGAACAGGGATGGACAGCCGAGTGGCGTATTCCTTTCAGTGAGCTGCGCTTCACCTCATCTCCGGATATGGAATGGGGATTTCATTTCTATCGGGAAGCCCCCAATTACGACAATGAAGTCTCCTTATGGAATCACTGGCCAAGATCCAATGATGGGATAGTTTCCAATTTCGGAACCCTGACAGGCTTGAAAAACGTGCAAACCGCCAATCCAGTGTATGTAATTCCATACGGCGTGGGGCGGGCGGATATTTCTGAGAACCTGAAAACAGATCATCACCCTGAAAAATATGATATTCTGGCCCGAATCGGCGCCGATATCCGCTATTCAAGTCCCATTGGCCTTACCCTGAATGCCACCATCAATCCGGATTTCGGCCAGGTGGAAGCTGATCCGGCTGATTACAATCTGACAAACTTCGAAACCTATTTCAGAGAAAAACGGACCTTTTTTGTGGAAGGGGCTAATATTCTCCAGTTTTCTCTTGGGTTTGGAGATGGTGACATGGCTTATAACACCCTCTTTTACACCCGTCGCATCGGCCGGACACCTATAACCTCAGCCCAAACAGACGACAACAAAGAAGTAAATGAAATCCAGTCCCCCAATGAAACCCATATTCTGGGAGCTGCCAAACTGACAGGTAAGACAGCTTCAGGCATCTCTATCGGTGTGATGGATGCATTAACCGCAGAAGAAACTGCAACGGTTTACTATGACGACGGGACAAAAGACCACCCTGTTGTTGAACCCCTGACCAATTACGGACTGGTACGTCTGCAAAAAGATTATCATGACGGCGAAACAACCATAGGGGGAATTTTAACGTCCGTTAACCGGAAACTGGATGGTACAGGTATTACATCACTTCATTCATCGGCATACGCCGGAGGACTGGACATCAATCACCGCTTTGCAAAAAATGAATATTCCTTTATGGGCCATTTGGCCTTCAGTCATGTGATGGGGGATACTACAGCAATTCAAAGGACACAAAAGCATCCCTCCCGCTATTTCCAGCGGACGGATGCCGATCATCTGAGTTATGATCCTGCACGGGAATCCCTGAGTGGCTATTCAGCCAAAGCCATTTTCCTGAAAAACCGGGGACATTTTCGAGGCGGCTCAGGCGTGATAGTGACAAGCCCCGGTTTTGAAGTCAACGATCTGGGATATTACAGATCCGTCGATGATATCATGAGCTTTCTCTGGCTTCAGTATCAGGATTGGGAACCGGGCTCTGTGTATAAAGAGATTTTCGTAAACCATAACATGTGGATTAACTATGACTATTCGGGAACACGGAAAGAATTTGGCGGAAATGTGAATTACTACGGAGTCTTTCTGAATAACTGGTCTCATGGTCTGGGCATTAATTTGAGTGCTTATGGTGTATCTCCTTATTTTAACCGGGGTGGTCCGGCATTGAGAACACCCTCCAATTGGAATGTGTGGACCTCCTTTGAATCGGATGAACGTAAAAAAGTCATCTGGGGAATATTTGGTTACTATTTTAAAAATAAAGATAATGTAACGGGTTTTGAAATAGGGCAGGAACTGACTTACCGTCCGCTGAATAATTTTCACGTGAGTGCTGAGGTGAGTTTTAATGTACTGGATGATACCTGGTCCTGGATCGGAAAGGCAGAAGCTGACGGCCTGGAAACCCAGTACATCTGGGCGGATATGTATCAGGAGACTCTGAACTTAACATTCCGGGCAGACTGGACACTAACACCGAAACTGAGTCTGCAGTATTATGCCCAGCCTTTCATCACTGCCGGAGACTATTCCAATTACAAACGGGTAGATCATCCCATGGCAAAAGATTTTGATGAACGGTTTGAAGATATAAATGACCGGATTATCTTTGATGAGGAGGACGAGAAATTCAATCTGGATCTGGATTATGACGGCTCGTCAGAATATACTTTTGATGGACAGACTGATTTTAACTATAAGCAATTTCGTTCAAATTTTGTCCTCCGCTGGGAATACTCTTCAGGATCCACATTCTATCTGGTGTGGTCTCAGGGATTCACGGATTACAGAAGCCTGGGTAATTTTGAATTCAGTCGGGATGTTCGGGATCTCTTCGGGGCTCCCGGAGTTAATGTGGTGATGGTCAAAATGAGTCACATGTTTAAAATTTAATAATATGCACAAAACATATCAGGACAAAGAGATTCCGACAGTCTCTTTAGATTTTTATGAATAAAAAGTTCCTTCTCCAAACCAGAATCCCTTAATTTATCTATTGAAAACACATGACTGACAAAAGGAATTCTCATGACCAAAAAATTGTGCTCAATTATATTCATTATACTGATCAGTTTACAGGGTTTAACAGCAGACCCGAAAGAAGAATTCAGGGCCGTATGGGTTGCCACGGTTTTACGGCTGGACTGGCCGTCATCCTCAACGGTTTCCACCCAGAAGAATCAAATGATCAATATTTTGAACACCATGGAATCTTACCGGTTCAATGCCATTGTTTTTCAGGTCCGCCCTGCCTGTGACGCTTTGTATGATTCAAAAATCGAACCCTGGTCCAACTGGCTGACCGGTACGGAAGGCAAAGCACCTTCACCTTATTACGATCCGCTGGCTTTTGTTGTAGAAGAAGCTCATAAACGGGGGATAGAAGTCCACGCATGGTTCAATCCCTACCGGGCCCGGAAGGGGGATGCCGGCTCTTCAGCGGAACATGTTTTCAATACACATCCGGAATGGATTCTGGCTGTAGGCAGTAAAAATAGTAATTCACAATACCGCTCTTTGGATGAAAGGAATCTGCCTGAGAGCAAAGCAGTGGATTATATCCTGGATCCGGGAAAAGAAGCCGTCCGGGAATATGTTTTATCGGTGATTGTCGATGTAGCATCCCGGTATGATATCGACGGTATTCACATGGATGATTATTTCTATCCCTACTCAGGTATCAGCAATGAAGATGCCGCCACATTTGCTGAAGAAAGCAGGGGTTTCACAAACATTCACGACTGGCGGCGGGATAATATCAACCTGTTGATTCAGGCCATTCATGATACGTTGGAGGTCATTAAACCTCGCGTCAAATTCGGCATGAGTCCCTTCGGAATCTGGAAAAACGGTGTCCCTGCAGGAATTGTAGGGCTGGATGCCTACAGCACCATCTATTGTGACGCCGTTACATGGCTGAATGAACAGTGGATTGATTATATCACCCCACAGTTATACTGGCCCTTTGGAGGCGGACAGGATTACGGCAAGCTGATGCCCTGGTGGGCAGGGATTGCCGCCGAAAATAAGCGTCATCTGTATCCGGGACAGGCGGTTTATCGTATCACCAACTGGACCGCCGGCGAAATGCCGCGACAAATTCGCCTGAACCGGCAGACAGAAGCCTGTCTGGGATCCGTCTTTTTCCGGTATGGATTCACACCTGGAGGAAACCCTTTGGGATTTCGGGATTCTCTCCGGAACAACTATTACAAGCATCCGGCTGTCCCCCCTGCCATGACCTGGAAAGATTCCCTGCCGGCACCGATACCCCAAAATTTACAGATTGAGTTTAATGAAGCCGGTGCAACTCTTACCTGGGAGGCCGGTGAGATAACAGAAGCCCATGACGACACCGCGTACCGTTACCTAATCTATAAATGGCCTTTAGGTGAGTCTCTGAACCGGGAGGATAATGCTCATCTGTTGGCGGTAATTCCTGCGATGGAAAAATTGACTTTTACAGACCCGGAGTTTGAAAACTATCAATATGGAATATCCGCTCAGGACCGGCTGAGCAATGAGAGTGATCTGATCCAGACAACCACATCCGGTATAGATTGTTTTAAACCCTCAGCATCTGCCTGGCAACTACACCCGGCCTTTCCCAATCCCTTCAATCCGGTGGTACAGATCCGGTATACCATCCCCCATGCCGCCCGTGTCCAACTTACCGTTTACGACATCCGGGGACGGGAGATGTTTCAGGAATATATCGACCATGAACAAGCGGGCATCTTTACCCGTGAATGGAATGCATCGGCATATCCTTCAGGAATTTATATTCTTACAATTCAGGCTCCCGGTTTCAAATCGGCTCAGAAAATAAGCCATTTGAAGTAAATGATGAATTGGGGTTCGTGAAAGATTAATGGATTTTTATAATTAGCTATATTTTTTCTCAATCCTTTTGAATAGCGAACACAGTGAAATGTTTTAATTGTTGAAAGCCAAAGGCATTTGATGTTGAATATGGCAAAACAAATGAACGATTTATCTATAAAACCTTATCTGTTAGTGATCATGAATTCACGCATCTTCTTGCCGGTGCGGGTATACTTCGATACTGCTTATTAACCGTTCCCATGACAGATCTCCAAAGTCTAAATGTAAAAAATATCCTGATGACCGGTAATTCAATACAACTGCAAAAGGGCAGTCTACTCAGTGACTGTACGTCGCTTTGCTCCTGGTGTTTCAACCAAGTTAATCCCCCAATCCAACCCATCGTTTAATCTTTCGGGCGGACACATGGATCCGCTCTCCCCTACGCCCATCTCTCAATCTCTCTCCTTCACTCCATCTCCCCGTCTATCCCTCATGCCCTTGTACCTTCTCTCCATCGCGCCCTCTCTTCCTCACAGATTATAGGTTGGGTTTTGAGAAAGAACATACAAAATCAGATAATTCTATTCTTACTATATAGGAAAATCCCTATGCTTTTGAACCCCAAGTAATAAAATAATCCCGAACCCAGGCAAATGCAAGATTATATTATCTTTAATATATTAGAATTTCTTGCTTATTTAATGACCTGAATCAAATCGGCATTATCTTTATCGGCAATGGTAAGATGTTCACGCATAACATTCCGTGCCCCCTCGCTGTCGTGATTGACAATTTTTTCAAAGAGGAGTTCATGATACTGGACTGCTTTTTCCTTTACATGCGGGACTTTCTTATATACAAGGGAGCGGATTTTTGGCATCAGATTATACACCGGTTCCAGAATCATTGGGGCCAGGGGATTTCCGGAAGCCCTGGCAATGCTCATATGGAAATCCGCATCAATCCGGGCTTCCTTTTCGGCATCTTTTTCTGAACAGGATTTGAGCTCGCTGATGGTTTTGATAATTTCCGACAAATCAGCCTCTGTACGGTTTTGTGCTGCCAAAGCAGCCATAGAGGGTTCCACAATTTTACGGAGTTCCATGACATCCCGGATTAATTTCTCATTTAAATTCAATTCCAGGAAAAGACTCATGGGTTTAATTGCACGCTCCCGTGTAAAATTGGCAACATAAATACCACTTCCCTTCCGGATGTTAATCAATCCCCGGGCACTTAGCATTTGCAATGCTTCCCGGAGAGCGGTACGGCTTACTTCAAACATCTCGCAGAGCTCTTTCTCCGTCGGCAATTTGTCTCCCGGCAACAGCTTTCGGTCCCGAATCGCCTGCTCAATTTTCAACTGAACTTCCTGGCTTAATGTCTTGGAATTACCAATCTTGGGAAACATTTGATTCATTTCTTTTCATCCTTAATCTAACGTATTAATCTAATAAATTAATTATCTGTAATCAAACAATTTGTCGTATGTCTGATAACTTTTCATCATAGAGTCATTTCAAATATGTTATTTTCAGAAGTTCAGAGTGCTTATTGATGGTCCCAACCACATAATATACACCCGTTGCCAAATGCCGGGGTTCCCAGTGCAATTCCCAGGTCCCCTCTTCTATGTATCCGTTATATAAACTCTCAACAGCTCGACCGTTCACATTTTTCACACTGAGGTTGAGATGACCCGGCGTTTCAATAAAGAGGCTTAGCATGATTGAGGGATTGAATGGATTGGGATAAGCCGTTAACAATATAAATGCCTCC
>LDZU01000129.1_pt1 | contig 18233 bp, 27 predicted proteins | sample 615531 | NCBI WGS metagenome assembly LDZU01 (sample SAMN03408293, study PRJNA278302) | terrestrial metagenome | isolation source: oil reservoir sample SB2 | place: USA: Alaska, North Slope, Schrader Bluff formation | collected 2011-09 | reverse complement strand
AGAAGACTAAAAAATTGCTTAGAGAGCTGTTCGCGTTTTGGATCAAATGGACCGGTGCGGGCTGGTGGACTATCGAAATTAGGTATCTCAACAAAAAGAAGGAACTGAAAAAGGGCGTCTGGAAATACAAGAATGGCTCAGTGGTATTGATGAAGTGCTTTCCGGACTGGCGGTACGTAAGGGCCACGATCTGGGTCAATCTGCCACAATGCGCATTATGCAGCCGCGAGGAGCTGGAGAGCACGGTTGTTCACGAGCTGATACACATCTTCCTGAATGAGCTGAGGTCGAAGAAGCGCGGTCATGAGGAGCGTGTGGCATGCACGCTGGCAAGTGCGTTCATTTGGGTGCGAGACCAGACAATGAGAGAGGAGCAGATTGCCCATGCCCGCCGTCGTATCGATAAGTAGTAAATCAGTAGCGAAGGAACTCACAAAGTGCACTCTTGGCGGGCACAGGGTTGCGGGCTGGGGGAAAAGGGGGCGGCTGTGGGGGTCTGGTTTTGGTCGGATAAGACCGCATTATGCGGCGAAAGTGCATGGTTGGATGTGGCTTTTGGCCGAATTTTAGCGTGTTATGGGCTGATTTTTTGGTCGCATAATGCGAGGCGGATAAAAGGAATGTTATGACAGAGGACATTGTAGCGCTGGTCAAGAGCAAGAACCTGATCGAGGAGGTCATAGACGCGGATGGGTACGCGCTGGAGAAGCGACACACCAGATACCTGCGCTGCCGCCAGCATGACAGCCTGGTGGTGGACACGCTGAACCAGGCGTATCACTGGAACAGCAACGGTGAACACGGAGACGTGATCAACTGGGTGATGGCCAGGAAGGGGCTGGACTTCAAAGGGGCGATGGACTGGCTCTGTGATAGAGCAAGAATCGAGCGACCAAACTGGAGCAACCAATCACACGCGCAACAGATCGCGGCACGGTCCAGGATGGACGCGTTCAGTGTGGCGTCGGGTGTGTTCGTGCGCTGGCTGTGGCGTGATGCTGATGCGCTGGCCTATGTGCGAGGCCGCGGCTGGACTGACGAGCTGATCCAAGCGGAGATGTTAGGTTACACCGGTGCATGGGAAGCTCGCCAGGACCTGCGCAAAGAGATGCTGGCCGAGTTCGGGCGCTCCGGCGTTGACCCCCTAAGTCCGGCCGCTGTCGCGGTGACCGGGTACCTCGGAAACATAGCAAAATTCCTAAAATCGCATGATTTACCGCTCAATCAAAAGTGGGTGGATCAGGGCTATATACCCGGGCTGATCGGAATGGACTCTCTGGTTTACGCGCACACCCGTGGGGGAAGAGTAGAATATTTTTCGGTGCGCGGAATCCATGAGAAACGACATTATAATCTGCCGGTTGATCTGGTTGGCAACCGGCAGCCGTATTACAACAGCGCATGGATGCCAAAAGCCAAACAATTGGTAGTGGTGGAAGGCCAGGCAGACGCAGTGACGCTGGCACAGTGGGGAATACCGGCAGTGGCAATCGCAGGAACGACGGTGGCGGACGAGCTGCTGCTAACTGCTATCCGAGAGGCGAATGCGGGGGTTGGCGCGCTGTTTCTGGCGCTGGATGCGGATGAGGCCGGGAAAAACGGGCTGAAAGCGTGCGGGGATCTGTTGGGACCATTGACGCGGGTGCTGCGTTGGCCGGAGCAGGAAACTGTGAAGGACGCCAACGACCTGCTGCTGATCTGGAACACTGAGGGGGTGACAGTGGAGCGGCAGACCAGCCTGTTGGCCGGGATGCTGATGAACTCGGTGTCTTATATGGAGGAAATCGCGGCCCAGTGTGGGGCAACGAAGGACCAAACCGAGCGGAACGCGCTGGAAATCGAAGTGATCAAGCTTTACATCCAACTAGATGAAACACAGCAGGCACAGTACCGAGACCGGGTTGCGCAAGCGATGAACCGAAAGCTACGCGATTTTGACCGGCTGGTCAAGCAGTTGCAGGGAAAGAACGATCAAGAGGATAAACGACCGGACCGGATCGTGCCGGTGTGGGGCGGGTATCATGACGGGTACCTATTTGAGTATCTATATGATCCAACGGATAAAACGGTGATGCTGGCTTATCGGGAGCCAGATAACGAGGACGGGAGCAAGGGCAAGATCGGCGTGGCGAAGTATGTGGATACCTGGGTGGGCGGTGAGTGGGTCCGGTATGTGCCGGAGGAAGCGTACGATTTTGTGCATAATGGCTCGGTGCTGTTCTCTTCCAAGCTGGGGGACCATAAACCGGCGCGGGAGCTGGTTGGAATCCTGGAATTGTTCTTGAAAAAATATTATCTGTTTGACGACGATAAATTGCCACGGATCATTGCCTACTACGTGCTGATGACCTGGCTATATGACAGTTTTAATGCAATCAGCTACCTGCGGGCGCTGGGCGGTGCGGGAAGTGGAAAAACAGAGCTGATGCGGCGAATCGGGCATGTATGTTATCGGATGATCAACAGCTCCGGATCGGACACGCCAGCGACGCTATTCCGGACGGTGGAGATGTTCGGGGGGACGCTGGTTATCGATGAATATGATCAGGAAATGAGCGAGACCACCAGCGATTTTGTGAAGATCTTGAACATGGGGGCGATGAAAGGGGGAACGGTGCAGCGAATGGCCGAGTATATTGACGTGAATGGGGATAAGAAAATGCGCCCCAGCTCGTTTTCGACCTACTGTCCGAAGCTGCTGAATGGGCGGCGGGATATGAAAGACGACGCCGTGGGCACGCGATGCCTGACATTCCGATTGTCACCACACGTACAGATGGAGCTGATGGAGGCCGACATATCCCTGGCAATCGATTCTGAGTTTCGGGAGCGGGCGCTGGCGATCCGAAACTTGCTGGTGCGGTGGCGGCTGGAGAACTGGGAACCAGAGATCGAGATCAAAAACGAGGACCTTGACCCGCAGATTTCGCCACGGCTGAACCAGGTAACGGTGCCGATGAAAGCGATCGCGAGAATGTCGGGCGATGAAGAAGTGCGGGAAGATCTGACGCTGCTGCTGCGGGAGATGTACGCGGCGGAAGTGATGGAACGGTCGGAGAGCCTGACGGCGCGGGTGGTTGAGGCGCTATGGAAGATCTACCTGTACCCGGACCTGCATGAGGCGCACATGGGCGCAACGGAACTGGGAACGCTATATGTTTTTCCGGGATCGGTGGCACAGATCACAAACGAGCTGATCAAACAGATGAACGAGGCCGGACGGGACGACGTTGAAGAGGAGGAAAAAGGAAAAAAACGGGAAGGGAAGGAGGTCAGCAGCCGAAAGACGGGCTGGATCATGCGGGACGATTTGCAGCTGCGCCCTTTGCCACGAAAAAACAGCGGGATCCCATACCAGTGGAACGAGACGAAACTGATCGCGCACGCGCTGCGGTACGGGGTGGACTGGCCAACGGTGCTGTCGAATCTGCTGGCAACGAACCGGGAAGGCCTGCCGGAGTGCGTTTTAGAACTGGCGGAGCGGCGCGGAATCCAGGCGCGAGAGGTAGAAAATCCATTTGATCGGATAGAAGATATTCTAAAAGGCGGCTCCAGTGGCTCATAAAAGCGTGCACATTATGTATGTTATGAACTTTATCCGGATATCTGGCTGCTTTGATTTGTTTTCTCAAAAGCAAAAGAAAACAAACTCACACCCCTCCAGAGTGCCAAAACATATACATAACATACACCAAGTGCATTGCCAAGCGAACAAGTGTTCTATTTTAGTCTATTTTTACTATCTTTTTTTATTATTTTATGTACTTTATGCATATCAGTGTATGAGTATGAAGCGTGTTAAGAAAAATTTGCTTTCTGGGGCTCCCGGAAAGCGCCCGGCGTGTATGTTGGAAAAAAGGCCATCATACACAGATATACACTCAAACGAGTACAGGAGGTCAAAATGAACGGCAGAAAGATGTTTTTGGCAGTTTTGGTGATGTTGATGGGGTTGGGGATGTGTGGATTCATCCCGGAGGATGGTTTGCCGGACGCGCAAACGGCGCGGTATGGGCAGCAGAGCGTAGAAGCGCCAACAGAGAAGGAGGTGCTGGCCTGGATTGCGGCGCTTCCGGAAATCAACTGGGACGGCGATGATGAGGATATTGCGTACTGCTGGGAGGGGGTATGCTACACCTGGGCGGAGGTTTACGAGGGCCAGGTGCCGGAGGATGCCGATGAAGCGATGATGCAGGCGATACATTGTCAGGCGGTTTACGAATCCAACAGCTGGAGTCCGCTGACAGGATGCCCGAAACCGGGGTGGGTGAAATGATTATATTTGGGGTAATGTGTCTGGTGGTGGCGATGTGTGTGGTGATTGACCTGGCGGCGTGTATGCGATCGAGCCAGGTGAGCCGGGAGATGGGTGATGATGACGATTGTTGAGATCGGGAAAGCGGTATTGATCAGCATCGTGGCGGGGGGCATATTCTGCCTGTTCGCGATTTGGGTCGGCTGGCTGGTTCAGATACATGAGTGGATGAGCTGGCCAACAAAGAAGGAGGATCGGAATGACGGGGATGAATGAGTATATGAGCGCGGTTGAAGAGATTTTTTTGCCATTGATAATAATCGGGCTGATGGCAGGGAGCGTGCTGGCTGTGTTGGGGTGGTCGATGATGCGGGCCTGGCTGGCGCGGCGGCGGGAGCCGGTGGAGCCAGGGGAAGAGGAGTCGAGGGGATACTATCCGAAGCGGGTGCGGTTGAGCAAGCAGGACGTGGAAGAATTAGGAACATGCCCGGGCGGGTGCTCGACAGGTATACCGAAGCTGGCATATCGAGGAGAAGAGAACCAGGCGGAGATCCGGACGCGGTGGGGAAAAGAGATGGAGGAGTCTGGTGCGGCACCGGTGAAAAGCGCGCCGGAGTGGATCCGGGTACCGGGCTGGCCAGTAAAGATTGAGGAGATTCCGGACGGGATCCCGCTGCCTGAAGAACCGGCGCGGGTACCAATGTGGAAACGATAGATATTTCCCAGCAGAGTGGGGAGGGGGGATAGGAGGAAACGATGAGAAAACTGTACAGGCATATTTACGATTGCGCGATAGGGACATGCCGGTCCGAGGCGGAGATCGCGGAGCTGTGTGGTGTGGCTGAGGAAGAGGTCCTTGAACTGTTGGCGGATGCAGGGGTGGAGCAGTGCAAGGGGTGCGGGAGGTGGTTTGAGGACGGCGAGCTGGATGGATGCTGTGACACATGCGGGCAGACGATTGAGGAGGCGGTGGGATATTGCATGGCGTGCAGAGAGGAGATGGGAATTACCACATGCTGGGAGTGCGATCGAGAGGGGAGGAGGGGGAAATAGGGGCAGCAGTGGGGCAGGGGAGGGGTTGTGATGATGGATGATGGCCCGAAACTGTTTGGGGCGTTGTTGTTGACGCTGTTGGCGGCTGTGTATTTTGCGCTGGCATACTATGAGGAAAGATGGTCCGAGGGGGTGCGGGTTGTGCTGACGGTATTCGGAGTGATCTTTTTGGTGTTCGCGATGCTTTCGGCGTGGAACTGGATCCGATACCAGGGTAACCAACGCTACAAAGAACGGGCGCGGGTAGAGGCGGAAACGGCTGAGGTGCGGATCTGGCGGGAGCGGAGGGAGCTGATGAACCTGGTGGCACGGTTGACGCCGGACCAAATTGAGGCGATCAGCCGGAATGGAGCGGTGAGCCGGGCGCTGTTTGGCAACCTGGGGACACTGGTAGGGCTACCGACGGCTTACGGATATATCACATTCGAGTTGGTGGATGAGTTTATGGCGGGGAGCTCGGAGACACATCTATGCCCGATTGGGCGGTGGTCGGAGGGGAGCAGGCTGCGGCACCAGGCGGAGGCGCTGACGAGGCTATTGATTGGGGAGGGGTTTGCGTACTATACGGCAACACCGGGCAGGACGGGGCCGAAGCCACCGGCGGTGTGGGGATGGCCGGGGGCACGGGAGGAGGCGATTGAAATGGTGTATGGGACGCGGATCCGGCGGGCAGAGGAAATGACGGCTTAGGAAACCAACTCACGGCCCCTCCCGGCGGAGCGGAGAGGGGGGCAAGGCGAGGCACGCCTGCCCCTACAAATGATAAAGAAATGTTATCTAACGATGTTAGAACCATGTTAGAAGGCGTGAAAAAATGAAAAAGGTAGTTTGATATGGATAAAACGACGCAGGCAAAAAAAATTGATTTTTCGGTGATTGTGATGCTGGAATCCCTGCTACAGGACATGGGGGTAAAGCATGGACATGATACACAGGGGAGGCTGATTGCGAGTGTGGAGGAACTGACGATAATCGCGGAGAAACTCTCTAACATGGGGGGTAAAAAACCATCATGGACATGGCGGTATTTGCGGAATGTTTTGAACGGGAAACTGAAACCTTCGCAACAGTTGACCAACGCGATCACCGCATTGGGGACCTCGCTTGACGGGATGCCGATGGTGCTGGCCAGGGCAAAGCCCGCGCCGATGATATACACGGTGCCGGAGTTGAGCGCGGGAGCGGTGATCCTGGTCAAGGAAAAGGTTTGTGCATTGCCATCGTGCAGTATCCGGTTTGTGGGGTATCCAGCACAGCGGTATTGCTGCCCAGAGCACAGGGAGAAGGCCAGGAGACTGAGGGAAAAAGATGAACGATGAGGCACTCGTTTTAAACGATTTGACGCGGTATGGTCTGCGGCGGATGCACGTGATCCGAATGGACAAACCGGTGAATAAGGACGACTGGTTTGAAGAGGTCCCAATCCAAGCGATGGGGACGGCGCTGTGGTACGCGCAAGTTGACGCAGACGGCTGGCACCATCTGTGGTTGGTGTGGAAAGCACGGGAGGCAGTTTATTTGCAGTTCCCGGATGGGGTGAGACGGAACGCGGTGATGTGGTGGATCGGGAAGGGAGGGCCGAGCGAAGAAGTAGAAGAACAGATCCGGCAGGCGAGGGAATATTACCTGGCGGTGTGCAATCGGGAGGGCACAGTCCTGAATGCGCCGTGGGTGCCAAAGGGCTTTGTAGTGATCACGGAGGTGACCGATGGATAAAGGGCTGAAGCCGTGGCGATGCCCAAACGGGCATATTTTGGGGTATGTGCGGCGGAACGGGAACGGGATACGGCAGTTGTATCTGCTGCGGGAGGCAGTAGACCCGGAGGAAACGGAGGGAGCACCGCCAGATGTGGCAGGGGTAATTGAGGGGTTTATGCCGAGCTGGAAGTGCTCGAAGTGCGGGATGGTGCGGACATGGATCCCTGGGCAGGAGACGCTGGCGGAGATTTTGAAGCAGATGCGGGGGCTTCATCCCGGCCCCTCCCCGCAGAGCGGAGAGGGAAGTAAATGAAAACGGTCGGAGCGGTGTGGCGGGTGGTATGGTATACACCGTACGAGGAGCCTCCGGGGGGGCTGCCGCGGGTAGTATATGAGCGATTTGTGCGGTATGACTCGGAGTACTATAACCAGGCGCCGCCGGATGTGTTGGAACGGCAGCAGCAGATGGGACGAGGATGGATGATCAGCTGGTCGGCGATCCATAAGCCTGGGAAGGTAATGGACCGGGCGGGGCGGGCGGCGAAACGACGGGGGAACCTGCAGCGGCGAATGGAAAAACGGTATCCGCTATTTGCGGAGACGTTTACGGCAGAAGAAATTGCGGAGCGGCCGCAGTATTTTTATGGGGAGGATGACCCGGAGATGGCGCGACTGCGACAGGAGGCGCTGGACGCCGGGCGGCGATTATATGAACGATGGCGGGAGGCTGTGGGGGAGACTCCACCCCCAGCCCCTCCCCGCGGGAGCGGAGAGAGAAAGAGAGTATAAAATGGAGAGAGATGTACCAGAGACGATCTGGGCGTGGTGTCCGTTTTGCGGTGAGCGGACAAGTCAAACGAGGTCCGGGGCGGTGTGGATGTGTTTGCAGTGCGGGCGCCGGTACCGGGCTGGATTAATATATGAGGAGGTTTTTGATGAGGATCACGGAAGTGACGGTGGGAATCCATCAGAAAAAAAGCCATCCGTATGAGTACGGAAATTTTGACTGCGAGGTGCGGATGACGGCGGCGGTGGGGGAGGATGAGGATATCGACGCGGTGGTGAAGGCGCTGCGGGAGCAGGCCGGGGGGCATGTGCGGTCGGAGTGCGCGCTGTTTTTGGCGCGGGTGGAGAAGGAGCGGGAGAGGAGTTATGATGATCTGGAGGCGGCGATGCGGGAGACCGAGGAAGAGTGGGAGGATGCGCATCTTGATGAGGTGGAGGATGGAGAGGGGGAGGTCGACGAGGATGAGGTGCCATTTTAGACCCCACCCCAGGCCCTGACCCCACCCCCAGCCCCTTCCCACCAGAGGTGGAGAGGGGAGAAGGGACAGGGCGAGGCGGGCCTCGCCCCTACGGATGGAGAGGGGAGAAGGTAGGGGGTTGAAATGGGAATTGGAGTATGGTAAAATTCAAATGTTGAATGTTGAATAGCAGGCCGGATGCAGTTCCGGCCGCCGGTGGAGTTGAGCGCCCACCACAGACATAACATCTGTGGTGGGCGCTTTTTTTGTTTTCCGATGGAGGTTTGTGATGGAGTTTTTGAGGGTTGGTTTTCGTGTTATCGGGTTAGTTTGTATGCTGATGGCGCTGGTAGCTACACCGGTGCTGGCGGCTTCATCTGCGCAGGCGGCGGCTGATCCGGTGACGCCGGATTTCGCTTCAACTGCGTTTATCGGTGCGGTGCCGTTGATGTTTGTGGTGATCGGCTTGACGCAGTGGCTGAAGAAGCTCAAGGATGAGAACGGCGAGCAGATGATTACCGGAAACGCGCTTTTAGTCACCAGTATGTGTGTGGGAGGCGTGTTTGGGCTGATTTATATGATGACAAAAACCAGACCGCCGGTAAGCTCTGATTGGTATCTGCATTTTGTTTATTGGTCGGCAGCTGTAGTGTATGGTATCTCGATTGGTCTGCTGGCGTCCGGTATCTATGACGCTTTTCAGCCTAAACAACAGAGCTAACGACAAAACATGAGCATCGCAGACATCCTGACAGCAATCGGCAATCTGGGCGGCCTATTTATGGGGCTGATTTCGCTGGCAGCACTGGCGGCTGACCGGCGAAAGCGCCAAGCCGAGGCGAAGAAACTGGACGCGGAGGCAAACAAAGAGGAAAGCGACGCCGCTCAGAAGGTGAGCTTGGCAGCCGGGAACCTGGTTGAGATTTACGATAAGCGGCTGTGCGAACTGGAGAAGCGGCTGGCAGAGCAAGACCAGGAGATGGTGGAGCAGGCAGCCAGGATCCGGGCGTTGGAAGAGCAGGTGCGAAAACAAAAGCGGTTGATCCAGCGGTTTCTGACGCGGATCACTTATCTGATGAGCGGGATTGACCGGCTGTTACATCAGATTGTGGAGCTGGAGGCAATACCAGCCTGGAAACCGGACGATTGGAGCCCAGAAGAAGAAGGTGACGATGGGAACTGAGGACTTCCGAAAACGTGAGAATGAGATCTATACCCAGCCCGCACTGACCGAGGAGCTTGAACAAGGCGGCAGTGAGGCGGATTTCGTTTCTCCGGAGGAGGCCTGGATACGAAGTGAGACGGCCCGGGCTGTGCTGGACAAGGGCGAAAAAGCGGAGAACCCGGCCTGGTTCGCGGAGTATGAGAAGCTGCGGACAGCGGGCTGGCCGTGGCGGGTGGCGGTCTTCATTGCATGGGCAGCGAGCCCGCGGGAGTACCGGTGGCCGAAAACACAGGATGACCTGGCGCGAATGGTGCTGGGGCTGGCCTCTGACCGGGTGATCCATACCTGGCGGCAGAAAAATCCAGCGATCGATGAGATGGTGGCGCTGATCCAGGCGGCACCGTTGATGGCGCACCGGCGCGACATTCTGGAGGCGCTGATCGCATCGGCGACCAATCCGGATTATAAAAACCATCCAGATCGGAAACTGGCGCTGGAAATGCTGGGCGACTACGAGCCGAAGGCTGCAGTGGACGTGCGACACAGCGGGACCGAGGACCTGAGCGAATTGAGCGATGCGGAGCTGGACCGGCTGGCGGCGCGGATCCTGAACGGGGAGCGGAATGAGCCGGAGTAAAGCGGTTTCCCCAGAAGAAGCCGCGGTTGAAAAAGTGCGGCGAGAGCAGGCGCGAAGACATCTGATGGACTTCGCGACTTACACGCTACCGTGGTACCGCCCAGGGCGGCACCACTATTATGTAGCGGAGCTGCTGGAGCAGGTAGAACTGTATATCACGACGCAGGGCCGGGAAGGGATCGGGCGGCTGATGATCTTCGAGCCGCCGCAGCACGGGAAGAGCGAACAGGTGAGACGGATCTTCCCGGCGTGGCTGTTGGGACGAAACCCGGATATGCGGATCATCCTGACGAGCTACGCGGCCAGCCTGGCCGAGAAACACAGCCGGGCAGCGCGAAACTACGTGATGGACAAACGGTTCGCGGCGCTGTTTGGATCGCAGAGCACCGCGGATACCCCGGTGGAACTGAGCATGGACAGCAAGTCGGTGAGCGGGTGGAGCCTGGCGGCACCGCACCGGGGCGGGTTGATCGCTTCGGGCGTGCAGGGCGGGATCACCGGCAACCCGGCGCATCTGCTGATTATCGACGACCCATTCAAGGACCGTGAGGAAGCGGAAAGCGCAACGCGGCGGGAACTGGTGGATGACTGGTATAAGAGCTCGGCTTATACCCGTTTGCAAAAGGGCGGGGCGGTGGTGGTGATGCACACGCGGTGGCACCAGGACGACCTGGCGGGGCGGCTGTTGAAACGGATGGCCAGCGATTCGCTGATGGCGGACCAGTGGACGGTGGTGTTTTTGCCAGCGCTGGCGTTGAAGCCGGAGGAGTACGCGACCCGGACGGGCGAACTGGACGGCCTGCTTAAGAAGGGAATCTACATTCCGGAGAGCGATCCGCTGGGCAGAGCGCCAGGCGAGGCACTGTGGCCGGAGGAGCGCAGTTCTGAATTTTTAGCACGGGCGATGTTCAACGTAGGAGCATACGACGCGACCGCGCTATACCAGCAGATGCCGATGAATCGAGAGGGAAATCTATTCAAGCGGGCCTGGTTCAGTGTCGTGCACGCGCTGCCGCCAGGGTGCCGGTTGGTGCGGTACTGGGATAAGGCGGCAACAGAAGGCGGCGGGGACTTCTCTTCGGGGACGCTGATGGCGATGTCGCCGGACAGGCGATTCTTTGTGGTGGACGTAACCCGGGGACAGTGGAGCTGGGGAGCGCGCAACCAGATCATTAGGCAGACCGCGGAACTGGACCGGAAAAAATATGGCCATGTCTCGATCTGGCTGGAGCAGGAGGGGGGATCGGGCGGCAAGGAATCGGCTGAGGTGAGCGTGAAGGAGCTGGCCGGTTTCCGGGCACGGGCTGACAGAGTGAGCGGCGACAAGGTGGTGCGGGCTGGCCCGCTGGCGAGCCAGGCAGAGATTGGGAATGTTTACCTGCTGTACGGCGACTGGGACATTGAGGGATGGCTGGAAGAGATTTGCAGCTTCCCGGGCGCGAAACATGACGACCGGGTGGATGCTGCGAGCGGAGCGTTCAATAAATTGAACCTGAACACACCTGAAGAGATGCGGACAGAACGGATGGACTGGTACAACCCGCCGAAACGGACAGAAACCGCACCGGTGGAATTGCGACCGGCTTATGAGATAGAGGAGATGCTGAGGGAGGCCGATGAAATCCCTTTTTGACATGACAGAGTACAGGCGCTACGCGGCAGTATGGAACGCGCGGCTAACAACATTTAACAAGCGGAAGAGCTACTATGACGGCTCGATCTATAAAAAGGTCCAGACCCAGCTGGGATGGCTGGCGCCGCGGATAAGCGGGGGAATCAAACCGCTATATATGCCGCTGGCGCGGGCGGTGGACGTTGATGCCGGGATCATCCCGGGAAAGTGGGCGCTGGAAGAAAGCGTACCGGAGAACATCCGGGCAGCGCGGGATCTCGTTTTTGGGTGGAGCCGATGGAAAACGGATGGGGTGTTATACGTGCACTACGGAGCGGAATACGGAGTTAGCGGACTGCGGATTGCGGATCTGCGGGATGAGAAACGGGTGGTGGTGCAGCCGGTGCAGCCAGTTAACTTTATGCTGGTGCGAGAAAATGAGTACAGCGATGACCCAACTTTGGCGATCTGGGTGGAGATCAAGACCGATGAGGAAGGGAAAAACTACGAGTACGCCGAGGTAATCGACGCTAAGGAAATTTGGACGTACTGGGATGGGGAGCCGTATAGATTTGATGGGAGGCCGGAGCATTACCCCAATGAATTGGGTTTTGTGCCGTTTGTGGAGACATTGCATCTGGAAACCGGGGATCCGCTGGGAGAATGCACCTACCAGAAGGCCATCCCGATGTTAGACGAGGTGAACATTTTGGCCACCGATCTGGCACAGGTCATCAAAAAGCATGCCGAACCGCAGTGGGCGGTGATCGGAGCGGAACCGAGCGAGATGAAACATGACGGGGACGTGATGTGGTTCATCCCGACCGGGGGAGACGCGAAGATCCTGGTGCCGGATATTGACGTGGAGGGAGTGCTAAAGTTCATCCAGGAAATTAAAAGCGCGGTGAAGGAGTCGCTGCCGGAGCTGGCATTTGACGAATTAAAAAATAAGGATAATATCGCATCTGCAACAGTGGAACTGCAACTACTGGAGCTAGTGCTAAAGATCAACCGAATCCGACCAAACTATGACGAGGGGCTGGAATCCGCGCTGCGAATGGCAGGGCGGGCAGCGGCAACGATGGGGTTGAGTGAGGTAAGCGTGCTGGACAGCGAGGCATTGCAGATCAACAGTGAGCGGCAGGTTTTGCCGATCGACCGAGAAACCGAAATCCGGATCGAGATGGAAGAACTGGCGTTGGAGCAGGAGAAAGCAGCAGCGCGGGGCAAAGCACCAGCCCAGGAGGATGAAGCGTGAATCTGGAAATGGTGAGGCAGTTTAAACGGGTAATGGTGACAGAGACGGCAGCGTACCAGAAAGCGCTGGAAGCCGCAGCGGGGCGGACGCGGTACGCGGTGGCAGACGTGCTGCGGAACAGCCGACCGGGGACGATCAAAGCGGCGCGGGCGGTGAAGGGAGAGCTGGAAGGGCTAAAAAAGAGCGCGGAGGAGATCAACCGGATGCACGGGACGGTGATCTTGGGGCTGGCACGGATGTTCGCGCAGCGGCAGCTAGGGATGGCGCGGGAAGCAGTGCCGGGAGTGGCGGGATTTGAGGACGTGAGCGCGGCTGTTGAAGCAACGGTAAAGCGGATCCTGCGGCTGAAATTGGGCGAAGCGGTATGGGTTGAGACCGGGAAGATGAAGCTGGTGGTAGAAATGAACCGGATGAGCGCGAGCGGCGAGGACGCGCAGGCGATCTATGAGCGGTTATTGGCGATGGAGATGATGGATGGGCGGGTGAGCGTGTGGCGCTCGATGACCAACAGCATGTTCCTCGCAAGCGATCGGATGGCGTGGGACCTGGCAATGGCAATTGTGCAGGCTTATCTGGAAAAAGCGGAGCAATTGAGCGTGACGAAACAACACTGGCAAAAACAGGCCATTGCGGCAATCGATGAACGGACAACAAACTGCTGTTTACAGGCACACGGACAGACCCAGGCGCTGGACAAACCGTTCAGGCTGACGGGGACACCGCGGTACGCGGACGAGATGCAACACAGCCCGTTCCACTGGTACTGCAGGACGAGCGTAACGCTGTACCTGCCGGAGTTTGAAGAGAGCGGGATCCGCACCGAGGAGATGCGGCAAGCGGCGCGGGATGAAATAGAGGCCCGCGAAAAGACCGGCAAACGTGAGGTGATTCACCCTGCTGACGCAACCAGCAGGAGAAATTTATAGCGTGGCGTAGCACGTAAAAAACGAAGGAGATATAGCGATGGCAGAAGAAACCAAACCCACAACCGAAAGCGTGCAAGGAGGTGATCCTACAAAGCAAACTACCCCTGAGGTGAAAACTGAAGGGAAGCCGCAGCCCGGACCAGTACCATACGAGCGATTCAAAGAGATCAACGAGAAAGCGATCCAGATGGAGAAGGAGTTGAAGAAGCTCCAGGAAGCCGAAAAAAAGCGCGAGGAAACGGCGCAGGCCGAGCAAGGGAAGTGGAAGGAGCTATACGAAAAACGGGATGCGGAATATAAACAGCTAAAAACCCGGCAGGATAAGATCGAAGTGGCGGCGGATATGGGCCTGCCGCTTGAGCTGATAGACCGTTTGAAGGGCGAAACCCTTGAGGAGATCCGGAAAGACGCAGAGAGCATGCTTGATTTCCTGAAACCGCAGGAGGGACCGGGATTACCATACCGGAAGCGGCATAGCAATCCGCCGGATGTGCTAGACCTGAGCAAGATGACACCGGAAGAGATCCGGAAAAATCAGGACAAGATCAAGCATCAGTCCGGCTTGAAGTAATGCAATAAGCAGCTCCCTCGTGGCGTAGCACGTAAAAAACGAAATTGGGGCACGAAACCAACCAATTTTATAGACACGAAGGAGTTTTGAAATGGCTGACACCATTGGCGTAACCGAGCGAGCGTATGCACTCGCAACTATCATCGCCGCGGAATCCCTGGGATATCTGAAGGCGAATACTGTACTGGCGCAGATCGTGGCCCGTGATTGGGACGATGAGATCGCGCAAAAAGGGCAGACCGTGCGGGTTTTGAAGCGCGGCGCGCTCTCTGTGAACCCGAAAGCTGAAGGAAGCGCAGTAACCCTGCAGTATCCATCGGATACCAAGGTCGATGTGACCCTGAACAAACATAATGAGGTCTCGTTCCTGATCGAGGACGTAGCCGAAGCGATGGCCAGCGCGAAAGTGCTGCCGGGGTATGTTGAGGACGGGATCAAGGTGATCGCGGAAGAGATCGACGGCGACATCGCTGCGCTGTATTCCGGGCTTTCACAAACCATCGACGCAAGCGGCGGTCTGAACGGGGCGACTTTCCGCGAAGCGAGGCGGCTACTGAACGCGGCCAAGATCCCGCTGCGGGACCGCTACGCGGTTTTGCATGAGGATGCAGAAAAAGAGTTCCTAGGGATTGAAGAAGCGATCAACAAAGATTACAGCGGGTCGCTGGGATCCGGGGCGCTGGCTGACGCTTATGTTGGCCGGTTCGCGGGATTTACGACTGTACTGGATCAAAAGATCATGGTCTCAACCACCTGCAAGAATCTGTTCATCCACAAAAACGCGTTTGTTCTGGCGACCCGACCGCTGCCGCAGGCCCCGGAGGGTCTGGGCGTGATCCAGCGGACGATGGTCGAGGACGGGATTGGCCTGCGGGTCACCATGAGCTATAACGCCGATCATCTTGGCTGGCAGGTGACCATCGATGTACTATACGGCGTGGCCGAGCTGATGGACAGCGCCGGAGTATGTGTGAGCACCACTGAGGCACTCTAATCCAGCGCGGATAATAATTGAGAATATCGGGAGGGCTGCGGCCCTCCCGGAAAGAATTGTGAGGTGAAAGATGACTGCGATAAGTAAAACCATTACCGAGACCATCGGAGAACCTGGACGACGAAAACTGGCAGCGATTGAAGAACTCCAGGACGCGGTGGAAGAGCTCCAGGATGCGGCTGAGGAGCTGCAAGATTTGCAGCTAACCGCGGTGATCATGGTTGGCGCCGAGAACGCGAACGTGATCCCGGTGACCATCCAGCTGAATGACGGCGGCGGGACCGCGCTGGCAGTGCGGGCAGTGGTGCACGCGTACCTGTCGGATGATGCGAACGGGGATTCGGTCGTGGCGACCGCTCCGAGCGGCGGGTGGGCGATTGGTACCGATGGGCTATTGATCCCGGTGGTAGCGAACAAAGCGGCTGTGCTGGTGAGTGAGGCAGACGGCGATATTGACCTGGCGATCACTGAGGCCGGAGCAAAGACGTGTTATCTGGCGCTGGTGATGCCGGACGGGCGGCTGATCGTTTCAAATGCGATCACGTTTGCCGGATAGTAAAGGAGTTAGCGCAATGGCAGAGGAAAAAATTTATTATATCGTCAACCCGCAAGGCTGCATCCATGACGTGACGAAAGAGCACGCGAGAGAGCGGCTGCGCAAGCCGGGGTGGCGGATGGCAACTAAGGCGGAAGTGGCGAAGCTGAAAGCCGCCAAGGGCTTACAGCTGTCGAACAAACCGATCTGCAAACCGTGGAATCCAGAGCCGGATGAAGAGCCGGATATGGAAGAGAGGGACTAATCGATGAGCGAGCGCAGCCTGATCAATAACGGTCGATTTGTGAGCGAACTGTCGGGCTGGACAACGGTCGGAGCGCCGAGTTATCTGCCGAGCGATGGCGACGCGCACTATGGAATGGCCTCTCTGAATAACGGGGATTCCATCAGCCAGACGTTTGGCGTTGGGCGCGCTCGCTCGTACACGCTGCACCTGGCAGTGAAAGCCAGCGCCACGCTGGAGGCCGGGGACGCGACAGTAACGATCAAAAACAGCGATGGCGACACGGTAATCTCGGAAAGTTTGAGCGGCAACGCGAGCGGGTGGACGGAGAGCAACATCAGCGTTGGTCTGGGATCGGGGAGCTATGAGATTGTGATCGCCAACGGATCGGCCAAGACCGTGAAGGTGGACGACATCTGGATGTGGTATGTGCCGGTGACGCGGGCAGGGATCGCGGCGCGGGTACATGCCAAACTGGGCAGCCTGGCAACGGACAAGAGCCTGAGCGCGGACCCGGACGGGTCGCTGGCGGAAGGCGATTACAGCTACGCGATTGATTCCGGGCTGCGGCAGGCGGGAGCGATCAACCTGGAGACCGACGAGCCGGACATCCGTTACCTGGAGACAGCAGACATTGATACGGTGCTGGACCTGGTAGAGATGGAGATGCTGGAGAAACTGCAGCGGGAATATGCTACCAGCGTGGACCTGACCGTGGGCCCGCGGAGTGAAAACCGATCGCAGACAGCGCGGATGCTGGAGCGGATGGTGAACGGCGGCCAGTATGGCTGGGGCGGCGGGAACCGGCGGGTGATTATGCGGCCGCTGAAGCACGGGAGGGATAACGAATGAGCAGCTTTGCCGACATGGCAACGGTGACGGCCTCGACCAAACGGGCAACGATGAGCAGCGGGCTGCGCGGAGAAGCGAGTACGAATCTGCCCTCGCTGAAGTGCACGCCGCTGGACCCGGTAGACGCTGAGCTGCGGCACAGTCTGGAGCTGGATACAGTCCACGAGCTGTTGCAAACCTTTGTGGACGGCGTGCCGGATATTGAGGAAGGTGACATATTGGTGGTGGGAGCAGTTGAGTATCCAATACGGAGCTGCGCGGAGTGGACGTGGAATGGATCGGCGTATCTGCATCTGGTGGTGGAGGATTTGAAACGGTGAGCAAGTTTAATGTGAAGCTGACGATTACCGGTATTCAGGAGGCACAGCGCGATAACCTGCGGATGATCGCTGCGCTGGAGCCGGCGGGAGCCGCCGGAGCAGCGGTGCAGGTGGCGCTGATCAAACTGCACCGGTATGCAGTCTCGGTGACGCACGTTGATACCGGGTCGCTGCGGGCCAGTCACCGGATGGAGGTTGCGCCGAGTGGATTGCGCGGAGCGGTGTTTATCGATCCAAGCGCGGTCAATCCCCGCTCGAAAGTGCCGCCGGCAGAGTACGGGGTTTATGAACACGCCAGGGGCGGAGCCCACGCGTTTTATGACAGAGCTTATAACGCTCTGGGCGGCAACGTGTTGGATCAGGCAGTGGAAAGCATCTGGAGGGCCATCGATGGGCGCTGAAAACCAGGAAACCGCACGGGATGCACTGGCAACCCTGCTGGCCACGGCGCTGGTGGGCACCGGGAAACCGGTGCAGGCGGTTTACAACTACAAAAAAGGGAAATTTTCCGGTTCGCCGGTGGTGCTGGTAAGCTCTGGTTCCACCCGGCGGAAGCAGGCCGGGATGGGCAGCCAGAAGTTCCACAACTGGTTTGGTCTGCTGGTGTGGATCTTTGTGGCAGATGCGGATGCAGCCAGCAGCTGGACGGAGCAGGATGTAGACGACAAACTGGATGAGATCGATGCCGACATTGCCGATGTGGTGGCCGCCAACCGGAAAAACGCCAACTGGGACTACCTGGCCCACAGCGATGAGCCATCCACAGAGCCGGGCGGGATCATCATCGATGGAAACGAGTACCTGTTCAAAGTTATCAGATTGGTCGCGGAGGTGACAGATGCGTAAAGAGGACATAAAGATAAAGGTGA